>Ga0268261_10000111_pt1 | contig 50175 bp, 53 predicted proteins | sample TergutNc150P1_FD_190353 | JGI IMG/M metagenome (GOLD analysis project Ga0268261, IMG submission 190353) | Nasutitermes corniger P1 segment gut microbial community from laboratory colony in Florida, USA - Nc150 P1 (SPAdes) (version 2) | ecosystem: Host-associated > Arthropoda: Insects >... | reverse complement strand
TCATTTGAAAACTCGTCAATTTTCGCATCGATTAAATTTTTCAATTCTTCCAACTCCTCAATCGTCTTAGCATGATTATTCACGTACCCACGAGCCATAGATTTGTATCTGAGGTAGTTTGTTTGCTCTTTGTTCTTTTCTCTGTATCGCTTGTTTGCCTCGTTCTGTGCTTTACTGTAGGCCATTTCCTTACCTCCCAAATAATAAATACATCAACAAAATAAAGTTGATAATCGACAACCAAAATGTAATTGTATTTTTCGTTTCTCTTTTCATTTGTTTTTTCTCCTTTGTTGTTTATAATAATAAGTGGAAAGGGCTTTTCAGCCCGTTTCCTATATTAATTTTAGAAGTTTGAGGATTGTAATGATAAACGTTGCTATTGCGAGTAGCGCCGTTATATCTCCTTCGACTTCTTTTTTCTTCTCCTTTCGTTTTTCTTTTTGTCTTTCCTTTTGGATTTCCCGTCTTTTTTTCCTCATTCGTTTTACCCCCTTTCCCTCACTTCCTATATATATTATATCATGCAATGATATAATAATCAAGGGATATACAGTTTTTTAGCAAAAAAAATAAGACTTTTTAGCCTTATTTACTCCTTCCCATAAGATAATCAAAGGATACGCCAAAATAATCAAATCATCTTCGTTCGCACCTATTTTTCTAGCAATTCTTTTAGGGCTACCGATAAAGCCTAAATTGTCAGCCTCCATGTTCAAATGGAAATACAAAGCTTGACTACTAAGCGGCATATCCAGAAAACTGTCTTGCTGGATAATTTGATTGCTAAACATTCTTTTATTCGCCATTATCCCCTTGCCTTTCTTCAAATATATGATTGTAAATCATATATAGATTAAAATTTTTTGTCTGTCGAGATGCCTAAAAGCTCGTCTGTTGAGATATTGAAAATTGACGATATCTTTAACAAGCTGTAACCATCCATAACTTTAGGCTCCTTTTCCCAGTTGCTGATAGTTGCTTGAGTTACTCCCACTTTCTCGGCAAGTTCTCGCTGGCTCATCTTACCTGCTCTTGCTCTTAATTCTGCTAAAGTAGTCAAAATTAGTCCTCCCTTTTATATGAAACCTCCGCCAACCTCTGCCGTTTAACGACTTGCAGCAAGTCAAAATCATTTATATAACACCGAAAAATCTAAGAATTAGTAAGATAATCAAACCAATCCCAAGCCCAACAAACCAAGAAATAGCATATTTTTTTACATTCATGTTGTTCTCCATTTCCTTTTTTCTCCTTTATGTTTTATAATAAAGGCAGATAGGACTTAATGCCCTATCGCCTAAATGCTTAGCGTGTAAGCAATGCTGTTATTAGCGTTCCGATTAATAGGCTACCGCCACTAATCAATGCTACTATTACAGCTCTTGAGCCGTCTGCCAACGGCTCTTTTTTCTTGCTCTCGTTTTCGTGGATATTGATTGTAATGTTGATTTCAATATCCACTTTTTCCTTTTCGTTTTTCAACTATTTACCCTCCTCTCTTTAGCTTAAACACAGTATATTACGGTTAAACAGTAATTGAAAGTAATATATTACTTTTTTTCGATAATTTTTTATCATTTTAGTATAAAATATAAAATAAAGAATATTAGAAAAGGAATTATAAAATGGATAATAAGAAAATATTTGCAAAAAACCTTGAGATGTATATGAAGAAATTTGACGTAGATAGATACAAGATAGTAGAGATAACTGGGGCAAAATATACCACAGTCGCAAATTGGTTACAAGGTGCAAACTACCCACGAGTTGATAAAATCCAATTATTAGCTGACTATTTCGGCGTAAAAAAATCCGCTCTTACTGAAGAACATATCCAGCCAGCCGCCCTATTGCGTGATATTATCGACTTCGAGGAAACCATCAACAAACCAATCCAGTACAAAGGCATAGAATTCGACGACCAAGACCGCATTTCCGTGCTGGTATACGTTGCAACGTTGTTCCAAACGAAGTATGGGCTGATATCTTCCAAAATCGTCAAACGTTCTGAGAAAGCGAGAAATACGCAGAAATAATGCCACGGCTGGAAGAAACTAGTGCGCAAGCGGATTGATAATGTGGTTTTTGTGGAGTTTTAGGGAAAGAAAAAGACAGTGCCTTTGCACTGCCTCTATCTTATGCCTCTAATTTTTGGTGCAGTGCCTCAGTCATGACTTGCGAGAAATTAAGCCCTTTTTCTTTTCCTAATCTGTTGAGATAGTTTGGGATGTTGATAGTTTTTTTGATTAGTTTCATTTCTTCTTTTTCTCTGAATAGTTGTACATCTACCTCAATCGGAATTAGTAGCTGACCTTTTTCTAATTTAATTTCTGATGGTTTGCTAGGTGCTGGGATTGGTTCCTTGTCATCTTCTAAGATTGATAGATAACCACCTAACAAATCTTTCGCCATGTAAAGTGCCTCGTGCATATTTTCGCCAAATGTAAAAGCACCTTGTAAATCAGGAAAAGCCACGTTAAAAGCATTCCCTTCCTCTTCAAAAATCGCATAATACAAATACATTATAACCGCTCCTTTTCTTTGTTTATTTGAAAAGCAAGGGGGCTATTTCAGCCCTGCTTGCTTCAGTATAGAATTGAGAGTTCCCGCTGGTAAGTCTTTATTGTGAACCGGAACAGTAATCTTTCCGGGTATTTCATCATGAATGTAAAAATGATGACTTCCACGTGGTGGGCGCTTTTCATACCACCCTGCGCCCTCTAATAGCTTGATAACTTTTTTCGGTTTCATTGCTATCTCCTTTCTACAATTATTATTATATACGTGTTTTTATACGTAGTCAAGGCGGATACCTTTTTCAATTTGGGTCTGTAAAATAATAGCTTTATTTCTGATTTGGTTGTGTATTTCGGTAGTGAATTCGACTTTGTTTTTAATTTGGTTGTGTATTTTAATGGCATTTTACTTGTGTAATTCGGTAGGAAATCGGCTTTTAATTCCAATTTGGTTGTGTATTTTGGTAGGTAATTCGCTTTTGTTTTTAATTCGGTTGTGTAATTCAGTAGCTCTTTGGTTGCGTATTAATGTATATTACTTACGTGTTATTCGCTAATAAGTTAATATACTGTTTGAATTCACTATTACCATTAAGAAGATGAAAAAATGAAGAAATTAGATAAATCTTTCTCAATCAAGCCGTTACCTGCTAGGTTTTCGGCTGCGGACACAATCAAAGACACTTTGAACCATTACGGCATCACACAAGCCCAATTCGCAAAACATTTGGGTGTTTCTACTGCTTACGTATCTGATGTGCTAAATCGTAAAAAATTCATGTCAAGTGAGTTTGCTTTGAGGGTTGAGCTAGTAACCGGCATTAGTGCTGGCTTGCTGTTGAGAATGGACTTAGCTTATCAGCTTGAAGAAAAAAAGAACTCTCTAGCTCACAAGTTAGATGTTAAGCCTTTTGATTGGGCGGTAGCGACTGCCTAAGCCTAACTTTTTTCCTTTCAGTGCGTGGGGTGCTAAAGGAGAAAACAAAAAATGAAAATTACTGAGTATCGAACCAAAAAAGGCGAACGGCGCTTTAAAGCTGTCGCTTATATTGGAACGGATGCCTTAACTGGCGAACAAATACAATCAAAAATTACTGGGAAGACAAAAAAAGAGGTAAACGACAAAATAGATGTCAAGAAAGCAGAATTCAAAAAGAACGGATTTTCTGTTCAAAAAAAATCAACCGTAACGACTTTCAAAGAACTTTGTGAATTGTGGTATGAAGTCCAGAAAAAAGGCTTAAAAACAAATACTCAAATGTCATTTGAAAGTATGCTTAATCAGCACATCATACCTGCTCTTGGAAAATATCGAGTGGAGCGGATAAATTCACTAATGATACAAAACGCCGTAAATTCATGGTATGAGAAAGCTCAAAGTGGAAAAATCCGAAAAGATTATAAAAACATCTATCGGAAAGTAAGAAAAATATTTGCTTATGCTATCTCGTTGCAGCTTATCGAAAAAAATCCATGCGAAAATATTTTTTTGCCTAACCTCAAGCAAGAAAAAAAGAAAGAACTGGATTATTATACGAAAGAACAACTTTCTACTTTTTTAAGCTATTTTGAAGAAAAAGAATTGGACTATGAAGATTTTACCTTCAAAATGATTTTCCACTTAACTGCATACAGTGGGATGCGCATAGGTGAAGTCTTAGCTTTGGCCCGAAATGGAGATGTAAATTTTTTCAACAACACCATTTCAGTTACAAAGACAACTAACGCAAAAAATGAAGTGGAAGAAACACCGAAGAAAAAGAAAAGTAATCGGATAGTTTATCTTGATGCCAACACAATGAAAATGTTAAAAGAGTATATCCATTATCAAAAACTGAAAAAGCTAAAAATCGGTGCAAAACAAAGTGATTTTCTATTCACTGAATTAGTAACAAGCGAACGGATAAAATATTCAAAATGTTTCTACCAATCTCAAAAAATAGCTAAAATCAAAAAATTGCACTTTATTGGACTGCACGGATTTAGACACTCTTACGCAAGTTTGATGTTAAACGCTGGCGTACCGTACAAAGAAATTCAAGAACAACTCGGGCATGAAGACATCACAATGACAATGAACACGTATAGTCATCTTGCGAAAAGCTCAAGAATGGATAGCGTTGTTATTTTACAAAACTACCTAAGTGAATAAATAGCAATCCGCACACAAAAAATATCTATTGTTATTCAAAAACTCGACACAAAACATGACCTTTTACACAACCTTTTTTGAAAATTTTTAAAAAAAGGTTGTGTAAAGGTTGATATAACAACGTTTTTGAAAAAGTTTCTTGATATTACTATTATATCATTAATTCCTTGCTGGTGGGGTTTGAGTTTGAATTATTCTTTGCTTGCCGTTGGGAAATAATTTTCTTTGTGCATTTTGAAACCAGGATATGCTGTTTCAGGGTTATCAATAAAGTCATAAATGAGATTGTCTTTTATCATTTCACCACAGACATATTCCAAACTTCCTATTTCTATGTCAAAATCATAGTCTGAAGTTACATCTACAAACCAATCTTTGTAACTTTTCAATTTTTCCCAAAATCCAGTCCCAAAAACCTGTCCACAGTCTTTTCAAATGTATCTATACTGCACCAGTTAGGGAAAGGAAGTACCGTAAGTTCCCCTTCATCATATAGTAATAGCGCACCATCGCCTATTGGTCTATAATCGCTTACTAAACTAAAAACATCAATGTCAATAACCTCATCCCGAAGGTCAATCTCTCGAACAGGCGTGTGCCCAACGATCTGTTTGGGGAAATCTGGATGATAGTTCTTTTTCAAATCTCTCGTAAAATCCGCCCATACTGGACTTCCTGTATTCATCTGACCTCCCCGAGAAAAACCAACTTGAAATTCTAAAAGTTCTAATTCTGGAATGCTAGTAAATTGAGTCTTTTCAAAATGCCATCCCTCTGGCGTATAATCTTTTGTGTAACCAGCATGACTGAGTAAATAATCATCCAATTGAAAGGCTACTTGAGTACCTAAACGAAAGAGCAATTCGCCTACTTTTTCTTGGTTTTTTCGTCCGACTAATGAATAATAACTAGGTTTCCCAACCATATAGGGAATATCGTGATTACCTAATAGGAAGATGACTTCGATTTTCTGCTCTTGCATTTCTTTTTTGAATGATTCTAATAATTTTAATTCAGAAAAAAAATCTCAGATTCTTCGTTTAGTCCCCATTGGTCAACATAATCACCCATGAATACGATTCTTTGTGCTTTTGTTTCAGCAATCATTTTTCGAACAAATGGCAGGATATGCCACGCTTGAAGATGTAAATCTCCCACTAATAGTGTTTTCATCCCTTGCTCCTTTTATACCAATACTTGTATTTCTCCTACACTTCAGAATAGCAATTACACAAATTTTCGTCAATTATTCCCTATAATTTTTTATGCAGAATGCTTTTGCTGTGTTGTCGTGGAATTATTTGAAATGCCGATATATTAAAAACACTAGCTCCTCGAGAACTAGTGTTGGTATGTTCATGCATTATCCATGTTTCTGTGGCGAAGCTTTTCTTTTCTTAGATTGGCTGGAAAACCAAAAAAACATAAAAAAAAAACGGAATTGGAGACTGTTTTTTAAACAATCTTTTCCGACTAGACCAATTTTTCCAATCTAGTCTAAAAAATCCATCTTCCATGTCTACGTTTTATCGCTCCATCAAGAGAAAAAGTGAAGTAATATGTTCTGTTAAATTTCAGTTAAATTTAAGAAAAATGGAAGGCAATCATGCCTTCCATTCCTTGTTGTTATAGGGTTTGTATACCTTATTACTTAGTTTCTCTGTGAACAGTAACTTTACGCTCACGCGGGCAGTATTTTTTCACTTCCAAACGGTCTGGGTTGTTACGTTTGTTTTTGTTTGAAAGATAGTTACGCTCTTTGCATGAAGTACATTCTAAAGTGATATTTACGCGCATTTTCTTTACCTCCTGAATAATTTCTCGAATACTTGTCTATTATAACAGCAAGTTTTCTAAAAGAAAAGACTTTTTTGTAAAGTAATTTTACTTTACAAAATTTTATTGTGGAAACGTAATTTTAAATACAGTTCCTTTCGGACTATTATCCGCCACGCTAATCTTCCCGTGCATACTTTCGACAATCTGTGCTGCGATAGATAAACCTAAGCCAAATCCACCAGTTTCCTTGTTTCTTGAATTATCCACTCTGGTAAATCGCTCGAAAATAGCCTTTTTCTTGTCCGAACTTATGCCAATCCCGCTATCTTTTACAAGTAGCTCAATTTCCTGTTTGTGAATGGAGCTGACAATTTGAATGGTATCTTTTTCGTAGGTGAATTTTATAGCATTATCTATCAAAATAACCAATAGTTGTTGAACAAGTTTGGGGTCAAGCAAGACTTCTTTGTCCGAATTCACTGCCTGGTAGGTCAATTCTTTTTCTTCTAAGGACGCTAAATCGGCATAATCCACGACCAATTTGTTGATGAATTCTTGTAAATTGACCTTTTCTTTTTTGACTTCTAGCTCGTTGCCATCGCGTCTTGCTAATGTTAGCAGGTCGTTGGTTAAATTGCGCAGGCGACGAATTTCACCTAAACTGTCCGCAATCGCCTCGGAATTATCCATTATGCTCTCATCTGGTCGAGTAAAGAGGGTTTCTAGCTTGTTTTGGATAATGGCAAGAGGAGTTCGCAGTTCATGCGAGGCATTTTCAACGAATTCCTGTTGCTTGGTCCACGCAATCAGCAAGGGATTTATGGCCATTTTTGCCAAAAAGAAAGATACCAGCAAGGAAAGTAGCCAGAAAATAATCATACAAGTAATAACCAAGCGCTGAAAACTCAGGACAGATGTCCGCACCTGATTGGTGTTGGAAATCACTTGTAGATAAGCAATCTGATTATTCACCGAATTGTGAAACGGGATTGTCATTGAGCGAAAATACATGGTTTCGCCATAGGTATCAACTAATGCAAGGTCTTGAATACGCCCCAAATGCAAATCGTCAAACTTTATCGTGCTTGTAATATTTTGTCTAAAATCCAGAGGATTAAGTGTGATTTGTGTTTGATTATCCGTCCAAAAAATCACCTGTGTTTGAAAGCCAATCTGTCCAAAACCTGTTGGTTGCCCTTGATTTTGCTCGCTAGGACGGTTGGGAATAATCATTACTTGTCCGTCTTCTGCTGATTGTACAATGGCAAATCCATCGGCAGAAGTCAGTGTTTTCAACTGGCGGTCAATATCTGAATAGGCTGTTTGGTTAAGGAAAAACATAATAATCATTCCTAAAGCAAGAAAAATCAAGGCAAAAGCTAGAGAATTTTGAACAAAAAATCGACGCAACTGCTTATTACTTAGGTCATTTTTCATAACTTCTCCTCTTTCTTGAGCAGATAGCCGACATTTCTCAAGGTCTGAATATTGCCCTCAAGTGCCGTTTCTTTGAGATGTTTGCGTAGTTTGCTCATATAAACCTCGACCACACTCAATGCTGTCTGACTATCAAAGCCCCAAATCCTGTCGAAAATCTGCTCTTTAGTTAGGATAACGCCTTGATTTTGCAAAAGATAGAGCAATAAATCATATTCCTTCCCCAAAATATCCAGCTCATTGTCGCCCACACGCACCTTTTGATCGGCAAAGGTTACTTGCACATCTGCATAAGCTATTCCATCCTCGCTCTGCAAACGCCCAGTCCGTTTGAGCAGAATGCTCACACGCATTTTCAGCTCCTCCAAATAAAAAGGTTTGGTCAAATAATCATCTGCCCCATACTGAAAGCCACGCATTTTGTCCTCAATATCATCCTTAGCCGTCAGCATCAACACAGGAATTGGCAATTTCTTCTCATGAATGGTGCGCAAGACATCAATCCCACTTTTTTCAGGCAGCATCCAATCAAGGATAATCAGGTCATAAATCCCACTTTCAGCCTCGAATTCTCCTTCCAAGCCATCAAAAACCTGTGTGACCTCCGCAAAATCTGCCAAATAGTCCTTGATAGTACCTGATATTTTCTTGTCGTCTTCTATTAATAGTAGTTTTAGCATATCATCATCTCCGCCTTGTTTTCTTTATTTTAACTTATTTGGCTTAATTGGGGCGTGAACTACTCGCCACCTAAGAGGTGGGAGCTTCCTGCGTAATCCATAGAGTTTCACACTGCACTTCGTGCCGTGCCAGAGCTTAGGAAGTTGAGCAGGCTATCCTCGCAGTCCCTGCGATTCTGTTTGTTGCTAAGATGTAGCCTATTTAGCCAATATAGCCAATCCTTCTAGTTTGATATTGATTGCGGCATTGATGTCTCTATCGTGGAATGTGCCACAATGCGAACACTGCCATTCACGAACATCAAGGTCTTTCTTGCCGTCTTGGAAACCGCAATCCGAACATATTTGGCTAGAAGGAAACCACTTATCGATTTTGACTAGCGTTCTTCCATACCAATCAGCTTTGTATTGCAGTTTGGAAACAAAAGCACTCCAAGAAACATCACCAAGCGCTTTTGCTAACTTGTGATTTTTCATCATGTTTTTACTAGACAAGTCTTCCAAACAAATCACATCGTGGTTTTTGATGATTTTCGTGGAGACTTTGTTTAAGTAATCGTTGCGTCGATTGGCGATTTGTTCATGGATTTTAGCCACTTGAATTCGCTGTTTTTGGTAATTTTTACTTTCTGATAGCTTTCTGCCTTCTTTTTTAGCTATCAATGCACGTTTGGAAAGTTTCTTTTGTTCTTTGGCTAATTTCTTTGACAACTTAGACAGAAAACGATTATTCTCAAACTTTTCACCAGTTGAGAGTATGGCAAAATCAGTGATGCCTAAGTCTATGCCAACTTTACTATTTGATTTTGGTAGTGCTAAAATCTCTGTTTCGCAAAGAATGGAAACATGATAGTTTCCTGTTGGTGTCATGGAAATAGTCGCGGATTTGATGAAACCAATAAATTGGCGGTGCATTTTGATTTTTACCCAACCAATTTTGGGTAACTTGATTTTTCCATCTTCAATTCGTACACTGCCTTTCTGATTGTTGGTCGTGTAGGATTGCTTGTCGAATTTCTTCTTGAATTTTGGAAAACCAAAACCTGATTGGAAGAAAGATTTGTAGGCTTTCTGTAATTGCAGTTGCACGTTTGCTAATGCTAAAGAATCGACTTCTTTGAGCCAAGGAAACTCATTTTTATACTGTGCAGGAGTTGTCATCAAGTTTTCTTTGGTTTTTTGGTAGTGTTCCTGCTTGTCATTGAGCATTCGATTCCAAATGAAACGAGAGCAACCAAAAGTTTTACTGAACAAGTGTTTCTGCTCAGCAGTTGGATATAGGCGGAATTTATAGGCTTTATGCTTCGTCATTTTGCACACTCCTTGTCTTGTTCGATATAAAGAGTATAACACAAAATGATGGATTGCTTGTTTTACAAGCACAAAAATGTCGGTCATGTACGTGCCTATTGGCATGCCCCAGACCGAAGTCCTTACATCCCGCCACCTTAGAGGTGGGGGAATTACGGACTGTTAGTTAAATATTCCTTAATAAAACAAAAAACCGAGGAAATCCTCCTCGGTTCAATTACATATTAATCTTTAAACTTAAAGTTTTCAAGACCTTCAATAGTATTTGTATAAGCTTCTTGTTCTGGCATTTCGTATGTTTCTTCTTCAACAACTACTTCTTCTGGAGCTTCAACTACTGGTGCTTCTTCCAAAGCTTTGATAGAAAGACCGATACGTTTTGCATCAGTATCTAGTTCAAGAACTTTTACTTGTACTTCTTGACCAACTGTCAAGGCTTCTTGTGGTGTGTTGATACGGTTGTGAGAGATTTGTGAGATGTGCACCAATCCTTCAACACCCGGGAATACTTCAACGAATGCGCCGAATGTAGTCAAACGTTTAACAACGCCGTCTAATACAGAACCAACTGCTGCTTTTTCTTCCAAATCAGACCAAGGACCTGGTTGAGTAGCCTTGTAAGAAAGTGATACACGGCCAGTTTCTTCATTGATAGAAAGAACTTTAACCTTGATAATTTCGCCAACAGCTAAAACATCACCCGGTTTAGATACGCGGTGGTGAGCTGTTTCAGAAACGTGTACCAAGCCGTCAATGCCGCCCAAGTTTACGAATGCACCAAAGTCAGTCAAACGAGCAACTGTACCTTCAACGATATCGCCTTCGTGGATACGTGAGAAAGCTTCTTCTTTAGCTGCAGCTTTTTCAGCTTCGACTAATACACGACGGTTCAATACCAAACGGTTGTTTGTTGGGTCAACTTCTTCAATACGAGCGTTGAAAGTTTTGCCTTTGTAACCTGAAAAATCAGATACGAAACGGTCTTCAATCATAGACGCTGGGATAAATCCACGAACTCCATCAACATCAACAGTCAAGCCACCTTTAACAGCGCTTGTTACAGTTGTTTCGATCGTTTCGCCAACTTTGCCTTCTAATTCAGCCCAAACTTTGCGCTGTTCTAATTTTAGTTTTGAAAGAATGAAATGGTAGCCTTCTTCTGCTGCGTTACCAACAACTGCTTTTACCACAACTAATTCAATTTTATCGCCGATTTTTGCTAAGTCGTTAATATCAGCGTCTTTTTCTCTTGTTAATTCGCGTACTGGTACAGCGCCTTGTTTGCCGTCTGGCAAAGCAACAACTAGCTGAGTGTCTTCGATTTTCACGACTTCAGCGTTCACTGTATCCCCCACGTTTGTTTCTTGAGTTTGGTTCAATAATTCTTCAAAATTCTCAGTCATTCTTTTGACTCCTCCTACACAATAATCGCAAAAATTTGAAATTTTTACCGATAGTCCTATTTTACGCTTTTTTCAACAAAAAACCAATCTTTTTGTTTGATTTTCTGTAAATTTTAATGCAAATGCTCATTTGCGATTGTTTCAATGGTTGCTACAACCTCGGAAATACTCATTCCAGTCGTGTCAACTTCCCTTGCATCTGCTGCTTTTACCAGTGGAGATGCCTTTCTGGTAGTATCCAAATAATCGCGTTTTTGGATTTCTTCTTTTAATTGCTCCAAATTGGTTTCAATGCCTTTTTCGATATTTTCTTTATATCTGCGCTCAGCGCGTTCATCAACTGAGGCAATCAGGAAGATTTTTACTTGGGCATCTGGTAAAACAACTGTTCCAATATCCCGTCCATCCATCACCACTCCGCCTGTTTGAGCAAATTCTCTTTGGCGTTCCACTAACTTTTCACGTACCAATTCATGTGCTGCCACAACAGATACATTGTTGGTTACTTGATTTTGGCGAATATCCTGCGTTACATCGACACCATTAAGCAATACATTTTGCCCATTTTCGCTTGTCTCAAAACTAATTGGATTTTCTTTTATCAGCTCAACTAAGCCTGACTCATCGCCAAAATCCACTCCATGCTCAATCGCTGCAAATGTAATGGCACGGTACATGGCACCTGTATCAATATAGATAAAACGATGGTTCTTTGCAATAATCTTGGCAACTGTACTCTTGCCAGAAGAAGCTGGTCCGTCAATGGCTATACTTATTTTATTCATTCAAAAGCCTGCTTTCATATAAATTTTAAAGAGGCAGAAAGTTCTGCCTCGTAAAGTCTTATTGAATACGTACTTCTTGTCCGGCATTCCATACCACACCCGGTAAGAAATTGCCCTGTGCATCAAAGATTTCTGGATTTAAACGAGCAATCGTTTCTGCAGGCACACCAGTACGGTCTGCTAGCGCATTAATCCCTTCGCCAGCTTGAACAGTAGCAAACTGTTGTCCGGTTGTCGCACCGTCTTCGTCTTGATTGTCCTCGCCTTCTTGACCATCGCCAGCATTTTCATCTGTGGTAGTCTCAGTCGTGTCTGTATTGTCCGTGTCAGTAGTGTCAGTTGTCGTTTCTTGTGTTTGTGTCTCGTCAGTTGTCTGATCCGTTTGCGTTGTTTGTGCCGTATTTGCTGGCGTATTGTGTCTAGTCTGCTGAACATAAACAAAGAAAATAATCGGTCCTGAAACGATAACGACAATCAAGAATACCAGAAGTTTCATAAACAGGGCATTGCCTTTTTTTACTTTTCTTTGAGCTGTGCGTGATGCTACTGGTTCATAGTCTGTTTCGTAGATTGATTTTTCCCATGGTTCTTGTGTTGTTTTATTCTTCTTTCCATTACGAGCCACTAAAATTTCCCCCTTGATTTCGTTCTCAACCATTATAACAAACTCTCGCCTTGTTTTTCAATAAGATTTCTTCAAGTTCCTATTTTTTCTTGTGCTTATGGAGAAATTTGGTTAAAATTTATACTAAACCAACTCTAAAATCAGAGAATAAATTTTGCGATAATCGCCATCAAGACAAGGCGAAAAGCACAGGCTTAGTGGTGCTAAGTCGAGCATTTTCAACGCAGGATTGATGGCGATTATCGTGAAATTTATCTGATTTTAGAGTTGGTTTAGTATTACGTAGAGGTGAGGAATTTGGCAAAAGTAGAAATCATTCCAGAAAACTGTATCGCTTGTGGATTTTGTGCGCTTTTTGCTCCTGAGGTATTTGATTATGATGACGAGGGACTTGTTGTACTCAAGGATAAAGAAGGCAATGTATTAAACCTAGAAACACTTAGTCCTGAGATTATAAAAGCCTATCAAAAATGCCCGAGCGCTGCAATTTTACTAAATAAAAACGACTGAGAAATTTTTTTCTCGGTCGTTTCTTCTATTAAACTATTTTTGTTTCAAATTTTTGGCTTTCGCGAGCGATTAATTTTTTCATTGGTAACAAAACAACGATATTCACCACAATCAAGATTGCACCTTGCAAAAGATTAAATGGCAGAACTCCTGCAAAAATGTATTGCGACCTAGTTGCTCCGATATAGGACAAATCAAAATTCATGAAATGCAGATACATAGGCAAGGCATAAAAGTAATTCATAACCATCATCGCCAAAGTATAGGCAATGGTCCCGACAATCCCGCCAATAATAAATTGCTTGGTCGAAAATTCTGAACTTTTCTTTGTAAAGATATAGATAAAAGTAATAAATAAGCCCATCGCCACAATATTCATCGGCATACCAACCATTGTCGCAATATTCATCCCTGAGATCAGGATATAAACAATGGAGCGGATAATCAGAATTGCCCAAGCAGAGCCAACACCCATGATGAACATTCCAAATAAAATCGGAATAACAGATACATCAATCTTCAACCAGTCAAATGCTGGCACCAGTGGCAGCTGGAAAATCATCAGAATACCTGAAATTGCGGATAGCATGGCAATAAGAACCATGCGTCTTGTTTTGTTGTTTGTCATTTTTTTGACATCTCCTTTGATTTTTGCTCGTCGGAGAAAGTTCGGTTGGTTGTCCTACTCTATTTATTATTTGAAAGAAAAAAGCTGTTTTCTGCATAAAGATGCGCGAAAACAGCTTGAAAAGTTCGTTAAATAAACGAGTATTCTCACCATCTTCTACCATCCAGACTTTACTGTCGGTACTGGAATTACACCAGTTCAAGCTCAATGAGCTTCGCAGACTATACTGCCGGTCGGGAATTTCACCCTGCCCCGAAGACGAACATATTTAATTTTGTTATAAGATAATTATAGCAAACGTGAAAGAATTTTCAAGTTAAACCAATCATTTCTTGGCTAATTCTCTTAATTGATTAATCTCTTTTTTGAGGAGCGGACGGTATTGTCCTACCCGCAATCCTTGAAGTGTGAGATTGCCATATTGCTCGCGCATGAGTTTTTTGACAGGCATACCAAGAGCAGCAAACATATTTTTAACCTGATGATTGCGGCCTTCATGTATGGTCAGCTTGACAACTGAAGTTTCTTTTTCTCTATCCACACTTAAAATCTCATAACGAGCTGGTGCAGTTTTGCGTTTTTCGATGACAATCCCTTTGGTTAGCGGACGAAGTTTTTCCTTGTCCGCAATCCCCTTAATCTTTGCCACATAGACTTTTTCAATCTCATGCTTTGGATGGGTCAATAGATTAGAGAACTCGCCGTCATTGGTTAGGATAATCAAACCTGATGTATCCCAGTCCAATCGTCCAACAGGGAAAATCCGCTCAGGTACATCTGTAAAGAAATCAACGACCGTTCTTCTTTTCTTGTCGTCTGTTACCGCTGAGATAACTTCTCTTGGCTTGTAGAAGATGTAGTAAACTGGCTCTTCCTTGTAGATTGGTGTGCCATCTACCTCTACGACATCACTGTTTTCTACCTTTGTCCCAAGCTCTCTTACTACGTTTCCATTGACAACTACACGTCCTGCTAGGATATATTCTTCAGCTTTGCGGCGGCTGGCTATTCCTGCGTTGGCAATTACTTTTTGCAATCGTTCCATTATTATTCGTTCTCGCTTTCTTCTAGCAACAATTCTTTCCCTTCAAATCGTTCAAAGAACAAATCTTGTGGGATTTCTTGGCTCATTTCTTCTTCCATTTTGCTGATATCTGGTAAGTCTTCCATTGTTCTTAGTCCAAAATAGTCCAAGAAGTAATCCGTTGTGCCATACAATATCGGTCGTCCCGGTACATCCATACGCCCTTTTTTCTCAATCAAACGGCTTTGTATCAAACGCTGCATGGCTCCGTGCGAATTCACTCCGCGCACTTCATCAACCTGTGCTCTAGAAATAGGCTGTTTATAAGCCACAATCGACAGAGTTTCCAATGCCGCCTGCGAAATCGTATGACTTAGCGGACTGGTTGCATAAGTTTTGAGCAAGTCTGCCATTTCTTTCTTGGTTGATAAGGTATAACGATTGCCCGTTTCCATGATATGCAGACCGCTAGCTTGATTGCTTTCGTAGCTTGCTTCTAACTGACTGACACAATTCTTTATCGTATCTATCGAGCATTTGAGCATTTCTGAAAGGTCTTTTGCTGTAATTCCCTCGTCGCCTACTACAAACAAGAGAGTTTCAATCCCTTGGATAATCTTTTCATACATAACTCAATTCCCCACTTTCCTGAAAACTTGCTTTAAAAAGGAAAATCGGTGCATAATTATCCTCTTGCTCAATGCGTATTTGCTTTTTCTTAATCAGCTCCAAAAGTGCCATAAAGGTCGTGATTACTTCATTTTTATTCCGCGAACTTTCAAACAGGTTTTCAAATTGAATGCCTTGTTTGCCCGTTTCATGTGTAGAAAGCCAAGCGATTACTTGGTTCATTTTTTCTTCAATCGTAATTTCTTCACTTTCAATAACCGTGTCCAGCTGCTTGTTGTCTTTTTTCTTTTGTAGCATTTGATGAAAGGCAAGAAAGAGGTCAACTGTATTGTACTGCGTTTGTGGCAGTGGTATTTCCACTTGCTTAAACTCCTCGACATTCATTGGCTCTTTGGTAAAGTGTAGCTTGCGCTCTTCTTCTTTTTTATTGAGAAGTTCAGCAGCGTACTTGTACTTCCTATATTCCAACAACTGCTCAATTAAAGCTTTGCGCGGGTCAAGATTTTCATCATCTTCAAACTCGCTATCTTCTAATTCTGCTACAACTGTCGGAAGTAACATCTGCGACTTAATCGCCATAAGCGTTGATGCCATGACAATATATTCGCCTGCAATACTCAGCTCAAGAGTTTGCATTGCCTCGATGTAATTCATATATTGTTGGGTAATCTCCCTGATTGGTATATCGTAAATATCCACTTCCATCTTCTTAATAAGATGAAGCAACAAGTCCAAAGGACCCTTGTATGCGTCTAGTTCTAAATCCATTTTTATCCCACTCTTCACTAAAAACTATTTCTATCATACCACAAAATAAGGTTTCTCACAAAAAGAAAAAAATTCCCCAATAAACACAAGTTCATCAGGGAATTTATCTTTATTTCTCCATAGACTTAACCTTAATCATCCGAATAATCTCACCACGTTCATTCTCCTCCAGCTTCATCTTGATAAAGCGGATAGTTTCTTCAATGGCAGGGATTTTCATGTGCTCTAAGGCATTAACGCTTCGTCTAGTTTTCTCAATTTCCGTAGCCATCAGCTGACAGGTGTTTTCTACTTCCGCAAGCTCAAGAAGTTTTGGTAAAATCTCCTGAATATTGCTCAAGCTCTTGTCTAACTCATAGTTAGAATTGAGGTAGCCATAATTGACCGGCGGGGCAACTTCTTCGTCATCGTGGTGAAAAATCATAGACGGCACCTTAACGCTCATGATGTTCTTTTCAAAAACATCTACGGTTACGTTGGTTGCCGGAATGCTCATCATTTCCTCGATGAAATACTCATTAATGGTTGCACTTGCTAGAGTGAAGTCCTTAAAGGTGCGTGCCAGCTCGTCTTCTACGCTTTTTCTCAGTTCGTTGTTCTTCTTTATCAAAAGAATAAACTGGCGCATGAGCTCGTCTTGCTTGTCCTTTAAGAGTTTGTGCCCGCGTTTGGCGGTTGCCAGCTGCCTAGTCAATTTGGTCATTTCCGTTCTAGTTGGATTGACATTAATTCTAGCCAGCTGAAACACCACCTTTAGTCAAATATTTTTCTAACATATCTGACTTGATACGCTTAAGCTCAGTCGTTGGGAACATGCTTAGCAAGTCCCAAGCCAAATCAAGCGTTTCTTCAATCGGACGGTTGGTATCAAAGCTTTGTCCGACATAAATATCTTCAAATTTTTCAGCGAATTTGGCATAAATCTTGTCTGTTTCACTCAAAGCTGACTCACCCAAAACGATAGATAATTCTTTTGCTTCTTTCCCTTGTGCGTAAGCCGAGAAAAGCTGGTTCATGGTAGGCGCATGGTCTTCACGTGTTTTTCCTTCACCTGTTCCCTTGTCTTTTAGACGAGAAAGAGATGGCAAAACATCAATCGGTGGTTCGATCCCGCTCTTATGCAATTCACGCGAAAGAACAATCTGCCCTTCGGTAATGTAGCCTGTCAAATCGGGAATTGGATGGGTCTTGTCATCTTCTGGCATGGTTAAAATCGGAATTTGAGTAACCGAACCTTTAGCACCCTTAACACGACCAGCACGCTCGTAAAGAGTTGCCAAATTGGTATAGAGATAACCCGGATAGCCACGACGACCCGGTACTTCACGACGGGCTGCTGAGATTTCACGCAAGGCTTCACAATAGTTGGTCATGTCGGTCATGATAACTAAAACCTGCATCCCTTTTTCATAAGCCAAGTATTCTGCTGTTGTCAAAGCCATTTTTGGTGTGGCAATACGCTCAATGGCAGGGTCAGAAGCAAGGTTCATAAAGACAACCGAGCGAGACAAGGCGCCTGATTCTCTAAAGCTTTGCAAGAAATACTCTGACTCTTCAAAAGTAATCCCAATCGCAGCAAAAACTACTACGAAATCCTCTGAGTCATCCAAAACCTGTGCCTGACGAGCAATCTGTGCCGCTAATTCCTTATGTGGCAGACCAGAAGCTGAGAAAATCGGCAACTTCTGACCGCGAACAAGGGTATTCAGATGGTCAATAGACGAAATCCCTGTTTGGATGAACTGGTCTGGGAAATCACGAGATACTGGATTGATAACCTCGCCGTTTACATTAAGCAATTTTTCAGGCAATAATTCTGTTCCGCCATCTTTGATACGACCCAAGCCGTCAAAAACGCGTCCAAGCATATCTGTTGTTACGCCAAGCTCTAAAGGATTACCCATGAAGCGCACCTTTGAGTTGGGCAAGTTAATAGATGCCGTTCCTTCAAATACCTGTACTAGTGCTTTATCCTTTTGCACTTCCAAAACTTGACCTTGACGGATTTCGCCGTTTTGCATGTGGATTTCGATAATTTCTTCGTATTTGACGCCTTCTACTTTTTCAACCACCATCAAAGGACCGACTACTTCGCTTATCGTGCGATACTCTTTAATCATTAGCTAGTCCTCCGTATTGAATGATTTGTTTAATTTCTTCGTACATATCAGCTTCGATTTGGTCAAATTCATCCAAATTGTTTTCTTCGACATAACGACTTCTGGCAATTCTATCACGAAGTTTTACTGTACCTTTCATGATGTCTTCCAGATAAGTATTCAGACTTAAAGCTTTCTTGACTTCCTTATGGAAATTAAAAATCAATTTAAGCATTTTTAGCTGTTTCTTTCTTGATGTGAACGTATCAATATCATCAAAAGCATTTTGTTGTAGATAGTCTTCACGGATAGATTTCGCGATTTCTAAGGTTAGTTTGTCCTCATCAGACAAAGATTCCACCCCAATCAAACGTACAATTTCTTCTAGGCGAGACTCTTCTTGCAACAAACGCATACCGTCAGTAACCATGTTTGACCATTCTTTATCAACTGCTTCATTCATATAAGAGCCAACTTCGGCATTGTAAAGCGAATAAGAAGTCAACCAGTTGATAGATGGAAAGTGTCTTCTTTGTGCCAATCGTGAATCCAAGCCCCAGAATACTTTTACTACACGCAGGGTATTCTGCGTAACTGGCTCGGAAATATCTCCTCCAGATGGAGAAACAGCTGAGATTGCTGTGATAGAGCCTGCACGTTCGTCACTTCCTAGTGCAATCACGCTTCCTGATCGTTCATAATATTCCGCCAAACGTGAGCCCAAATAAGCTGGATACCCTTCATCACCCGGCATTTCTTCCAAACGACCAGACATCTCGCGCAAAGCTTCCGCCCAACGAGAAGTTGAGTCCGCCATAATTGCCACCGAATAGCCCATATCTCTAAAGTATTCCGCTATGGTAATCCCTGTATAGATAGATGCCTCACGAGCGGCAACTGGCATATTTGACGTATTGGCAATCAAAATGGTACGCTCCATGAGTGATTTACCTGTATTTGGGTCAATCAACTCTGGAAACTCATTTAGTACATCGGTCATCTCATTGCCACGCTCGCCACAACCAACGTAAACAACCAAATCCACATCTGCCCATTTGGCAATTTGGTGCTGAACAACGGTTTTCCCAGCTCCAAATGGACCCGGAACAGCAGCTGCTCCACCCTTGATAATTGGGAAGAAAGTATCAATAACACGCTGACCTGTAATAAGCGGTGTATCTGGATTTAACTTTCTAGCAACTGGACGCATACGACGAACGGGCCATTTTTGCATCATAGAAAACTCTTTGACACCATGGATAGTTTCAATGCTATATACCGTTTCTTCGATATTGAAGTCACCTGATTTAATCTCATTGATCGTTCCTTCAACACCGACTGGCACCATGATTTTGTGTGTAATAATTTGCGTTTCTGCAACTTCTCCGACTACATCTCCTGCTTGAACAAAATCGCCTGCAGCAACTTTTGGTTCAAAATTCCATTTCTTCGTGCGGTCAAGTGCATCAATCTGTACCCCACGTCCTAGAAATTGGCTGTCGGTAATCTGGGCAAAGCGGTCAAGCGGACGCTGAATGCCGTCAAACATCTGAGAGATCAATCCTGGAGCTAGTTCAACCGACAAAGGTTGCCCTGTTGTCACAACTTTTTCGCCCGGTCCAATACCAGTAGACTCCTCATATACTTGGATACTCGCTACATCGCCATGCATCTCGATAATCTCTCCGATAATCCCTAACTCGCCGACATAACAAATATCCTGAATACTTGCCTGCCCCATATTTTCGGCCATAACTAATGGCCCTGAAACTTTTACAATTCTTCCTTCTTGCACTTGTTCCTCTTTTCTAAGCAAGGTAAGTAAACATTTCTATAAAATGTTCATACCAACTGCTTTTTCAACATTTTTCTGAATTTCCGCAAGCCCAATCCCCTGAGAACCTGAGTGGTTGGGGATGAGCACAACTGCTGGAAGCATTTTTTCTTTTAAAGGTTCAATGACATCCATGACATGACTTGCTGCGTCTTCTGTGATGAAAACCACTGCATACTCGCCTTTAGCCATATTGACAAGCGAACTTCTAATTTCATTGGCAGCTTGTGCAAACACAACATCAAACCCAAAGAGCTTAAAAGGCATGGTTGAACCCTTGTCGCCGATAACACCTATTTTGTATGTCATAGTTTGCGTATCCTTTCTGCCATTTCTTCATTAGAAAACTTGTTACGCTTACCGACAAAAAGTAAACGTAGATTTTTCCATTCGACTTCTTTTGCCGAAACAAAACTCATGAGTGGCATTGGACCAAAAGATTGCAAGTCAGCACTTTCATAAAGTGAAGTCAAGCTGTCATCGGTCAATTTGCTCAAGGCTACAAAGTTTAATTTCTGAGTTTTTTCATCCACTATCGAGCGAATGTCATTAGAATATCTTCCGTTTAACAGGAATTGCGTAAACTCATCAATTCCCTTGCGGATATAATCTAGTAAATCCTCCTTAGGCAGATTGCCCTCATCAGACAAGACGGACGCCATAAATGATTGCCCTTGTTCCTGCAAAATCCCTCTAGCCATCATGGAGATATTCGACAAATCAATAAATTTCTGGAAACTTTGATAAATACTTTCATCATCCGCCTTCTTTGCCAAATAATGAATATAAGACAAAAACTCGCGGTCATAAATGTAGTCAATCGCCTGTAACAACTTGCCTTCGTTGAAATAGTTCAATACTTCGTTAATTGCAGCAAGCAAAGGTTCCTCTAGTTCATTGGATTGTCTAGTATTAATCGCCGATTTCAAGGTATCAATGTCATAACGCCCATCAGAAATGAACATTTCATCAAAATCTTTTTCCATTATATGTGCTTTGGTCAATACTTTCAGATTATGAAAGGTATATCTAGCCGCATACAGATGGATTAAGGCAGGATTTGGCGTGATGTCATAAAGCCAATCATAGACTTTCTGACGCTCCTTGTTGCAGATGGTTTCAAAGTCTTCTAAAAAACCCGGTTGCACGACGTATTCTTCATAAGTCGTGCCATGCAGAATAGCTGAGATTTCTTTTTCATCTTGAGCAAGCAATAATAGGTTAAAGACTTCATTACCCAACAGCTCGCTTTCCTTGATACGAACCAGTGTGTTTACCTGATTAAAACTCTTATCTGGCATCTTCTCACCTACCTAGCAAACAATCGTTCAATAATTTCTAAGCGATTGGTTCTTGCGATTTCTTGTATTAATCTTGAAAACAGGAAATTATACTCGATACCGTCTTGTGAAAAGACAAAACCGCCTTCTCCTGCTAGTCTTTCTTCTTGTAATTCAAAGTGTAAGTTTTCATTTTCAAACTGAGCCAGCCATTGTCTCGATACATCTACTTGAGGGAACTCGCCTAATTGGACTTTTACCAGTCCTTTGAGGTTGGCTTTCTCAAGAGCTTTACTAAAGAAATGGTGGAATTCATCCGCTGACCAATTCTTCATTTTTTCTTCGCTTAACTCATATAATTCTGCTAAAAGTCTTTGTTTTTCATGCAAGACCTTATTTTGTGCACCGAGTTTCGCTTGTGTCTCTTTTTGGTTGAATTCTCTAGTTAATAAACGTTTTTCACGCTCAAATTCTAGTGCGCTTTCTGAGGAAAGTTTTTCCATTTTGCTTGAAAAACGCTCATCAATTCGTGTTTTTTCGCTTGTTTCAAATTCCTTGGCATCCACATCCGCTGCTTGCGTAATCTGGTCCACGATTTGATTAATCTCTTTCATTTTCTCACCTTCCTTATTTCTTCAATTTTGCTGGCGATATTATCCTGCAACTTGCAATACCAGAAGGAAGGAAATAACGAAACCTAAGATAGCATAAGTTTCAACCATGGCAGAAAAGATAATCCCTTTGGTTGCGTGCTCTGGTTTTTTTGCTAAGATTTGAATACCAGCTGCTGCTACACGTCCTTGGGCAATTCCTGAAGTCAATCCAGTAAAAGCAATAGGAAGTGCTGCCATCAAGTAGCTCAAACCACTAACCATTGTCATCGATGTGCTCAAGTTGATGAAAATCAAAAAGCCGATAACGAAACCGTACAAACCTTGCGTACCCGGTAAAAGTTGCAAAATCAAGGCTTGACCGAATTTTTCAGGTTGTTCTGTTGTCAAAGCAGAAGCTGCTTCACCTGTAAAACCTACGCCTTTTGCTGAGCCAATTCCTGAAAAGATTACTGCTACTGCCATTCCTAAAAGGGCAAAAATGATACCACCATTGTTTTGTGTCAAATATTCAAACATTTCTCTACTCCTCTAAACTTTCTTTGTCTATATTTACATATTTTTCTTCAGGCTTAAACGGCACAAATTTTCTGCCGCCACCTTGATAGAACTTGCCGAAAAACTCTACATATTGCAAACGTGCACCGTGAACATAAGCACCTAAAAGCGCTAGGAACATATTTAGTGCATGTAAGGCAACGATTAAGACAATCCCAATGGAAAATCTAGCTCCGACTGGCATAAAAGCAACCAGCATATTAAAGGCTGCTGCAATACTTCCTCCTGCAACACCAAGAGCCATTAAACGCGTAAAGGAAACCAAATCGCCAATATAGCCTGTAATGCCATACAAATCATACAAACCGCCACCAATAGCTGCTCCCTTAGAGCCTTTTGTCGTAATGACTGGAATAATAACCACTAAAGCAGCAGAAACAATCGCTAAAATCGTCCCAAATGTACCAAGTGCAGCATTGTCTAAAATCATATTGCCAATAACCACCAAGGCTATCCCAATCAAAATCCCTTGCCAAGCAAAACTGGTCTGGATACTTTGTGCGAATTCTTTCTTACGGATATGCTGAATTCCGCCAATAAGCAGGGCTGTCAAAATCTGAATAAAGCCGAAAACAACCGATAATATCAGAATAGTATTGACATCTCGTGAAGTGGAAATCAGATAAAAGGGCAATTCAACTCCAAAAAGCGAGCCATAAATCAAGCCCCAAGCAATCGTTGGTAAGGATAAAAGGAAGAAGAAACGGACAAATCGTTTCAAACCTTGTGGTAAGTTTAATGCCGTCATTGCTATAAGCGTTCCAACAAGCATGAGCAAACCATAACCAACATCAGCCACCATCATACCAAAGAAGACCATATAAAAAGGCGTCATTGCTGCCGTCGGGTCAACTTCGTCGTACTTAGGTAGGCTATACATTTCCGTTAGCATCTCAAATGGGGCAACGAGTGCATTATTATCAAGCAGAGTCGGAACATCGTTTTCAATTTCTTTAGGTGTTGGATCAGCAAACTCGCAATAGATAGTTCCTTCCTCAAATTGCTTGTTCAAGGTTTTTTTGATTATCTCAACTTCCTTTTCAGGAACCCATCCTTGCAAGATAAAGAAATTTTCTTCTAGCAATAATTTGGCTTTTGCTTCTTCTTGCTGGATATAAGCATGAACCACTTCTTCTGCGAAGCATAATTCATGGTAAATCTTGCTTTGTTTCTTGAACTCACGCTTATCAGCATCTTCAAGTTTAGCCAGCTCGCCTAATTCTTTTTGCACTTGCTTGTATTCAACTTCCGGCAATTCTTTAAAGCTATAATCCACCTGATTAAAACTAAACTTAGCACAAAGTGCGTCAAATTCTTTTTCCTTGCCCTTTAGGACAATGACACTCAGATATGTATGTTTTTGACCTGTATAGACTTTTTCTGCCAACATACCTGTTGCACTTAGCAAGGCAGCTTCAAACTCTGCGAGTGTGGCGTTGTTGATGTAGCCAATCTCAAGTGCTGCATTATTTAGATGATATTCTTTGGGAATAACATCTAGGTATTTCCATTTAGAAAGGAAGCCTTCTTTTTTGCTCAATTCATTGCGTTCTTCTTGATGGTCTTGAAGTTTCTTATCCATTGCCAAGATTTCTGAAACATACTGGCGGATTTGTTCTTCGTTGAAGTTTGCCTCTAGTTGACTTAAAGTCTTTTGTGCACGTTTGATGTTGCTGAGTGGTTTAATTTTGGCATAACGCTCCAAAACTAATAGAGATTTTTCAATGTCTTTTACTAGCTTGTTTAAATCCATCAAACGATCAAAGTTTTCGTTTTGGAAGTGGAAGTTTTCTCCTAAGAATTCCTCGCCTACTTCTGTATCAGAAAACTCTTTTAGCTCAACAACCTGTGTTCCTTGTAAGGTTTTGAGCAGTTGCTCTTTTCTATTCACTTGAGTTAGAAAAGTGGCTTTTTTCATTGGGCTAACTGCCATAATTCTCCCTCACTTTTTCTACAATAAACGATACCAACTCTTCCTTGTTTTCTGCAAAATGCTGGTTCATTTCTTCTATTTCTTGTGTTGCTTGCGCTTTTGCACTAGCTTTCTTTTCTTCATAATCCGCATGTAACTGATTATGCACGTCTTCTAGCTTTTGCGCAATTTCATCTGCTGCTAGCTGCGTTTTTTCAAGAAGTTCGCTATTTTTTTGTGTTTCGTATTCCTTCATTTGAGTAGCAATACTTTCTTTGATTGCTGCTGCTTTGTTTTCAGCTTCTTTAATAGCTTCCAAAGCTTTTAAAACCATTTTCCCACCTGCCTTCTTCATATGTATGGCATAAAATAACATCCTATACTTATGTTATCTTATTGCCCTTATTATTAATACTAAAGGACTTTCTATGCAAAGGCAATAGCTTTCTTATATTTTCTCTTGTTTTTTTCTAACCAAATTATTTCTTTTTAAATATGTAGGAAGCCAGCAATTTTTTATTGACGACTTCTATTTATTTATGTTAAGTTGGAATAAGTGTTTGAGTTAAAATAAGGGAGGAAACAATGAACAAACTTACTGAAAAACTCAGGGAAAATCTAATGGCAGTTTTGCCGATTGTTGTCATGGTTACAGTTTTAAACTTTACACTCGTTGATTTGCAAGCCCAATCCTTTATTGGCTTTTTAATTGGCTCAGTCCTCATTATTTTGGGCCTGTCCTTCTTCTTGATTGGGGTCGAGGTTGGTGTCACACCCTTTGGCAATCTGGTCGGAAGTGCGATTGCTAAGTCCAACAAGATATGGATTGTGGTGGTCGCTGGACTAATTTTAGGCTTTTTCATCTCAATGGCAGAACCCGGATTAATGGTTCTTTCCAATCAGGTAGATATCTTTACTAACGGACAGATATCTGGCACGACACTTCTTTTGATGGTATCTGGTGGATTGGCAATCTTATTAGTCTTAGGTTTCTTACGGATTGCTTATGATTTTGCACTTTATAAGCTCTTGTTGATTATCTATGCAATTATTGGACTTATCGCATTCTTCTTTACAGATGAAGTCTTCTTCGGCATTGCCTTTGATGCCTCTGGAGCGACAACTGGTATCTTAGCTGTACCGTTTATCCTTTCTTTAGGTGTTGGTATTTCTCATTTAAAGAAAAACTCTATCAAATCAGAGGAAGATAGCTTTGGCTTGGTTGCAATGGCGTCAACTGGGGCGATTTTAGCTGTTATGCTTTTGAATATGGTTACCAGAATTACGGAATTTTCTGCGGAAGTGGAGCAGGTTGAAGTGGTTTCCGTTGGTTTGGTTGAACAATTTGTTAATCTTTTGCCAACAATTCTAAGGGATGGTGCGATAACCTTACTACCTTTGCTTTTCATTTTCCTTGTTTTGAATAAGTTTAATTTTAAGCTAAAAAGACGTGCTTTCCATCATATTGTTGTTGGTTTTGGCTTTGCTTTCCTTGGTTTAGTGCTTTTCTTCTTGGGTGTTGAAGGTGGATTTATGGAGGTTGGTTTCCAAATTGGCGAGCAGTTAGTTGCTTTAGATAACCATTTCTTCGTAATCCTTGTTGCCTTCTTGATTGGTTTTGTTTCTATGATGGCGGAGCCTGCGGTTTATGTTTTGACCCACCAGATTGAAGAGGTAACCAGTGGTTCGGTTAAGCGTATGGCAGTGCTTATCCCCTTGTGTTTAGGTGTTGGGCTTGCCGTCGCACTTTCCGTTATCCGCACACTTACTAGCGGTATGAGCTTGTGGCACGTTTTACTACCGGGATATGTGATTGCTCTTGGATTGAGCTTTGTGGTTCCTAAATTATTCGTCGGGATTGCCTTTGATGCAGGCGGTGTAGCAACTGGTCCATTGACAGCGACCTTTACCCTTGCCTTTACACAAGGTGTTGCACAGGCATTTCCAAATGCTGATGTCTTGATTGACGGATTTGGCATGATTTCAATGGTAGCCATGCTGCCGATTATAACTCTACAAATTTTAGGTTTTGTCTTTAAATTAAGAAGCAAAAAAGCAGGACTGGAGGAAAGCAAATAATGGAAAGAGCATTGATAGACTTTGAATTAATCGTGACGATTGTTCCTTTCGGTCAGGGAAGCAAGGCATTAAAAATCGGACGAAAAAACGGCGTAACAGGTGGAACCATCTTCCTAGCGCATGGAACAGTCGAAAACAGACTGTTCTCCCTATTAGCCTTAGATGATGTTGAAAAAGAAATTGTTCTCATGGCAGCAAATGAAAATGCTATGCCTAAAGTTATGGATGCTTTAGATAAACAACTTGCTTTGCACAAGGCAAATCATGGCATTGTATTTACCGTATCGATGAGTGATTTTATTAGACACAACCGAGATGATATTAAAGAAACAGTGAAAATAAAGGAGAAAACTATGTATAGTGCAGTATTTACCGTTACTGATAGAGGGCGTGCAGAAGATGTGGTTGATGCAGCAAAGGCTGCTGGTGCTAGAGGAGCAACTATTATAAACGGACGTGGAAGCGGCATTCATGAAACCAGCAAGCTCTTTGCTATGGCGATTGAGCCTGAAAAAGAGATTATCATGATTATTGTTAAGGACGAAATCGTTCAGACTGTAACTGATGCTATCTCTGATGCGGTTCATATTGAGCAGCCGGGAATTGGTGTTTTGTTTACTATTCCAGTGAATGAAGTGCGTGGATTGGTTGATTAATAGAAAAGAAATAAAACACGAGGCATATTTTTGTCTCGTGTTTTCCTTCTATAATTTAATTGTCTTCAATCTCAAAGCATTCACCACAACTGAAACGGATGAAAATGCCATTGCGGCTGCTGCAAACATTGGGCTCATGAGTGGGCCGCCGAAGATGTAGAGCACTCCTGCTGCGATTGGGATTAAAATGGTGTTGTAACCAAATGCCCAGAGTAAGTTTTGTTTGACATTGCTGATGGTCTTTTTGCTTAGATGAATGGCTTTTGCTACTTGTCTTAGGTCGGATTGCATGAGGACGATGTCCGCACTTTCCATCGCCACATCTACACCTGAGCCGATTGCCATGCCAATATCAGCTTGAGCTAGTGCGGGTGCGTCGTTCATGCCGTCGCCCACCATCGCCACAACCTGTCCTTTTTCTTGCAATTCCTTGACCTTATTGGACTTGTCACTCGGCAGGACTTCTGCTAGGACATTCGTAATTCCAACCTGCTGGGCTATCGATTGAGCGGTTTTTTTATTGTCGCCCGTTAGCATATAGACATCTATTTTCATCTTTTGCAAGTCTGCGATAGCTTGTCGGCTAGTTTCCTTTACGGTGTCTGCAACAGCAATAATTCCCTTGAGCTGTCCGTCAATCGCTAGATACATGGGCGTTTTTGCTTGGCTGGCTAGTTGGTCAGCGTACTCCTGCAGGGCGTTTAGGGAGATGTTTCTTTCATTCATCAGCTTAATATTGCCTGCAAGGATTTCTTGATTGTTGATAGTCGCAACAATGCCTCTACCTGTCAGTGCTTCAAAGTGTTGCGTTGGCAGGATAGCCATGCCTCTATCAGTTGCTTCATTGAGTATCGCCATTGCTAGCGGATGCTCGGAGTTCTTCTCGGCTGATGCGAAGATTTGCAGGAAACTTGCCTCGTCCATATCCAGTGCTTGAATGTCTGTAACTTTCGGCTTGCCTGTGGTAATGGTTCCTGTTTTATCCAAAATCACAGCGTGAATAGAGTGAGCTGTCTCCAAAGCCTGACCACTCTTGATGAGAATGCCGTTTTCTGCCCCCTTGCCTGTGCCGACCATAATGGAAGTTGGTGTTGCCAATCCTAATGCACAAGGACAAGCGATAACGAGAATAGCAATCACAATCTTGGTCGTAAAGGTCGCGTCCCCACTTGCAATTCCCCAAACAAGCCCCATGACAATCGCGAAAATCACTACGATTGGCACAAAAACTGCCGAAACCTTGTCCGCCAATTGAGCAATCGGCGCCTTGCTTGTCTGTGCATCTTCTACCAAACGCACAATTTGCGCAAGAGCTGTATCTTTGCCAACCTTTTCCGCTTTATAAGTCAACGTACCTGTCGTATTCATAGTTGCCGCAAAAACTTTTGCGCCTTGTCCTTTTTCAACAGGCAAACTCTCTCCAGTCAGCATAGCCTCATCAACTGCACTTGCTCCGCTTAGAACCACGCCATCCACCGCAATCTTTTGCCCCGGTTTCACCAATAAGACATCATCAATCACGATTTCTTCAATCGGTAGTTCTACTTCTACGTCATTGCGAATGACCGTCGCCATTTTAGGTGCTAAGTTCATGAGCTTTTGAATTGCCTCACTTGCTCGACCCTTTGACCTCATTTCCATCGCTTTACCCAAAAGTGGCAGAGCCAAAATCACCGCAGTCGCCTCAAAGTAGAGATAATGTGCTGCGTGATGATTGCCGTTCCACAACTGCCATGTGCTAAGTAAGCTATAGAAAAACGCCGCACTGGTACCAATAGCTAGCAAACTATCCATATTGGGTGCCTTCTGCCACATAGCCTTAAAGCCAATCAGATAGAAATCACGACCGATAATCATGACCGGAATAGTCAACGCCATCTGCAAAAAAGCATTGGTCATCAAGACCCGCCAATCATGGCTGTTGATGTCGATAAAACTCGGCAAGGGCAGATTGACAAAAGGTATCATCGGCGCCATCGAGATATAGAACAAAGGAAGCGTAAATACAGCTGCCCACTTGAACTTGCGAAATGCAGTTTCCACCTCGTCTTTCTTGCTCAAGTCCTTGTATTCATTGGTTTCTTCTTGTAATTCATAACCGATTTTGGCTACTCTTTCCTGCATTTGCGCAGGTGTCGTCAGTGCATCATTAAAGGAAACAAAGAGTTTTTCAGTAGCTAGATTGACTGTTGCTTGTTCGACACCGTCCATTTTTCCGACGACTTTTTCTATACGATTGGCGCAGGCAGCACAAGTCATGCCTTTTACATTTAGGGTTTGAGTGCTCATATTTCTTCCTCTTTTCTATGCGTGCAACAAGTGCATTGTCCTTTTATACAGCTGCATTTTACTACTTTGGGTGTTTTTTCTTTGAGTGCTTGAGTTAGAAGAGCAATGTCTTCTTTTGACAAATCCACTTGATTGATTAGGTCTTTGATTGTTTGTCCTCGTTTGGTGGTGCAAACGTGTTTTAGTGTGTAATTTAGGGCATTTTGGACGGTTGTTTGCTCATTGACCTTGGCTGAATAGATGAATTTCTTGCCCTCTTGTGTGGTTGCTAGGATTTCTTTTTTGACTAATCTGCCTAGCAAGGTCTTGATAGTTGCGGCTTTCCAGTCCATTTGGGCGGATAGGCTGTCTATGACATCTTGCGCGCTTGCAGTTTCCAGCGTCCAGATTACACGCATGACTTCCCATTCTGATGTGGTTATTTGGGTTTCTTCCATTGGGTTCACTTCTTTCGTTTACAATTGTAATCTTTATAGTTATAGTTTACAACTGTAATCGTTGGTTGTCAATGGGTTTGTTTTGGGAAAATAAAAAAAGCAACTCAAGAATGATTGTCATTCCTTAATTGCTCTTATTTATTCTATATTCTATTCATAAAGAACCATTTTCAATCCATTTCAAGAATTCAATGTTTCTTAAAATTAATGTTCTTAATCTCCTCTTTCAAATATTCTAAAAATTCTGGTGGCAAAGATTTGCCAATTTCAAGTATATTTGGATACTTAAGCAGTAGGTTCAAATATCCAAAACCTAATGTTTCAGTAAATGCTATCGCGACTCCTGCATCAATTACCTCACCTGCTACAGGTATAAGCTTAATCAATGCTTTTGCAGCTGCCTTTCCTAAATTGGCAGCTAATACATCAAGCAGAATGTCTTTGAGAAAACCATCAGAGACTTTTATATCAAATATACTATTGATTGATGTTAGCATCCCTAACTGAGTAATTACAATCAATGGAGCATCAGCTCCGGGTATGGGAATTGCACCAACAGCCCCAGATGCAACAGATGCTGTATGAATTGCAACTAAAGCACTATCCTTTTTTGTTTTTAATGACGCTTTTTGCATTTTTGCAAACTCAATCTTTGATCGAGTATTTTCAATGTTTTTATAGACATAATCAACCAGCTCCTCAATTCCATAGCTTTCGATTTCACCTGCTTTAGTTTTCTTTGGAACGGAATTAACTGCAGCTACAGAAATATTCTCTTTGTCTAACTCTACTTTCATCTGTTTTGTTTCATCTTCGTCAATACTCTTAGTTAAAACAACAACGACTGGCACGCTAGTCTTATTAATCAATCTTTTTACCAATTTGATGTCAAAGTCCTGAACGCGTGCATCAGTTGTAGCTATACAATAAAAAATAAAATCAATGTCATCTCCAGTATCTCTTGTTTTCTGTTTGCTAATTATTAATTTGCTCACTTCATTAAATGCCTTATCAGGTTCAGATAACTCAATCCCCTTTGTGTCATAAATCTTAAAATTCGGGTTCGTAGGAGATGTGAAAGCTTCTGTCTTTGGTGTGATTGGTTTTCCGACACCTGTAATTGCCATGTTCTCTCCAAAAATTGCGTTGATTAAGGTACTTTTTCCTGCACCAGTTTTCCCAATTAAAACAATATTAAGATGATTGTTTTTTCCATATGCATAAAACTTTTCACTAATTTCTTCCGCTTTGTTATCGAAATCTGAGTGATAAATTTCTGTTCCGGAACTTTCATTATGCTTTTTTTCATTCCATTTCATGAAAATCCAAACTCCCTTTCTGTTGGTTGATTTATATTATTGACCTAAAATTACTGCGGTGTAACCGTAAGTGTCCCTTCCACTTCACCTATCACATTTTCAAATGACAAAATTACAGGATTCTTTGTGTCTTCTAAGGCAACTGCATAATAACCGCTTATCGTTGCTCCCGGATTTAAGTTGTCTTCCATATTTCCATCATCGCCATTTGTATCTAAAGTCGTTGGTGATAAATCATTAGATGTTGTTGCATTGTGTTGTTGAACAGTGACAATCTCCATAAACAAGGCGCCTACGTTTTGCTCAGTCTTTGTATTATTGGTAATGGAAAAATTAATCTTAAGAGCAGGTTTTCCTGATAGGTCAGTGGTCTGATCAATGCTTGTTATGGCAATTGTCGCATCATCAGCTGTAAATGTCTTTGTTGCTGGATTCCAGCGACTAGCATCCCCTGAAGAACTTGTGGGCGTTGTTTCATCAGTAGAAGTAACGGTTGTGCTTGTTTCACTAGCTGTTGATTGTGCTGTATGTTTTCCTTTTTTAACGTCCAACAGCTCATAGCCCAATAAATAGGATTTTTCTGAATCGAAGTTTAAAGGATTGTTAAAGTCCTCTGACTTAGTGATTTTTACAAGGATTGTATCTCCTTTTTCAATCGCTTTTATTTTACTACTTGGCTTTTCAGTAATAAAATTCAAATGCTTTCCAGCATCAAGCGTGTAACCCAAAACCATTTCAGGTTGAACACCAATGACTTCAACCTCTGCAGTTTTACCCACAACATTTTCTGATTTGTTTAAGGCAGTTTCTAGTTTTTCAGCGAAGGATAATCTGGTTTGGATTTAGAGTTGGAACTACAAGCAAACAAGGCAAATAAGGATAAAATTGGCAAAAGTAATAGGATAAGCTTTTTCATTACCTGACATCTCCTTTTATTCATTTCGTATTTTGAAGTAAATACTTAACAATCAAATAAATCAACCATAAACCACCTGTTAGAAAAATAAGCACTAGATTGAACAATATTTATCCCATGCGCATTATCTCCTTTTAATTGTTAGACACAAAAGTAAGAATGTCGCCTGTTCCTTGTCCAAACATTGTTACATCAACATTGTCGCCATTATTGAGCGTAATCGTTTGGCTACCAGAAATATCTACTTGCGTTTCGTTTCCATTAATATTAACTAAAGCATAAGCAGTATTCGGGTCTGAACCATTCAGTGAACCGGGTTGCCATGTAACTGTGTAGGTTCCTGCCGTCATTAAGTCCGTTTGAGCTTGACCATCTCCTACGGTAAAGGATGCCTCAAAAGTGTTATCGTCCGTTTGACTACCACCATTAACAGTTCTTCCATTAGGGAGAACAACTGACATATTACTGTAATTTCTCATTGTCATGAATTGATATTGATTTGCCTGTTCTTCAGTGCTTGAACTTGCACTTTCTGACGGTTCAGTGCTTGCAGGAGCACTTGAGCTTTCAGATGTTTGTTGAGTTGTTTGGGCTGGTTGGCTAGTTGTTTGCGTCGTTTCGCTTGTCGATGTTGGACTTGTAGTGTCATTTGCACTGCTACAAGCAGTTAAAGCAAGCGTACAAAGCAACGCACCTATAAACAATAATCTTTTCTTCATTGGGAATTCCTCCTGTATTATTCTCGGGGAACCACTCTCCCCTATGTATAAAAATCCAGTAAAATCATATCTTTCTTCGCCGAGGTGTTCTTACTTGCAAGGCAAGTAAGAACCTTATGTACGTAGTATATAAGGGCGCTATTGTAATTAATGGCTAGCCAAATTTTTATTACTACTTTTTCACGACATCACTCACAACTACTTCCTTTACGAAACACTACATTTGTAGTACACTACACTTGTAGTTAATTTGAAAGGAGAAATTAAAATGGCTCAAGCAAAAGACAAGATTAAATCCGTTCGTATGCCTTCAAACATTGCTGCATGGATTGAAGAAGAGGCGGCTTTTGAGGGGATTTCTGCAAATGCCTATATCATTGAAGTATTAAGCGAGAAAATGCAGGACAGATTGGATTATTTAGAAGTGGTCGAAATCATGAAAGACCCTGAAAGTCATGAATATGTATCAAGAGAGGAAATGATGCGTAAATATGGGGAAAGATGACGGAACTTTTGACTGGAAGTTTACAAAAAAATCAGAAAAACAATTTGCCAAACTCGACCATGCTAATCAAAAAAGAATTTTAGCGTGGTTAAATAAAAACATCACTGGTTCCACTAATCCCAGAGCATTAGGCGAAAGTCTTGAGGGAGAATTTAAAGATTATTGGAAATTCAAGATAGGTGGATTTAGAATAATTGCGGATATTGTAGATAACGAATTTGTTGTTATTATTGTGAAAACTGGAAAACGTGGGCAGGTTTATCGGGTTAAGAGGTAATGATACTCAAGTAAACTACCTAAAGAACAAGGAAAACACACATCCATTTGTTTGGATGTGTGTTTGATTTTAATCTTAATTCTCACTACCAGCGCCAGTCTCTACACCCTTAACCACTTCACTAAGCGAGGTAAACAAGCCTGACATATTGGCTATATCCGACGGAACAATTATCTTATTCGCCTTGCCATCAGCCACTTTTGCAAAGGTCTCAAGAGACTTCAGGTTGATAACTGCTTGGTCTGCCTGAGCATCTTTGATGTATTTTAGTCCGTCTGCTTGTGCTTGATTGACTAGGCGGATAGCTTCTGCTTGTCCTTTTGCTTCTTCGATGGCTGCTTGTTTTTCCCCTTCGGCTTTAAGGATAAGACTTTGTTTTTCTCCCTCGGCTTTGGTAATGGCTGCAGTTTTTGCACCTTCAGCAATCAGAATGTTTTGGCGTTTTTCGCGCTCGGCTCGCATTTGTTTTTCCATTGCCTGTTGGATTTCGATTGGTGGCTGGATGTTTTTTAGCTCCACACGGTTGACCTTAACACCCCACGGGTCACTTGTTTCATCAAGGATGATACGCATTTGCGTGTTAATAACATCTCTTGAAGTTAGCGATTCATCCAAATCTAGTGTCCCGATGATGTTACGCAGGGTTGTTGCGGTAATATTTTCAAGGGCGAACAAGGGATTTTGCACTCCATAAGTGTAAAGTTTCGGGTCAGTTACCTGAAAATAGACAACTGTATCTACCTGAATGGTTACATTATCTTTTGTGATTACCGGCTGTGGCGGGAAATCATAGACTTGCTCTTTTAAGTCAATCCTTTTTACAGGACGGTCAATAAATGGCAAGAATAAATGTATTCCGTTGTTGCAAATGCGGTTAAAGGAACCCAATCTTTCAACAACTACGCAGGTTGCTTGTTGGACGATACGAATTCTCGTTGCTAGATAGATTAGTAAGAGCAAAACCAATCCTAAAATGATATATACTGTAATAAATGGCACCATAACCAATTCCTCCTCTGTCTTATTCTACTTCGACTTTGCTACCCTTTATTGCCTTTATTGTAACGATTTCTCCTTTTTTGAAGACCTTTTCCTTGTCTTGCGTTTTGGCAGTCCATTCCTTGCCATCTACCTTGACTGCTCCGTCATGCAGATAGGAAATGTCCTCCAAAACTGCAGCTTTTTGCCCGATGATTAAATCCAGATTGGTTTTGACATACTGCTGGTCTTTTTCAACATTCATTTTGGCAAGACGCCGCATGACTGGTATCAAATAATACATAACCAAAGCTAAAACGATGACAAAGACAACCAACTGCACAGGAAGTCCAAAGCCTAAAAATGTCGCAATCAAGGCAAAAATCCCTGCAATCGAAAAACAAATAGAAACAAAGCTTGGTCCCATAGCCTCAATCACTGCAGCTGCTAGAATGATGATAATCCAAACTACAATCATTGTTTTCTCCCTCCCTTATTTTTAAGTATGTTTTCAGTGTATCATAAAAGGAAAGGAAATGCTTTCTTAGGCTACTGAAAAAGGTTGAGGTTGTCTCAATAATCTTCCAGCCACTTCCAAACACCAACGTTAAGACAGCATGATGCAAGCGACTTCGGCAAAACCCGCCGAATTCCATTGCTCGCGAGCCTCAAACGCTCCGTAAACGGCATAGCCGTCAACGTTGGTGCTTGGAAGTGGCTTACAGATTATTGGGTCAACCTCTACCTGTCAGCATTAAGTATCCAACATTTCAACCAAACTATTCTGCGAAAGCAAAACAATCACCGCACGAGCTACTTTCTTCCCAGTGGCAAGCTCTAAAGCTTTCGCATAAAGATTAATCTGCCCTTGATAACGTTCCTTAATCATCTGCGAATTAGCTGAGTGGTCAGTCTTGTAGTCAAAAAGCACCAAACCGTCCGCAGTTTCGATATATCCATCAATAATCCCGTGAATTAAAAGGTCGTCTGTTTGATTTTCCGGATAGTTTTCAAAAATATCCTGAGGATTTATCAGCATGGAAAAAGGTTGCTCACGTTTAAGACTTGCGTGATTGGCTTTCAAGTACAATCCAAAATCACTGTTTAAAAAGTTCGCCACCTTGTTTATTTCTACCTTTTGGGCGATTTCTTTTTCGATTATTCCTTGTGTGGTTAACTTTTCAAGCAGTTGCTCTAGGTCTTCATCGCCACCAAAATCATACTGCTGCAAGAGCTGATGGGTAGCGGTACCCACTTGTGCAGCTGTAATTGTTTTGGATTTTTTGCCTAAGAAATTAGGTTTTGCCAGTTCCTCATTGAAGTGCTTGTTGGCTGCCATTTTTCCGTCCTTTGTTACTTCAACGCTTAGAAATTCTGGTTGGTCGGGGTCAATAAATATCTGTTTGATTTCTGAAACCGACTGGTAGGTTGTGGTGTTGATAGCAGCTTTTTCCTTGTAGTCAAAATTCAAACGCGCACGAGCTTTGGCGAATTCTTCTGTGATGTTGCTTAGGTTTTCGTCGGATTTTACTAGAATTGCTGCCTGATTGATGTTAGGCTTTTTCAAGTCGGATTGCTTGTAGAAATGGATAGAAAAATCGGCTGGGTGGTTTTTAATTCCCCCGATTACTGCTTGTTCTTCCATGAAATCCGACATTGAACGGTGACGGGCTAGAGTTAATCCAACCCAATCTAGCATATTCCGTGTTTTTTCTCTCAAAGGTTTGTTGATAACCTCACTGTGCTCGCTTGCTGCTTGGGCCCATTTTTCCAGTAATTTTTCCTTGTCTTTTTCTGAGCCGACAAGGATTAACTTTTGCTCGGCACGCGTTAAGGCTACATAGAGCTTACGCATCTCTTCTGAGAGCATCTTTTTCCGTCGTTCTTGCTTGATTGCCTCAAAGATAAAGGTCGAATATTTCAGTCGTTTGTTCTGGTCCAAATACTGAATGCCGATACCTAACTTGTCATCAAAGACAAACTTGCCCCGAGTGTCCTCTTCATTCCACTGTTTTGATGAATTCATCAGGAAAACATATGGAAACTCTAGTCCTTTGGAACCGTGAATCGTCATCACACGCACGCTATTATCCATGCCAATCATGACTGGTTCCGCCAAATCTTGCCCGCGCTCCTGCCTTTTTTCGATGAACTTGATGAACTGGAACAGTCCGCGGAAACTCATTTCCTCAAATTCATTGGCATAAGTCGCTAGAGAATATAGATTCGCCTGTCTTTGTGCACCGTAAGCAAGACCAGCTACATAATCAATGTAAGCTGTATCCTGATAAATCTGCCAAATCAAGTTATTTAGCGAAATTTGACGGGAAATTGTCCGCCATTCTTCTAATTGCTCTTTGAAAACTTCTAGTTTTTCAATGTCATGGGTCTTCAATGTCGCCTCATAAAAACTGCCACTGCGGTCATTCAACCGAATTTTTGCCAGCTCATTTTCTGACAAACCAACAATCGCCGAGCGCAATACAGCTGCTAGAGGTATATCCTGATAGGGATTGTCAATCAGTTGCAGGAGCGAAAGCATGGTTAATACTTCTGTACGTTTGAAATAACTGTCCGCATCATTCATCGCCACAGGAATACCAAATTCCTCGAAAATCTCTTGAATTTGCACATTTTGTCGGCGCGTTGGGGCGAGTAGAACGATATCCTTGTATTCTAGCTGACGATTTTGACCCAATTTCTTATCAAAAATCTGTGTTTTATTCTCAATCAGCTCATGGATTTTCATGGCAACCATGGTAATCTCGCCCTGTGCTTTGTCCTGAATTTCCAGAATGTCGTCGATTATTTCTTCCGTTTCTTCTTCTTTTTCGTAAATGAGCAGTTCGGTGTTCATTAGGCTACTTTCAGGAAAAGACTTGTTACCATTGACGAGTTTTGCGGCTGTGTCGTATTCGATTTGCCCCAGTTCGCTATTCATTAATTGCGTGAAAACCAGATTGGTAAAATCTAGCACCTCAGCTCTTGAGCGGAAGTTTTCAGCTAGAACAATTCGTTTGCCACCGAGTTGTTTGCCGTAGTTATTGTATTTTTCAATAAAGAGTGACGGGTCAGCCTGACGGAACATATAGATAGACTGCTTGACATCTCCTACCATAAAGCGATTATTGTCCTTAGCGACAAAACGGGCAATGGTTTCTTGTATCATATTGGTATCCTGATACTCGTCAATCATGACTTCCTCAAAGAATTCACGGTAATAATCTGACGCACTTGTCGGTTGGAAAGTTCCATCCGCTTGTTTTTGGGTCAGAATATCCACCGTAAAATGCTCCAAATCAGAGAAATCCATCGTGTTTTTGGCACGTTTTTCATTGGCAAAACGGCTCATAAACTCCTTAGTTACCTCTACCAGAAGGGTAATCAAATCCGCAGATTTAGCAAGAATATCTACCAAGGTTTCTTGCGGAATTGCGAACAATTTCCCTTCAATTTCTCGGAAAAAATCCCGAATTTCACTGTTTCTGTCATTGAATTCCTTGCGAATTTCGGGGATTTCTTTGACCTGTTTGGCGTTATGCGCAATAGCACGAAAAACTTCAATGGTTGCTAGATAATCCTGCATTGCCTGTAAATCATCTTTTTCCAACATTTCTAAAAAGCCTGAAACCTGCATGATTTGCTCATTTGCTATTGCGTCCATCTTGTCGAAAGCCGCAAGGTCTGCCAAATCTTTCATTTTATAGGCAGATTTGAGCAGGTAATTGCCCTTGTTTTCTAGCTCTTTTTTGATGATGTCCTGATAAATGCTCGTTCCTGCAACATTTCCTTCTGTTACCTTGTAGTTGTTGACTAGATTATCTAGGTAAAAGAGCGGATTGGGATTGGAACGGGCAAATTCATACAGGCTGAAAACTAAGGTTTGCAAGCCATTGTCGTTTCTATCACCTGAGAAATTAGCAGTTAAGTCGTAAAATTCCTTGTTGGGTTTGCCGTCAATCTCATATAATTCTTCACGCAAATCCGACCAAATCTTCTCCTTCATGAGTGTGATTTCCGTTTCATCACTGAGCATTCTAAAAACAGGGTCAATGTCGATTAGATAATAAAAACGACGAATGACAGTCATACAAAAAGCGTGCATGGTCGAAATATTTGCCTGAGGCAAGAGTGTCAGCTGTCTTTGCAGATGTTTTTGTGTGGCTGCGTCTTTGGTTTCATTGATTGTTTCAATAATTTTTGCCTCTAAACGTTCTTTCATCTCGGCTGCAGCTGCCTCAGTAAAAGTCACAATCAAGAGTTTATTGACATCAATGCCAGAAAGCACCTTTTGAATCACTCGCTCAACTAGGACAAAGGTTTTCCCTGAGCCTGCGGAGGCCGATACCAAAATGTTTTCTCCGCTGTCGTAAATTGCCTGCCATTGACTGTCGGTAATGGTTGTGTTGGTTGGTTTTACTGGGATATTAGTCAAGTTCAAGTTCCTCTTTCATGGTTGTAATGATGTTGTTTTTCTTGTCTTTGAGTGACCCAAAGTTTTGCATATTTTTGTATTCATTTTCTTTAAGTGTCGGGTCAAACACGCAGACACTTCTTAGCGGGCAATAAGCACAAGCTCTAGGATGACTGCCTTCACGCACTGGATTAAGTTGAATATTTCCTGACACAATTTCTTTTCCAGCATTGACAAAGTTTTGGCGGTTATGCTGAAGAACCACACCCAAATCATCTTCTGTAAAGCTGGTTCCAGTAGGTTTTATGCCATTTTTAAACTCACGAATGGGGTAAACGCTCCCGTAGTTTTCTTCCATATTGGCCAGCAATTTTTCATCTTCTAGCAAAAATCCCTTGTATTTGAACTCTTTGAGTAGGGTGTCTTCTAACTGGCTTTCCGGCACTTCTTCTGCTTTAAGCTCAGGATTTTGCAAATGGAAATACAAGGAGCCTAAAGGTTTTGCATTCATATCTTTGGAATAATTGGTCATCGCCACATCAAGATAGGTAATCATCTGCATGGCAAGTCCATAATAATTATCCGCTAAATCAAAGTTTTTAGCTCCAGACTTGTAATCAATCACACCTAAATACTTGCCGTCAGCAATCTCAATACTATCAATCCGGTCAATTTTCCCACGCAAGCCAACAGATTTGCCATTGCCTAAGTCAAAAGCAATTTCGTCAATCCCCTTTTGACCGGCTATGGTTCCAAACATCAGTTCCGTTGCCTCTGTCGTCAGACTTGAAAGACTTGCTTGTTTTTTCAATGTATGCAAGACACGGCGAATGACATTTGACAGCTGATTTTCCAAATAACGCATTCGAGCATCACGCTTGAGCAGGTCAAATTGCGAAGTATTCATGAGATTTTGTAGGGTCTTTTCTGCTAAAGCAGCAACTTCTTCTTCACTTGCTTCTTTGAGTGAAAGATTGCTTTCCAGTAAAAGTTTGAAGAAAATATCCAATCCCTCATGAAAATATGAACCAGTAATGGCGGGATTTATCTCTAATACGGCACGCTCTTTGAGATTGAGACCGTAGTTGGCAAAGTGATGATATTCACAGTTATGGAAAAGCTCAAAACGCGAAACAGATGCCTGAATTTTCTTGCCATAAAGCTCATCCACCACTTCCTCGTCCAGTTTTCCGGGAATATTTTGGTGGCTCAAGCTTTCTTTGACCTTGGAAAACTTCTGGCTTAGAGTTGATTTGGCTAATTCCCGCTCAGCTGCCTGCCATAAAACTGCTGGTTTTTCTTCTGGTTTGAGAGAATTTTGTTGATACAAACGCATCAAATCTCTTACTAATATACGATAGGTCGAAATCTGCTTGATTGCCTCTTGTGAGTTGTCGCTGATATTCGCCTCAAATCTTTTTTCTTCTGAAATTCCTAATGCACTGGCAAATCGTGCGACCATTGGCGAAATACGGTTGTCTTTGACCTTATTGACCGTTTCCGGATAGGTCAAATAGAGCTTTTCACTGGCTGATAAGAATAGAGAATAAGCCAAATAAGCCTCTTTTGCCGAGCGTTTTCTTACATCATTGTAGAAATACTTGCCGTCTTCCAAACTTCCTTCCAACAAATCGCGTTCTTCCTGTGTCAGTAGTGACTTATTTTCATAAGTTTTCGGCAGGGTATGATTGGTCAAACCAATAGCAAAGACCACTTTTGCCTGCATGGGACGAGCTAACTCCATACTGGTTACTTGCACAGTATCAATAGTTGCCGGCAATTTTCCGTACTTATGACTTTCTAAACCAGTCGTCAAAATCTCCACAAAGCTATCATAGTCAAATGTATCTTCACCAAAAATCTTGGCATATTCGTCCAAAATACCCATCAAAGCAGACCAAACTTGCTCATAATCTCTGGCTTTTTCTGTATCCGTAACTGCTGAAAAATCGCGAAGATATAGGATTTGTTTTTCTACTTTGCTTTCAATCAGGAAATCATAAAAAATCTCAATCGCCTGTAACCCCGTCTTTGCTGACTTGAGTTTTTCAAAGAATTCTTTTAAAGTAAGACCTACAAAACGGCGGATATAATTACTTATCTGCTCTTTTTGCACATCCGAATTTTCCGTAACTTCCTCATCTGAAAAGTCATAAGTCACAAACTTCCAGTCCTTTTGGCGTGTCCAATCGCTTTTTCCATAGCCATATTGCAAAACAATATTTTCCGTAATATCCACTTGTGCACGGAAATTTTTCATCTGCTCTTCCCATTGGCTCAAGGTCAAAGTGCTTGCAGCTTCTTCACTAAACAAGTCCAATGAAGCACCAATCTCCCAAGCTGCCTCTTCATGAAAAGGCACGAACAGCTCACTTCTAAGCAAACGCAAGACATCTTCATATTGGAAATAATAGTCATTGACCGCAAACAAGGAACGCAAGAATTCCACCAACGGATGATTGCGCACATCATCCGTTCTATCCATTGTGAAGGGAATATCATTCCATGCCAAAATCGGCGACAAATGCGAATGATAACTTGCCAAATCCCGCGTCAAAATCTGGATATCCTTGTAGCGATAGCCCTCTTCTGAAACTAATCGATGAATTTCCTTTGCTACCTTATCCACTTCGGAAATAGGATTTTCACTCTTCCATAATTGGACTTTCCCTTGAGCGAGTGGTTCAACTTCTAGCTTTTTATTGTCCGCTAAATTCCGCCAAACCTTATCAATCGTCGTATTTTCCGGCATTTCCTTTGCCCATTTATCCGACAAAATCTTCAACCCAAGCTCACGTGACTTGTGGTAAAGCGTTTGGTAAAGTCGTTTGCCATCATAGAAAAGCTCTAAAGCGTTCAATTCCATGTTGGGTTTTGCCTCGTCAGTCACGATTGCTAGCCTGAATTCGTCTGCTTTTTGCATGAGTGCTTCAACCAAAGCCAGCTCCTCAGCATTGAACCATGGATAACCGCTGACAATAATCATTGTTTTTTCCATATCTAGCTGGGGAAGTTTTGTGGTTAATTTTTCCAAAACTGAAGTCGATGCGAGCTGATACTGCTCAATCGCATCTTGATATTTCTCAAAAATAAGCAGAATTTCCGCAAATTTTCGCTGCCCTAACTCGTCACTTTGCCCTTTTTGAATAAAATCTGCCAAATCCTCTTGCGTAATTTTCCCTTTGGCAAATTCGTCAAAGAGGTCAATGATTTGCGTAATAAAGCCAGATTTCTGCAATTCTCCTGCAAACAGATGAATGTCCTGCTTGTTTTCCAGCAAAATCTTGCGAAAAAGCATAGCTGTTCCACTTTCTGACAAGCTTTCTCCTGTGGCAAGGTCTGTATCTCCTAACAAATACCAAGCCAAACGAGCAAAAGAAAAGACCTGCAGATTGGTGCTTGCTACAGCTTTTTTGGCATCTACACCTTTGAGCAGAGCAGACTTTCTTAAGAGCTGAATTTCCTTTTCGAACTTGATATAGTTGGGCACCAAAAAATATACCTGATGAGCTGAACTTTGTGCCAACCAGTCATTTGCTTGTTGTAAAAGCTCTTCCTCATGATTTGCCGAACCTGTGCCTAGAATAAATTGAATACTCATTATTGAACCCCTATTTCTTTCTATCTAAAATACTTCTATTATTATACCTTACCTCATGGTAAAATATATTTTATCAAATCAACTTTTTAGGAGTTTTCCCTTGAGAATAAAAGATTTTATCCAAAATGTCCTATTTTTCCTAGCTTTAATCGCAGCTTTCATCCTGCTGAGAACCTTTGTTTTTACTCCAGTAGTCGTTAGCGGACACTCTATGGACCCCAATTTAAGCAATGGCGAGCGTGTGATTGCCCTAAAAAATCAAGAAATCCGTCGATTTTCCATTGTTACACTGCGCATTCCAGATGAACATGGCGACAAGATTAACTATGTAAAACGTGTAATAGGTCTTCCGGGAGACACCATTCAATACATGGAAGACGTGCTTTATGTCAACGGTCAGCCTGTTCATGAGCCGTTTTTGAATGAATACAAGGAACATCTTCCAGAACAAGAACTTTTTACCAATGATTTTTCCCTTAGTCATTTGACCGGCGTGGAGCAAGTGCCAGCTGGCAAATATTTTGTGCTTGGCGACAATCGTCCGCTTTCTAAAGACAGCCGTTCCTTTGGTTTTGTTGATAAAAACGAAATTTTCGGCGTTGTCCGCTTTGCCTTTTGGCCACTCAATCGTTTTGGTCCAGTTAGTGATATTTATGAAAGTAACTAAAAAAAACGGCTAACCAGCCGTTTTTTTGTATTTTATCTATGCAAGTCCACACGTTTACCTAGTTCTTCAACCACAATCCCACCAAAGAACAAAACGATAAATTCACCTAATGTAACAGTCAAAAACGTGATAAACAAAGGTGCTTGATACATAAAGTATAGCATTACAGCAATCACAATCATGCTTAGTGTAAAGATGACATTAAAGACCAAAAATTGCAGATTAAGCGAAAGTTTACCGAGATTTACTCGTCTGCCTGCTAATTTTTTGGTTAAAATTCGCCCTAAAAAGAGGAAAATCAAGGTCTGCAAGGAACCAACTACCACATCAACTGGTGTTGAGCCAATAAAGTTAGCAATCGCTACGCCAATAGTTACCGCCCAGATATAGCGCTTATTATAAAGTGCTAAAAAGTTGAACATTTCCGAAATCCGCAGTTGAATGGGCCCAAATGCAAAAGGCGCAATAGCAAGCGTAATTGCCACATAAAGTGCCGCAACGATTGCCACGCGGACAAGTCCTAAAGTCGAGCTTAGAGGACGCGTGTTTGTTTGTGTATTCATAAATATCTCCTTTATCGCCAATACTAAACCAACTCTAAAATCAGATAAATTTCACGATAATCGCCATCTATCCTGTGTTGAAAATGCTCAACTTAGCACCACTAAGTCTGCGCTTTTCGCCTTGTCTAAAGGGCGATTATCGCAAAATTTATTCTCTGATTTTAGAATTGGTTTAGTAAACGCGAGTGTAATATGCTCTAGCCAAAGAAAGAAGTGCTAGAGGGCGGAATAGTTCCGCATTCAATAGTATAGCGATTTTTCTAACAATGTAAAGAAATTTTTCAAAAAGTTATTGAAAGCCATTTCATAATTGTGTATAATGTAATCTAAGCTCTAAAAAGAAAAGGCTTACATTTGGGAGAGTAAGCTAAATAATCGGGGGATCACGAGCAATGATGAGCAAAATTTTCAAAACTGAGAACCTGTCCTTCGGACAGAACCTCCACTTTTGAGAAATTTAGTCATCATTAACCGCTCGCTTTACCACCTAAACAAAGGAGGAGATTATCTTCATGAAAGATATGGACTATATAGTATTGCGAAAATTAATTGAACTTAAAAGTCAAGAAAACTACGCCAAAGAGCAGGTGGATGCTTTGGTAAATCTGATTAGTTGCAAGGAAATACTAAAGGATTTAGATCAAATGGCAAGCAACAACTATCATAAGCAAATTGCATAAGCACATCAAAAAGAAACGAAAGCAAGTATTGGGACTTGCTTTCGTTTCTTTTTATACTTGACCGCGTACTTTTGTTAATAATTTGCGGGCAGTTGCTTGATTCATGGTCTTTTCTTGTTTTAGTAGCGAGCTAAGTTGCTCGATTTCTTGGTCTTTTGCGCCCACACTCATGGCTAGGCTTTTGACTTGAAGTCCCATGTGTCCTTTTTGAATGCCCTCAGAAACCAAAGCACGCAAGGCTGCTAGATTGGATGACAAGCCAACTGCTGCCATGACTTGCGCAAGTTCTGTCGCACTTTCGATATCGAGGATTTCTAAGGCGGCTTTGGCTTTAGGCAGGACATTGGTCGCCCCACCCTTTGAGGCGATTGCTAGTGGAATTTCGATTTCTCCAACTAGCTGACTGTCCTTGATTGACCATTTACTCAAGGATTGATAAGTGCCATTTCTTGAGGCAAAGGCGTGTACGGAGGCGCTGACTGCTCGTGTGTCATTGCCTGTTGCTAACACCACTGCTTCAACGCCGTTCATAATTCCCTTATTGTGCGTTGCGGCACGATAAGGGTCAAGATGAGCAAAGTCTGATGCCATTGCAATCTTTTTGGCTATTTCTTCGCCTTTCACACGCTCAAATGGCAAAGCACAAGTGACTTTAACCCGAGAATTTAAGCTGTAATTGCTTAAAATACTGAACAAAATCCCCTCATCAAACCAGCCAGAAAAAAGTTGTGCTACTTTTTCCAAAATGGTATTGACGATATTTGCTCCCATAGCGTCTTTAACATCTACCTTGAAATCAACGGATAAAAAACCAGTTTCATCAAAAACTCTACTCGTCACTTCCCGCAAGCCGCCACCGCGCTTGACGATTGAAGGGTAGGCATCATTGGCACAAGTGAAAATTTCTTCCTTTTGTTTTTCAATCTTTTCAACAATTTGCTGAGGATTATTAACCTCATAAAAAACAATCTGTCCGTTCATCAGCCTATCTAAAACACTTGCTTGAAACTCGCCTGCCATTTTGGCTCCGTTGCTCATGGCCGCAATGACTGAGGGTTCTTCTGTAGCCATTGGCACGCTGTATTCCTTGTCATTGACCTTAAGATTTAACCCCAAACCCATTGGTAGCTCAATTTCGGAGATCTGATTTTCAATCATGGAATTGGCTGTACTGGCATCCAATGCTTGATTTTCTAACTGTGTAACTGTACTAGCTGCAATTTGCAGTTTTTCAGCTATTTTTCTCAGTCGTTCTTTGGGACTCATTTGATAGAATTTTTTACTAGGTACTGTTTCTTCTTTTGTGTAATTGGGATTTTCCAAAAGAACCGCTAGTCCTAGTCCACCGCCAATGCACAAAGAGGCAATGCCGTAGCGTTTCTTATAGAGCTTGAGTTGGTAGCTCAAGCTAGTTAAAATTCTTGCACCAGTGGCACCAATGGCGTGTCCTAAAGCAATACTGCCGCCGTGAATATTGACTTTTTCTTGCGGAATGTGTAATTCCTTGTTGATGATGATGGACGAAACTGCGAACGCCTCGTTAATTTCAAACAAATCAATATCTTCTATTGTCAGCTGATTTTTGTCTAAAAGCTGAGCGATTGCCTTGATTGGTGAAATAGACATGAGCAAGGGTTCAACCCCGATTTCAACAAAGTCCTTGATGATAGCCAGAATAGGCAACTCTTTTTTGTCTGCGTATTCTTGTGAGCTTAACAAAAGTGCTGCCGCTCCGTCATTGATTGGCGAGGCATTTCCTGCTGTTACTGTACCCTTTTCTTCAAAGGCTGGCTGAAGGCTGCTCAATTTTTCTATGCTAGAGCTGGCACGAATGCTTTCGTCCTTGTCTAATTGAGGCATTTCTAAGATTTCTGCTTTAAATAGACCTTCTGCTTGTGCTTTTGCTGCTTTTTCTTGCGAATTTTGTGCGTATTGGTCTTGCTGAGTTCTTGTAATACCGTATTTTTGAGCTACATATTCTGCTGTTTTGCCCATGTGCATACATTCAAAAGCGTCTGTCAAAGCATCTTCAACCACGTTTTGTGCTTGCGACATATTTTCAGTTCCGCCTGCAAGAACGACTTTTGCTTGTCCTAATTGAATGGCTTGAGCAGCTAGAAGAACGGCTTTCATGCCTGAGCCGCAGACTTGATTGATGGTTGTAGCACTTGTTTGTGCCGATAAGCCACTTTTTAGGGCGATTTGTCTGGCAGGATTTTGCCCGCTGCCTGCTTGTAGGACATTGCCAAAAATTGCTTGTTCAATATCGTCTTCTACTTGTATGTTTCTATTTATCAAAGCTGTGCTTACAGCAGTTGCCAGCTCTATTGCATTTTTTTCGCTTAGTTTTCCCTTATATTTGCCAACTGGCGTGCGGATTGCGTCAATAATCACTATACTTTTCAAGTTATTCACCTCATAAACATTCTAACATTCATCAACTCATTTTCACATAGGCAAGGAAAAATTGCGAATTCTTTGATTTTTTTTATTTTTTTTAATATTCTTAGTTAGATAACCGAAAAACATACCCATATCAGCTTTTTTAGGTTATACTTACTTTTGCACGTTATTTTACTTATTGAGGAAAGATAATAAATGAATATTGGTATTGATAAAATAGATTTTTTTGTTCCACCTTTTTATATGGATATTGAAGAATTGGCCAACGCCAGAGGAGTGGACCCAAAAAAATTCAAAATCGGAATTGGGCAAGATGAAATGGCGGTCAACCCTATTTCTCAGGACATTATTACCTTTGCAGCAAATGCGGCGAACGTGATTTTAACACCTGAGGACAAGGAAGTCATTGATACAGTCATCGTTGGTACAGAATCTAGTGTGGATGAATCAAAGGCTGCTGCGGTTGTGGTACATGGACTTTTAGGCATTCAGCCATTTGCTCGCTCGATAGATATGAAAGAAGCTTGCTACGGTGCGACTGCTGGTTTGATGCTAGCACAAAATTATGTTCGCCAAAATCCTGAGAAAAAAGTCTTAGTTATCGCAGCGGACATCGCCAAATATGGTCTAGCATCAGCTGGAGAAGTAACTCAAGGAGCGGGAGCCGTTGCAATGTTGGTATCCGCTAATCCACGACTTTTGATTTTAAACAATGACAACCTTGCTTTAACACAAGATATTTATGACTTTTGGCGACCAACGGCACAAAAGTATCCAGTCGTTGACGGACAGCTTTCTAACCAGACCTACATGAACGCTTTTTCAAGAGTTTGGGATGAATATTCCAAGCGTACAGGCAAAACTTTTGCTGATTTTGCCGCTCTTTGTTTCCATACACCTTATACAAAAATGGGTAGAAAGACACTTGTGCCAAAATTGGAAGAATACGCTCCTGACCAAATGGAACGCCTGATGGCGCGTTATGAGGAAAGCATTACTTATAGCCGCCGAATTGGTAATCTTTATACCGGTTCGCTTTACCTGAGCTTGATTTCACTATTGGAAAACTCTCAGGGACAAGTCAAAGCAGGAGATAGGATTGGATTGTTCAGCTATGGTTCAGGTACGGTTGCTGAGTTCTTTACTGGCGTTTTGGTTGAAGGGTTTGAGGAACAACTTAATGTAAAAGGGCATCAGAACTTATTTAACACTCGCAAACGCTTGAGCATGTCTGAGTATGAGGAAATGTTTGCAGAAGAACTTGTTGCTGGGAAAGTTTATGAGGATAGATTGAATTTTAGCCTTGTGAAAGTTGAGGATATGGTTCGGTTTTATAAAAAATAAACACAAAAACAGCTATTCGACGATGGAATAGCTGTTTTTGTGTTTAATTATTCTGTGCGATAAATCGAAAATCTCAAAGGAATAATTCCTTGCGCTTTCCACTCCTTGAGCAGTTCGTCAATCCCCTTATCCTTTTCAATAAAGGCAATCCCGCAATCACCGCCGCCTGCTCCTGAGGTTTTGGCTGCTGCTCCATGCCCATTGGCAATGGCAATCAGTTTTTGCAGTTTGTCGGTTTCAATTTCTACGCTTGTGTGCTTTTGCAGTCCTTGTAGGAGTTTTCTGTTTACAGCGATTTGTGTGAAAATGCTTTGAATGTCCTTGGACTCAAATGCGCGGATTAGTTCTTCCACGCAGGTATTGCTTTGTGCTAGAAATTGCTGGTGTTCAGCCTGTTCTTTGGCGTTTTCTACTTGAGTAACCAATTTCGGAGTGGAGGCTGCCTTGCCTGTCCAACCGATTAGAAAACGTAGATTTTCTGGGAAATTCAAAGGTTGGATGTTCAATAAGGGCCAATCAGTTTCTACCATTTGACTGATAGTAATCTCCTTGCTTATCTTGTCAAACCATGCGAAATCAAAGGTCTGGTAGCTAATGAATTGAGCAAAACTACTAGCTGCAATATCTCCGCAAGAGCCTTTTTTCTCAATTCCGCGACTGATAATGACAGCAAGCTTGAAGACTTGCAAATCACTTAAATCCAGCTTATAGAAGAGATTTAAGGCACGCACAACTGCTACAACAACAGCTCCGCTTGAACCCAGCCCGTACTTTCGCCCGTCTTTTTCGCCTAGTTCATTGAAAATCCGCAGATGGAAATAGGACAAGTCGCGTCCAACTTCTTTAACGTATTCTTCCATGACCTCAATGGCGCGTGCAATATAGGAAAAAGCCTGCTCGTCTTCTAGGAAAATCTGCTCATTGTTGCGTGTCCATGACACTTTTTCACTAATCAGTCCTTCAGAATAAAGCGTGCCAAAATCTTCAGCACTCTCAATGGATACATGGATAAAGCTATCAACTGCGGTAATTATCGCCTTATTTCCCGGCTCAACCACCGCATATTCGCCGGCAATAAATAACTTGCCGGGCACTTTTACATTAATCATTTTCTACATCCTCGCTCCAAACCTCGATTGCTGGACCACTGTTTGCCAGCATGAGCTTGTCTTTTGGATAAAATTTTTGGAAATAAAGAAGAGCTTTTTGGCTATCTTTCTTTTGGATAAGTACCTTGACATTTGGACCAGCATCCATGGTGAAATAAGCGAAAATACCGTCTTCACGCAGTTTTCTGACCTGTTCCATCGCATCCATACTCTCCTTTTGCCAATAGGTGAATGGCGGGCGCGCACCCAATGTGGTGGCGTGCATGGCTAATGCATTTGCCTCAGCAATTTGCCCGAAACGATCAAAGTCTTTATCGGCAATCGCCTCTTTGATGTCTGCCAAATCCTGATTGACCTGCTTGAGCCAGCCATCGTAAAAGCAGGAAGTTTGCACTGTAAGCTCCATGCCATCGCGCGAAGGAACTGCCTTTTCTTTCTTATCCAGAATGATAAAAAGCATGGCAAGTTCTTCTTCCCAGCCGTCCGCATGAATTGGTACAGCCTGTGAATTGTCATCTTGACTACCTGCCACCCACTCGGACAAACCGCCATAAATGCTACGACAAGCCGAACCTGAACCGCGTCTTGCTAATTGAGACAATTCTTGTTGAGATAAATTCAAATCTAATGCTCCACTTACCGCACCTGCCAAAGCCGCAAAGCCACTAGAGATC
>Ga0268261_10000110_pt1 | contig 50340 bp, 1 predicted proteins | sample TergutNc150P1_FD_190353 | JGI IMG/M metagenome (GOLD analysis project Ga0268261, IMG submission 190353) | Nasutitermes corniger P1 segment gut microbial community from laboratory colony in Florida, USA - Nc150 P1 (SPAdes) (version 2) | ecosystem: Host-associated > Arthropoda: Insects > Digestive... | reverse complement strand
TAAAGAAATAGGCCAGGACAGTTAGAGTCTCTAAATTAATAAGGCGAAACACTTAGAGTCTGTAAAAGAATAGGCCAGGACAGTTAGAATCTCTAAATTAATAAGGCGAACCCCTTAGTGTCTCTAAAGTTATAGGCAAGGACTGTTAGATTCTCTAAATGAATAAGTCGAAACACTTAGTGTCTCTAAAGGAATAGGCCAGAAGTTTTAGTGTCTTTAAATTAATAAGGCGAAACTCGTAGTGTCTCTAATGGATTAGGCCAGGAGGGTTAGAGTCTCTAAATTAAAAATGCGAAACACTTAGAGTCTCTAAAAGAATAGGCCAGGACAGTTAAAGTCTCTAAAGTAATAAGGCGGAACGCTTAGAGTCTCTAAAGGTATAGGCCAGAAACGTTAGTGTCTCTAAATTAATAAGGCGAAATTCTTAGGGTCTCTAAAGAATAGGCCAGGGCCGTTAGTGTCTCTAAATTAATAAGGCGAATTTCTCAGAGTATCTAAATGAATAGGCCAGGACAGTTAGAGTCTCTAAATTAATAAGGCGAAACCCTTAGAGTCTCAAATGGAAGAGGCCAGGACCGTTAGTGTCTCTAAATTAATAAGGCGAAACTTTTAGAGTCTGTAAAAGAATAGGCCACGACAGTTATAATCTCTAAATTAATAAGACGAAACTCTTAGTGTCTCTAAATGAATAGGCCAGGACAGTTAGGGTCTCTAAATTAATAAGGCAAAACTCTCAGAGTCACTAAAATAATAGGCAACGACATTTAGAGTCTCTAAATTAATAACGCGAAACTCTTAGAGTCTCTAATGGAATAGGCCAGGATAATTAGAGTCTGTAAATGAATAAGGCGAATATCTCAGTCTCTAAAAATAGTGCAGGGGAGTTAGGGTCTCTAAATGAATAAGGCGAAACACTTAGAGTCTCTAAAGTAATAGGCCAGGAAAGTTAGAGTCTCTAAAATTATAATGCGAACATCTTAGTGTCCCTAAATGAATAGGCTAGGGCAGTTAGCTGATCTAAATTAAAAGGCGAATGTCTTAGGGTCTCAAATTTAACAAGACAGTACATTTAGAGTATGTATATTAAAAGCGAGAGAATATTATTTTCTCTAAATGAAAAGCCAGGACAGATAGTGTCTTTAAATTATAAAGTCTAAACACTAGAGTCTCTAAAGTTATAGGCCAGGAGATTTAATGCCTTTACATTTGTAAGGCGAAACTCTTGTGATCTCTAAAGGAATAGGCTAGGAGAGTTAGAGTCTCTAAATAAATAAGGCGAAAAATTTAGAGTCTTAAAATGAATAGGCCAGGAAATTTAGAGTCTCTAAATTAATAAGGCGAAATTTTAGAGTCTCGATAGGAATAGGCCAGGACAGTTAGGTTCTCTAAATTAATAAGGCGAATCACTTAGAGTCTCTAAAGGAATAGGCCTGGACAGTTAGAGTCTCTAAATTAATAAGGCGAAACTCTTAGAGTCTCTAAAGGAATAGGCAAGGACAGAGTCTCTAAATTAATAAGGCGGAACTTTTAGTGTGTCTAAACGAATAGGCTAGGATAATTAGGGTCTCTAAATTAATAAGGCGAAACTCTTTGAGTCTCGAAAGGGATCGACCAGGATAGTTAGAGTCCCTAAATTAATACGGCGAAAGTCTTAGAGTCTCCAAAGAAATAGGCCAGGACAGTTAGATTCTCTAAATTAATCAGGCTAAACTCTTAGAGTAACTAAAAGTATAGGCAAGGACATTTAGAGTCTCTAAATTAATAAGGCGAAACACTTAGAGTCCCTAAATAATAGGCCAGGAAATTTAGAGTCTCTAAATTAATAAGGCCAAATTTTAGAGTCTCTAAAGGAATAGGCCAGGACATTTAGATTCTCTAAATTATTAAGGCGAAACACGTAGAGTCTCTAAAGGAATAGGCCAGGACATTTAGAGTCTCTAAATTAATAAAGCGAAAATCTTAGTGTCTCTAAAGGGATAGGCCAGAGGAGTTAGAGTCTCGAAATTAATAAGGCGAAAATCTTAGAATGTCTAAAGTAATAGGCCAGAAGAGTTTGTGTCTCTAAATTAATAAGGCGAAATTCTTCGAGTCTCTAAAGTAATAGGGCAGGATTGTTAGCGTCTTGAAAATAATATGGCGGAACTCTTAGATTCTCTAAAGGAATAGGCCAGGACAGTTAGTGTCTCTGAATTAATAAGGCGGAATTCTTAGAGTCTCTATATGAATAGGCTAGGACAGTTAGTGTCTCTAAATTAATAAGGTGAAACTCTTAGAGTCTCTAAAAGAATAGGCCAGGACAGTTAGTGGCTCCAAATTATTAAGGCGAAACACTTAGAGTCTCTAAAGGATTAGGCCAGGACAGAGTCTCTAAATTAATAAGTCGAAAATCTTAGAGTCTCTAATGAAATAGGCCAGGAGAGTTAGAGTCTCTAAATTAATAAGACGAAAATCTTAGTGTCTCTAAAGGGATACGCCAGGACAGTTAGTGTCTCTAAATTAATAAGGCGAAGCACGAAGAGTCTCTAAAGGAATATCCCAGGACAGTTAGGGTTCATAAATTAATAAGGCGATACCCTTAGAGTCTATAAAGTAATAGGCCTGGACAGTTAGAGTCTCTAAATTAATAAGGCGATAAACTTAGAGTCTCTAAAGTAATAGACCAGGACAGTTAGAGTCTCCAAATTAATAAGGCGAAAGTCTCAGGCTCTAAAGGAATAGTGCAGGAAAGTTAGGGCTCAAATTTAATAAGGATAATCTCTTAGAGTCTCTAAAGCTATAGGACAGGACAGGTAGAGTCTCTAAATTAATAAGGCGAAAAATTTAGTGTCTCTAAAGGAATAGGCCAAGACTGTTAGGGAATCTAAATTAATAAGGCGAAAGTCTTAGGGTCTCTAAAGGGTCAAGCCAGGACAGTTACAGTCTCTATATTAAAAGCGCGAAAATATTATATTCTCTAAATTAGTAGGCCAGGAGTATTAGAGTCTCGAAATTAAAAAGTCGAAACTCTAGAGTCTCTAAAGTTATAGGCCAGGAGAGTTAGAGACTCTAAATTTGTAAGGCGATAATCTTGTTATCTCTAAAGGAATAGGCTATGAGAATTAGATTCTCTAAATTAATAAGGCGAAAGTCTTAGAGTCTCTAAAGGATAGGCCAGGACAGAGTCTCTAAATTAATAAAGCGAAACTATTAGAGTCTCTAAAGGAATAGGACAGGAATGTTAGAGTCTCTAAATTAAGAAGGCGAAACATTTAGTGTCTCTAAAGGAATAGGCCAAGAAAGTTACAGTCTCTAAATTAATAAGGCGAAACACATAGAGTCTCTAAAGGAATAGGCCAGTAAAGTTGCAGTCTCTAAATTAATAAATCGAAAGACTCAGTCTCTAAAGGAATAGTACAGGAAAGTTAGGGTCTCTAAATTAATAAGGCGAAACACTTAGAGTCTCTAAAGGATTAGGCCAGGACAGTTAGTGTCTCTAAATTAATAAGGCGAAAGTCGCAGTCTCTAAAGGAATAGTGCAGGACTTTTAGGGACTCTAAATTAATAAGGCGAATCTATTAGTGTCTCTAAAGGAATAGGGCAGGAACGTTAGTGTCTCTAAATTAATAAGGCGAAACTTTTAGGGTCTCTAAAATAATAGGCCAGGACTGTTAGGGAATCTAAATTAATAAGGCGAAAGTCTTAGGTTCTCTAAAGGAACAAGCCATGAAATTTACAGTCTCTATATTAATAGTGCGAACATATTATAATCTCTAAAGCATTAGGCCAGGAAATTTAGTCTCTAAATAAATAAGGCGAAACACTTAGAGTCACTAAAGGAATAGGCCAGGAGAGTTAGAGTCTCTAAATTAATAAGGCGAAAATCTTAGAGTCTCTAAAGGAATAGGCCAGAAGAGTTAGAGTTTCTAAATAAATAAGACGTAGCTCTTATGGTCTCTAAAGAAATAGGCCAGGACAGTTAGAGTCTCTAAATTAATAAGGCGAAACACTTAGAGTCTGTAAAAGAATAGGCCAGGACAGTTAGAATCTCTAAATTAATAAGGCGAACCCCTTAGTGTCTCTAATGTTATAGGCAAAGACTGTTAGATTCTCTAAATGAATAAGTCGAAACACTTAGTGTCTCTAAAGGAATAGGCCAGGAGATTTAGTGTCTTTAAATTAATAAGGCGAAACTCGTAGTGTCTCTAATGGATTAGGCCAGGAGGGTTAGAGTCTCTAAATTAAAAATGCGTAACACTTAGAGTCTCTAAAAGAATAGGCCAGGACAGTTAGAGTCTCTAAATTAATAAGGCGGAACCCTTAGAGTCTCTAAAGGTATAGGCCAGAACCGTTAGTGTCTCTAAATTAATAAGGCGAAATTCTTAGAATCTCTAAAGAATAGGCCAGGACCGTTAGTGTCTCTAAATTAATAAGGCGAATTTCTCAGAGTCTCTAAATGAATAGACCAGGACAGTTAGAGTCTCTAAATTAATAAGGCGAAACCCTTAGAGTCTCAAATGGAAGAGGCCAGGAACGTTAGTGTCTCTAAATTAATAAGGCGAAACTATTAGAGGCTGTAAAAGAATAGGCCACGACAGTTAGTATCTCTAAATTAATAAGGCGAAAATCTTAGTGTCTCTAAATGAATAGGCCAGGACAGTTAGGGTCTCTAAATTAATAAGGCAAAACTCTCAGAGTCACTAAATTAATAGGCAACGACATTTAGAGTCTCTAAATTAATAACGCGAAACTCTTAGAGTCTCTAATGGAATAGGCAAGGAGAATTAGAGTCTGTAAATGAATAAGGCGGATATCTCAGTCTCTAAAAATAGTGCAGAGTAGTTAGGGTCTCTAAATGAATAAGGCGAAACTCTTAGAGGCTCTAAAGTAATAGGCCAGGAAAGTTAGAGTCTCTAAAATTATAAGGCGAACATTTTAGTGTCCCTAAAGGAATAGGCCAGGGCAGTTAGCGGATCTAAATTAAAAGGCGAAAGTCTTAGGGTCTCAAATTTAACAAGCCAGTACATTTAGAGTATATATATTAAAAGCGAGAGAATATTATTTTCTCTAAATGAAAAGCCAGGACAGTTAGTGTCTCTAAATTAAAAAGTCTAAACTCTAGAGTCTCTAAAGTTATAAGCCAGGAGATTTAGTGCCTTTACATTTGTAATGCGAAACTCTTGTGATCTCTAAAGGAATAGGCTAGGAGAGTTAGAGTCTCTAAATAAATAAGGCGAAAAACTTAGAGTCTTAAAATGAATAGGCCAGGAAATTTAGAGTCTCTAAATTAATAAGGCGAAATTTTAGAGTCTCGATAGGAATAGGCCAGGACAGTTAGGTTCTCTAAATTAATAAGGCGAAACCCTTAGAGTCTCAAAAGGAATAGGCCTGGACAGTTAGAGTCTCTAAATTAATAAGGCGAAACTCTTAGAGTCTCTAAAGGAATAGGCCAGGACAGTTAGAGTCTCTAAATTAATAAGGCGGAACTTTTAGTGTGTCTAAAGGAATAGGCTAGGATAATTAGGGTCTCTAAATTAATAAGGCGAACTCTTTGAGTCTCGAAAGGGATCGACCAGGATAGTTAGAGTCCCTAAATTAATACGGCGAAACCCTTAGAGTCTCCAAAGAAAGAGGCCAGGACAGTTAGATTCTCTAAATTAATCAGGCTAAACTCTTAGAGTAACTAAAAGTATAGGCCAGGACATTTAGAGTCTCTAAATTAATAAGGCGAAACACTTAGAGTCCCTAAATAATAGGCCAGGAAATTTAGAGTCTCTTAATTAATAAGGCCAAATTTTAGAGTCTCTAAAGGAATAGGCCAGGACATTTAGAGTCTCTAAATTAATAAGGCGAAACACGTAGAGTCTCTAAAGGAATAGGCCAGGACAGTTAGAGTCTCTAAATTAATAAAGCGAAAATCTTAGTGTCTCTAAAGGAATAGGCCAAAGGAGTTAGAGTCTCGAAATTAATAAGGCGAAAATTTTAGAATGCCTAAGTAATAGGCCAGAAAAGTTTGTGTCTCTAAATTAATAAGGCGAAATTATTCGAGTCTCTAAAGTAATAGGGCAGGATTGTTAGGGTCTCGAAAATAATATGGCGGAACTCTTAGATTCTCTAAAGGAATAGGCCAGGACAGTTAGTGTCTCTGAATTAATAAGGCGGAATTCTTAGAGTCTCTAAATGAATAGGCTAGGACAGTTAGTGTCTCTAAATTAATAAGGTGAAACTCTTATAGTCTCTAAAAGAATAGGCCAGGACAGTTAGAGGCTCCAAATTATTAAGGCGAAACACTTAGAGTCTCTAAAGGAATAGGCCAGGACAGAGTCTCTAAATTAATAAGGCGAAAATCTTATAGTCTCTAATGAAATAGGCCAGGAGAGTTAGAGTCTCTAAATTAATAAGACGAAAAACTTAGTGTCTCTAAAGGGATACGCCAGGACAGTTAGTGTCTCTAAATTAATAAGGCGAAGCACTTAGAGCCTCTAAAGGAATATCCCAGCACAGTTAGAGTTTCTAAATTAATAAGGCGATACCCTTAGAGTCTATAAAGTAATAGGCCTGGACAGTTAGAGCCTCTAAATTAATAAGGCGATAAACTTAGAGTCCATAAAGTAATAGACCAGGACAGTTAGAGTCTCCAAATTAATAAGGCGAAAGTCTCAGGCTCTAAAGGAATAGTGCACGAATGTTAGGGGTCAAATTTTATAAGGAGAATCTCTTAGAGTCTCTAAAGCTATAGGACAGGACAGGTAGAGTCTCTAAATTAATAAGGCGAAAATTTTAATGTCTCTAAAGGAATAGGCCAAGACTGTTAGGGAATATAAATTAATAAGGCGAAAGTCTTAGGGTCTCTAAAGGGTCAAGCCAGGACAGTTACAGTCTCTATATTAAAAGCGCGAAAATATTATATTCTCTAAATTAGTAGGCCAGGAGTATTAGAGTCTCGAAATTAAAAAGTCGAAACTCTAGAGTCTCTAAAGTTATAGGCCAGGAGAGTTAGAAACTCCAAATTTGTAAGGCGATAATCTTGTTATCTCTAAAGGAATAGGCTATGAGAATTAGAGTCTCTAAATTAATAAGGTGAAAGTCTTAGAGTCTCTAAAGTATAGGCCAGGACAGAGTCTCTAAATTAATAAAGCGAAACTATTAGAGTCTCTAAAGGAATAGGCCAGGAATGTTAGAGTCAATAAATTAAGAAGGCGAAACGTTTAGTGTCTCTAAAGGAATAGGCCAAGACAGTTACAGTCTCTAAATTAATAAGGCGAAACACATAGAGTCTCTAAAGGAATAGGCCAGTACAGTTGCAGCCTCTAAATTAATAAATCGAAAGACTCAGTCTCTAAAGGAATGGTACAGGAAAGTTAGGGTCTCTAAATTAATAAGGCGAAAATCTTAGAGTCTCTAAAGGAATTGGCCAGGACTGTTAGAGTCTCTAAATTAATAAGGCCAAACACTTAGAATCTTTAAAGGAATAGGGCAGGAGAGTTAGTTTCTCTAAATTAATAAGGCGAAATCTTTAGCGTCTCTAAAGGAATAGACCAAGACAGTTAGGGTCTCTAAATTAATAAGGCAAAACTCTTAGAGTCTCTAAAGAAATAGGCCAGGACAGTTAGGGTCTCTAAATTAATAAGGCGGAACTCTTAGTGTCTGTAAAGGAATAGGCCAGGACAGTTTGAGTCTCTAAATTAATAAGGTGAAAAACTTAGAGTCTCTAAAGGAATAGGCCAGGACAGTTAGATTCTCTATATTAATAAGGTGAAACACTTAGAGTCTTTAAAGGAATAGGCCAGGACTGTTAGGGTCTCTAAATTAATAAGACGAAACTCTTAGAGTCTCTAAAGGAATAGGCCAGGAAATTTAGAGTCTCTAAATTAATAAGGCGAAACATTTAGAGGTTCTAAAAGAGTAGGACAGGACAGATAGAATATCTAAATTAATAAGGCGAGACTCTTAAAGTCTCTAAAGGAATAGGCCAGGACTTCTAGGGTCTCTAAATTAATAAAGCCGAAGACTCAGCCTTTACACGAATTGTGCAGGACAGTTAGGTGCTCTAAATTAATAAGGCGAAACTCTTAGAGTCTCTAAAGGAATAGGCCAGGAAAGTTAGAGTCTGTAAAATAATAAGACGAAACTCTTAGATTCTCTAAAAGAAAGGGACAAGAATGTTAGTGTCTCTAAATAAATAAGGCGTAATTCTTAGTGTCTCTAAAGGAATAGGCCAGGAGAATTAGGGTCCCTAATTAATAAGGCGAAAATCCTAGAGTCTCTAAAGGATAGGCCTGGACATCTAGAGTCTCTAAAATACTAAGGCGAAACACTTAGTGTCTCTAAAGGGATTGGCCAGGAAAGTAAGGGTATCTAATTTAATAATGCGAAAATATTAGTCTCTAAAGGAGTAGGCCAGTAGTGTTAGGGTCTCTAAATGAATAACGCGAAACACTTAGAGTCTCTAAAAGAATAGGCCATGACAGTAAGAGTCTCTAAATTAATAAAAGCGAAATACTTAGTGTCTCTAAAGGAATAGGCCTGGAGAGTTAGAGTCTCTAAATTAATAAGTTGAAATTCTTAGAGTCTCTAAAGTAATAGGCCAGGTCAGTTAGAGTCTCTAAATTAATAAGGTGAAACTCTTAGAATGTCTATAGGAATAGGCCAGGAGGGTTAGGGTCTCTAAATTAATAGGGCGAAACATTTAGATTTATCTAAATTAATAGGCCAGGAGATTTAGGGTCTCTAAATTAATAAGGCGAAACTCTTAGAGTCTCTAAAGGAATAGGCCAGGACATTTACAGTCTCAAAATTAATAAGGCGAAAGTCTCAGTCTCTAAAGGAATAGTGCAGGACAGTTAGGGGTTCTAAAATAATAAGGCGAAACTCTTAGTGTCTCTAAAGGAATAGGACAGGTACGTTAGAGGCTCTAAATTAACAAAGCGTAACATTTATGGTATCTAAAGTACAAAGCCAGGATTGTTAGGGAATCTAAATTAAAAAGGCGAGAGTCTTAGTGTCTCTAAAGGGACAAGCCAGGACAGTTACTGTCTCTATATTAATATTGCGAAAATATTATAATCTCTAAAGAAATAGGCCAGGAAATTTAGAGTATCTAATTTAATAAGGCGAAACACCTAAATTCTCTAAAGGAATAGACCAGGAAAGTTAGAGTCTCTAAATTAATAAGGCGAAAAACTTAGAATCTCTAAAGGAATAGTCCAGGAGAGTTAGAGTCTCTAATGAATAAGGCGAAACTTTTAGAGTCTCTAAAGTTATAGGCCAGGACAATTAGATTCTCTAAATGAATAAGGCGAAACACTTAGTGTCTCTAAAGAATTAGGCCAGGAGTGTTAGTGTCTTTAAATTAGTAAGGCGACAGTCGTAGAGTCTCTAATGGTGTAGGCCAGGACAGTTAGAGTCTCCAAATTAAAAAAAACCCTTAGAATCTCTAAAGGAATAGGCCAGGACAGTTAGAGTAACTAAATTAATAAGGCTAAACTCTTAGAGTCTCTAAAGGATTAGGCCAGGGGAATTAGAGCCTGTAAATTAATAAGGCGAAACACTTAGAGTCTCTAAAGGAATAGGCCAGAAACGTCAGAGTCTCTAAATTAATAAGGCGAAACTCTGAGAGTCTCTAAAGAATAGGCCAGGACAGTTAGTGTCTCTAAGTTTTTAAGGCGAATCTCTTAGAGTCTCTAAATGAATAGTTCAGGACAGTTAGGTTCTCTCAATTAATAAGGCGAAATCCTAATAGTCTCTAATGGAAGAGGCCAGGACCTTTAGGGTCTCTAAATTAATAAGGCGAAAAATTTAGAGTCTCTAAAAGAATATTCCAAGACAGTTAAAATCTCTAAATTAATAAGGCGAAACTCTTAGAGTCTCTAAATGAATAGGCCAGGAGAGTTAGGGTTTCTAAATTAATAAGGCGAAACTCTTAGATTCTTTAAAGGAATAGGCCAGGGCTTTTAGGGTCTCTAAATTAATAAGGCCAAATACTTAGAGTCTCTAATGGAATAGGCCAGGACAGTTAGAGTCTCTAAATGAATAAGGCGAATATCTCAGTCTCTAAAGGAATAGTGCAGGACAGTTAGGGGCTCTAAATGAATAAGGCGAATCTCTTAGAGTCTCTAAAGTAAAAGGCCAGGACTGTTAGGGTCCCTAAAATTATAAGGCGAACATCTTAGAGTGTCTAAAGGAATAGGCCAGGACTGTTAGGGAATCTAAATTAATAAGGCGAAAGTCTTAGGGTCTCTAAAGTAACAAGCCAGGACAGTTAGAGTCTCTGTATTAATAGTGCGAAAATATTATAGTCTCTAAAGTAATAGGCCAGGAACTTTAGAGTTTGTAAATTAAAAAGTCGAAATCCTAGAGTCTATAAAGTTATAGGCCAGGAGATTTAGAGACTTTACATTTGTAAGGCGAAAAACTTGTGATCTCTAAAAAAATAGGCCAGGACAATTAGAGTCTCTAAATTAGTAAGGCGAAATTTTAGAGGCTCTAAAGAATAGGCCAGGACAGTTAGGTTCTCTAAATTAATATGGCGAAACACTTAGAGTCTCTAAAGGAATAGGCCAGGACAGTTAGGGTGTCTAAATTAATAAGGCGAAACACTTATAGTCTCTAAAGAAGTAGGCCAGGGCAGTTAGGGTCTCTAAATTAATAATGCGAAACTCTTAGAGTGTCTAAAGGAATAGGACAGGATATCTAGAGTCTCTAAATTAATAAGGCGAAACTATTTGTGTCTATAAATGAATAGGCCAGAATAGTTAGTGTCTCTAAATTAATACGGCGAATCTCTTAGTGTCTATAAAGGAATAGGCCAGGATTTTTAGAGTCTCTAAATTAATAAGGCGAAAATCTTAGTGTAACTAAAAGAATAGGCCAGGACAATTAAAGTCTCTAAATTAATAAGGCGAAAAACTTAGAGTCTCTAAAGAATAGGCCAGAACAGTTAGAGTCTCTAAATTAATAAGGCCAAACATTTAGAGTCTCTAAAGGAATAGGCCAGGACATTTAGTGTGTCTAAATTAAGAAGGCGAAACACTTAGAGTCTCTAAAGGAATAGGCCAGAACAGTTTGAGTCTCTAAATTAATAAGGCGAAATTCTTAGAGTCTATAAAGTAATAGGTCAGGACAGTTAGAGTCTCTAAATTAATAAGGCGAAATTCTTAGATTCTCCAAAGTAATAGGCAAGGAAATATAGAGTCTCTAAATTAATAAGGCGAAACACTTAGAGTCTCTAAAGAAATAGGCCAGGATATTTAGTGTCTCTGAATTAATAAGTTGAAACACTTAGAGTCTCAAAAAAGTAGGCCAGGACAGTTAGACTCTCCAAATTAATAAGGCGAAAAACTTAGAGTCTCTAAAGGAATAGGCCAGGAAAGTTAGTGTCTCTAAATTAATAAGGCGAAACTCTTAGAGTCTCTAAAAGTATAGGCCAGGAGATTTAGAGTCTCTAAATTAATAAGGCGAAAATCTTAGAGTCTCTAAAGGGATACGCCTGGAGAGTTGGAGTCTGTAAATTAATAAGTCGAAAAACTTAGGGTCACTAAAGGAATAGCCCAGGACAGTTAGTGTCTCAAAATTAATAAGGCGATACATTTAGAGTCTCTAAAGCAATAGGCCAGGACAGTTAGAGTCTCTAAATTAATAAGGCGATAACCTTAGATTCTCTAAAGGAATATGCCAGGATAGTTAGAGTCTCTAAATTATTAAGGCGAAAATCTCAGTCTCTAAAGTAATAGTGCAGGACAGTGAAGACTCAAAATTATTAAGGCGAATCTCTTAGAGTCTCTAAAGGTATAGGACAGGACATTCAGAAACTCTAAATTAATAAGATGAAAATCTTCGTGTCTCTAAAGGAATAGGCCAAGACTGTTAGGGAAACAAAATTAATAAGGCGAAAGTCTTAGGGTCTGTAAAGGATCAAGCCAGGAGATTTAAAGTCTTTATATTAATAGCGCGAAAATATTAGAGTCTCTAAAGTAATAGGCGAGAAGTGTTAGAGTCTCTGAATTAAAAAGTCGAAACCCTTGAGTCTCTAAAGTTATTGGCCAGGAGAGTTAGAGACTCTAAATTTGTAAGGCGATAATCTTGTGATCTCTAAAGGAAAAGGCTAGGAGAGTTAGAGTCTCTAAATTAATAAGGCGAAACACTTAGAGTCTCAAAAGAAATAGGCCAGGACAGCTAGAGTCTCTAAATTAATAAGGCCAAAGTCTTAGAGTCTCTAAAGGAATAGGCCAGGACAGTTAGAGTCTCTAAATTAATAAGGCAAAACTCTAAAGTAATAGGCCAGGACAGTTAGGGTCTCTAAATTAAGAAGGCGAAACCTTTAGCGTCTCTAAAGGAATAGGCCAAGAGAGTTAGAGTCTCTAAATTAATAAGGCGAAACACTTAGATTCCCTAAAGGAAAACGCCAGGACTGTTAGAGTCTCTAAATTAATAAGGCGAAACTCTTAGAGTCTCTAAAGGAATAGGCCAGGACCGTTAGAGTCTCTAAATTAAAATGGCGAAACACTTAGAGTCTCTAAAGGAATAGGCCAAGACATTTAGAGTCTCTAAATTAATCAGGCGAAAGTCTCAGTCTCTAAAGGAATAGTACAGTACAGTTAGGGGCTCTAAATTAATAAGACGAAACTCTTAGAGTCTCTAAAGTAACTGGACAGGACAGTTAGAGTCTCTAAATTAATAAGGCCAAACAATTAGTATCTCTAAAGGAATAGGGCAGGAGAGTTAGTGTCTCTAAATAAATAAGGCGAAACCTTTAGTGTCTCTAAAGGAATAGGCCAGGACAGTTATAGTCTCTAAATTAATAAGGCGAAACTCTAAGAGTCTCTAAAGGAATAGGCCAGGAAAGTTAGGGTTCCTAAATTAATAAGGCGAAACACTTAGAGTCTGTAAAGGATTAGGGTAGGACAGTTAGATCCTCTAAATTAATAAGGCGAAAATCTTAGAGTCCTTAAAGTTATAGGACAGGACAGTTAGATTCTCTAAATTGATAAGGCGAAACTCTTAGGGTCTCTAAAGGAATGGGCCAGGAGGTTTAGAGTCTCTAAATTAATAAGGCGAAACTTTTAGAGGCTGTAAATTAATAGGCCAGGACAGTTAGAATCCCTAAATTAATAAGGCGAAACTCTTAAAGTCTCTAAAGGAATAGGCCAGGACATTAAGAGTCTCTAAATTAATAAGGCGGAAGACTCAGTCTTTAAACGAATTGTGCAGAACAGTTAGGGGCTCTAAATTAATAAGGCGAAACTCTTAGAGTCTCTAAAGTAATAGGCCAGGACAGTTAGAGTCTCTAAGTTAATAAGGCGAAAATCTCAATGTCTCTAAAGAATAGGCCAGGACCGTTAGGGTATCTAAATTAATAAGTCGAAAGCCTTAGGGTCTCTAAAGGAACAAGCCAGGACATTTAGAGTCTCTATATTAAAGGACGAAATTATTATAGTCTCTAAAGGAATAGGCCTGGAGAATTAGAGTCCCTAAATTAAAAAGTCGAAAGTCTAGAGTCTCTAAAGTTATAGGACAGTAGAATTAAGGTCTCTAAATTTGTAAGGCGAAACTGTTGTGATCTCTAAAAAAATAGGCTAGGAGAGTCAGAGTCTCAAAATTAATAAGGCGAATATCTTAGAGTCTCTAAAGGAAGAGGCCAGGACAGTTAGGATCTCTAAATGAATAAGGCGAAATGCTTATATTCTCTAAAGAAAAGGCCGGGAGAGTTAGAGTCTCTAAATTAATAAGGCGAAAATCTTAAAGTCCCTAAAGGAAAAGGCCAGGAGAGTTAGAGCCTCTAAATTAATAAGACGAAAATCTTAGAGACTCTAAAGAATAGGCCAGGAAATTTAGAGTCTCTAAATTAATAAGGCGAAATTCTTAGAGTCTCTAAATGAATAGGCCAGGACAGTTAGAGTCTCTAAAATAATAAGGCCAAACTCATAGAGTCTCGAAATGAATAGGGCAGGACATTTAGAGTAACATAATTAATAAGGCGAAACGCTTAGAGTCTCTAAAGGAATAGGCCATGAGGTTTAGAGTCTCAAAATGCATAAGGCGAAACACTTAGAGTCTCTAAAGAATAGGCCAGGAAAGTTAGAGACTCTAAATTAATAAGGCGAATCTCTTAGAGTCTCTAAAGTAATAGGCCAGGAGATTTAGTGTCTCTAAATTAATAAGGCGAAACTCTTAGAGTCACTAAAGGAATATGCCTGGAGCCTTAGGGTCTCTAAATTAATAAGGCGAAACTCTTAGATTCTCTAAAGGAAATGGCCAGGATATTTAGGGTCTCTAAATTAATAAGGCGAAACTTTTAGAGTCTCTAAAGGGTTAGGCCAGGACAGTTAGAGACGCTATATTAATAAAGCGAAACACTTAGAGTTTCTAAAGTAATAAGCCAGGAGATTTAGAGTCTCTAAATTAATAAGGTGAAACTCTTAGAGTCTCTAAAGTAATAGGCCAGGACTGTTAAAGTCTCTAAATTAATAAGGCGAAACACTTAGAGTCTCAAAAGGAATAGGCCAGGACATTTAGTGTCTCTAAATTAAAAGTCGAAAATCTCAGACTCTAAAGGAATAGTGCAGGAGAGTTAGGGGCTCTAAATTAATAAGACGAAACTCTTAGAGACTCTAAAGGAATAGGACAGGAGCGTAAGAGTCTCAAAATTAATAAGGCGAAAATTTTAGAACCTCTAAACGTTTAGACCAGGACATTTAGAGTACCTAAATTAATAGGGCAAAACATTTAGAGTCTCTAAAGGATTAGGCCAGGACAGTAAGTGTCTCTAAATTAATAAGGCGAAACACTTACGGTCTCTAAAGTAATAGGCCAGGACAGTTAGAGTCTCTAAATTAATAACGCGAAACACTTAGAGTCTCTAAATGAATAGGCCAGGACATTTAGCGTCTCTAAATTAATAAGGCGAAAAGTTTAGGGTCTCTAAAGGAATAGGCCAGGACAGATAGAGTCTCTAAATTAATAAGGCGAAGCTCTTAGAGGATCTAAAAGAATAGGCCAGAACAGTTAGAATCTCTAAATTACTAAGGCCAAACACTTAGAGTCTATAAAGGTATAGGCCAGGAGAGTTAGAGTCTCTAAATTAATAAGGCGAAACTCTTAGAGTCTCTAAAGGAATAGGTTAGGACTGTTACGGTATCTAAATTAATAAGGCGAATGTTTCAGGGTCTCTAAAGTAACAAGCCAAGAGTGTTAGAGTCTCTATATTAATAGTGCGAAAATATTATAATCTCTAAAGAAATAAGCCAGAACATTTAGAGTCTCGAAATTAAAAAGTCGAAACTCAAGAATCTCTAAATTTATAGGCCAGGAGAGAAGGAGTCACTAAATTTGTAAGGCGAAATTCTTGTGATCTCTAAAGGAATAGGCTAGGAGAGTTGGAGTCACTAAATTAATAAGGCGAAAATCTTAGAGTTCAAAAGGTTTAGGCCAGGACAGTTAGAGTCTCTAAATTAATAAGGCGAAAATTTTAGAGTCTCTAAAGTAATAGACCAGGACTGTTAGTGTCTCAAAATTAATAAGTCGAAACACCAAGAGTCTCTAAAGGAATAGGGCAGGAGAGTTAGAGTCTCTAAATTAATAAGGCGAAATCCTTAGAGTCTCTAAAGGAATAGGCCTGGACAGTTAGTGTCTCTAAATTATAAGGCGAAAATCTTAGAGTGTCTAAAGGAATAGTCCAGGACATTAAGAGTCTCTAAATTAATAAGGCGAAAATTGTAGAGTCTCTGAAGGAATAGGCCAGGACATTTAGTGTCTCAAAATTAATAAGGCGAAATGCTCTGAGTCTCTAAACGTATAGGCCAGGACAGTTAGAGTCTCTTAATTAATAAGGCGAAAAATTTAGTGTCCTAAAGGAATAGGCCAGGACAGTTAGATTCTCTAAATTAATAAGGCGAAACTCTTAGAGTCTCTAAAGGAATAGGCCAGGACAGTTAGAGTCTCTAAATTAATAAGGCGAAAGTCTTAGTGTCTCTAAAGGAATAGGCGAAGAGATTTAGGGTCTCCAAATTAATAAAGCAAAACTCTTAGAGTCTCTAAAAGTTTAGGCCAGGATAGCTAGATTCTCTAAATTAATAAGGCGAAACTCTTAGATTCTCTAAAGGAATAGGCCGGGAGATTTAGAGTCTCTGAATTAATAAGGCGAAACACTTTGAGGCGCTAAAATTATAAGCCAGGACATTTAGAGTCTCTAAATTAATAAGGCGAATATCTTAGGTCTCTAAAGTAATAGGCCAGGACAGTTAGAGGGTCTAAATTTATAAGGCGAAATTCTGAGAGTATCTAAAGTATAGGCCAGGACAGTTAGAGTCTCTAAATTAAAAAGGCGAAACACTTAGGGTCTCTAAAGTAATAGGCAAGGAGTTTTAGTGTCTCTAAATTAATAAGCCGAACCTCTTACAGTCTCGAAAGTAATAGGCCAGGACAGTTCGAGTCTCTAAATTAATAAGGCGGAACTCTAAGTGTCTCTAAAGGAATAGGACAGTAGTGGTAGTGACTCTAAATTAATAAGGCGAAACTCTTAGAGTCTCTAAAGGAATAGTCCAGGACAGTTAGGGCCTCTAAATTAATAAGGCGAAACATTTAGAGTCTCTAAAGTAATAGGCCAGGACAGTTAGAGTCTCTAAATTAATAAGGCAAATCTCTTAGATTCCCTAAAGGAATAGGCCAGGACAGTAGGGGCTCTAAATTAATAAGGCGTAACTCTTACAGTCTCTAAAGTAATAGGCCAGGACTGTTGGAGTCTCTAAATTAATAAGGCGAAACTCTAAGTGTGTTTAAAGGAATAGGCCAGGATATTTAGTGTTTCTAAATTAATAAGGGAAACTCTTAGGGTCTCTAAAGGAAGAGGCCAGGATAGTTAGAGTCTCTAAATTAGTAAGGCGAAATTCTATGAGTCTCTAAAGGAATAGGCCAAGTCAGTTAGAGTCTATAAATTAATAAGGCGAAAAACTTAGAGTAGGTAAAAGATTAGGCCAGGACAGTTAGAGTCTCTAAATAAATAAGGCGAATCTCTTAGAGTCTCTAAAGGAAAAGTCCAGGAGAGTTAGTGTCCCTAAATTAATAAGGCCAAACTTTAAGTGTCTGTAAAGGAATAGGCCAGGATATTTAGGGTCTCTAAATTAATAAGGCGAAACTCTTAGTGTCTCTAAAGGAATAGGCCAGGAGAATAAGTGTCTCAAAATTAATAAGGCGAAAATCTTTGAGTCTCTAAAGAATAGGCCAGGACCGTTTAAATCTATAAATTAATAAGGCGAATCTCTTAGAGCCTCTAAAGTAAAAGGCCAGGACATTTTAATCTCTAAATTAATAAGGCGAAACTCTTAGATTCTCTAAAGGAATAGGCCAGGACATTTAGACTCTTTAAATAAATAAGGCGAAACACATAGTGTCTCTAACGGAATAGGCCAGGACAGTTAGTGTCTCTAAATTAATAAGGTGAAAAACTTAGAGTCTCTAAAACGATAGGCCAAGACAATTAGGGTCTCCAAATTAATAAGGCGAAAAACTTAAAGTCTGTAAAGGAATAGGCCAGGACAATTAGAGTCTCTAAATAAATAAGGCGAAATTCTTAGAGTCTCTAAAGGAATAGGCCAAGAGAGATAGAGTCTCTAAATAAATAAGGCGAAACTCTTAGTCTCTAAATGGATTCGCCAGGACAGTTAAGGTCTCTAAATTAATAAGGCGAAACACTTACAGTCTCTAAAGGAATAGGCCAGGACATTTAGTGTCTCTAAATTTATAAGGCTATACCCTTAGAGTCCCTAAAGGTATATGACAGGTCAGTAAGTGTCTCTAAATTAATAAGGCGATAAACTTAGAGTATCTAAAGGAATAGGCCAGGACAGTTAGAGTCTCTAAATTAATAAGGCGAAACTATTAGAGACTCTAAAGAAATAGGCCAGGACAGTTAGAGTCTCTAAATTAATAAGGCGAAACAATTAGAGTCTCTAAGGGAATAGGCCAAGACAGTTAGGGTCTCTAATTTAATAAGGCGAAAAACATAGAGTCTCTAAAGGAATAGGCCAGGACAGTTAGATTCTCTAAACTAATAAGGCGAAACACGCAGATTCTCTAAAGGAAAAGGCCAGGAATGTTAGAGTCTCTAAATTAATAAGGCGAAACTATTAGAGTCTCTAAAGGAATAGGCCAGGACAGTTAGAGTCTCTAAATCAATAAGGTGAAACACTTAGAGTCTCTAAGGGAATAGGCCAGGACATTTAGAGTCTCTAATTTAATAAGGCGAAAAACATAGAATCTCTATAGGAATAGGCCAGGACAGTTAGATTCTCTAAATTAATAAGGCGAAACACTTAGAGTCCTTAAAGGAATAGGCCAGGACAGTCTTTAAATTAATAAGGCGAAACACTTAGAGTCTCAAACCAATTGGCCAGGATATTTAGAGTCTCTAAATTAATAAGGCCAAAATCTTAGAATCTCTAATGGAATAGGGCAAGACAGTTAGAGTATCTACATTAATAACGCGAAACATTAAGAGTCTCTAAAGTAATAGGCTAGGACAGTTAGAGTCTCTAAAATAATAAGGCGAAAAATTTATAGTCTCTAAAGGGATAGTCCAGGACAGTTAGGGTCTCTAAATTACTAAGGCGAAACTCTTAGAGTCTGTAAAGGAATAGGCCAGGACAGTTAGAGTCTCTAATTTAATAAGGCGAAAACTTAGAGTCTCTAAAGGAATAGGCCATTAGAGTTAGATTCTCTAAATTAATAAGGCGAAACACTTAGAGTCCTTAAAGGAATAGGCCAGGATAGTTAGGGTCTCTAAATTAATAAGGCGAAACACTTAGAGTCTCTAAAGGAATAGGCCAGGAGGTTTAGAGTCTCTAAATTAATAGGGCGAAAATTTTGAGGCCTTAAAGGGAAAGGCCAGGACAGTTAGGATCTCTAAATTAATAAGGCGAAATTCTTAAAGTCTCTAAAGGAATAGGCCAAGACTTTTAGTGCCTCTGAATTAATAAGGCGGAAGACTCATTCTTTAAACGAATTGTGCAGGGCAGTTAGGGACTCTAAATTAATAAGGCGAAAATTTTAGAGTCTCTAAATGAATGGGCCAGGACTGTTAGGGAATCTAAATTAATAAGTCGAAAGTGTTAGGGTCTCTAAAGGAACAAGACAGGACAGTTAGAGTCTGTATATTAAAGGGCGAAATTATTATAGTCTCTAAAGGAATTGGTCCAGAGTGTTAGAGACTCTAAATTAAAAAGTCGAATCGCTATAGTCTCTAAATTTATAGGACAGGAGACATAGGGTCTCTAAATTTGTAAGGCGAAAGTGTTGTGATCTCTAACGAAATAGGCTAGGAGAGTCAGAGTCTCAAAACTAATAATTCGAAAATCTTAGAGTCTCTTAAGGAATAGGCCAGGATAGTTTGGATCTCTAAATGAATAAGGCGAAACTCTTAGAGTCCCTAAAGAAAAGGCCGGGACAGTTAGAGTCTCTAAATTCATAAGGCGAAATTCTCAAAGTCCCTAAAGGAATAGGCCAGGACAGTTAGAGACTCTAAATTAAGAAGACGAAACACTTTGAGTCTCTAAAGTAATAGGCCAGGAGAATTAGGGTCTCTAAATTAATAAGGCGAAACTCCTAGAGTCTCTAAAGGAATAGGACTGGACTGTTTGAGTCTCTAAATCCATAAGGCCAAACTCTTAGAGTCTATAAAGGAATAGGCCAGGACATTTAGTGTAACTAAATTAATAAGGCGAACCTATTCTAGTCTCTATAGGAATAGGCCAGGAGTGTTAGTGTCTCAAAATGAATAAGGCGAAACTATTAGAGTCTCTAAAGAATAGGCCAGGAGAGTTAGAGTATCTAAACTAATAAGGCGAAACTCTTAGATTCTCTAAAGGAATAGGCCAGGAGGGTTAGAGTCTCTAAATTAATAAGGCGAAACTCTTAGAGTCTCTAAAGTAATAGGCCAGGACTGTTAAAGTCTCTAAATTAATAAGGCGAAACTCTTAGAGCCTCTAAAGGCATAGGCCAAGACAGTAAGGGTCTCTAAATTAATACAGCAAAAACTCTTAGAGTCTTTAAAGGAATACGCCAGGACAGTTAGAGTCTCTACATTAATAAGACGAATATCTTAGAGTTTCTAAAGTAATAGGCCAGGAGATTTAGAGTCTCTAAATTAATAAGTCGAAACTCTTAGAGGCTCTAAAGGAATAGGCCAGGACAATTGGAGTCTCTAATTAAATAAGGCGAAACACTTAGAGTGTCTAAAGTATTAGGCCAGGACTGTTAGTGTCTCTAAATTAATAAGGCGAAAGTCTAAGTCTCTAAAGGAATAGGCCAGGGAAATTAGAGTCTCTAAATTATTAAGGCGAAAAATTTAGAGTCTCTAAAGGATTAGGACAGGGCAGTTAGAGTCTCTAAATAAATAAGGCGAAACCATTAGTGTCTCTAAAGGAATAGGCCAGAACTGTTAGAGTCTCTAAATTAATAAGGCGAAAATCTTAGAGTCTCTAAAGGAATAGCCCAGGACATTTAGGGTCTCTAAATTAATAAGGCGAAACACTTAGAGTCTCTAAAGAATAGGCCTGGGCAGTTAGAGTCTCTAAATTAATAAGGCGTAATTCTTACAGTCTCTAAAATTATAGGCCAGGAAACTTAGAATCTTTAATGAATAAGGAGAAACATTTAGTGTCTCTAAAGAAATAGGCAAGGAGTGTTAGAATATCTAAATTAATAAAGCGAAACTCGTAGAGTCTCTAATGGATTAGGCCAGGAGAATTAGGGTCTCTAAATTAAAAAGGCGAATCTTTTAGAGTCTCTAAAGGAATAGGACAGGACAGTTAGAGTAACAAAATTAATAAGGCAAAATTCTTGGAGTCTCTAAAGGAATAGACCAGGAGTGTTAGTGTCTGAAAATTAATAAGGCGAAACCCTTATAGTCTCTAAAGTTATAGGCCAGAACAGTTAGGGTCTCTAAATTAATAAGGTGAAAAACTTAGGGTCTCTAAAGTAATAGGCCAGTACAGTTAGTGTCTCTAAATTACCTAAGGCGAAACACTTAGAGCCTCTAAAGGAATACGCCAAGACAGATAGGATCTCTAAATTAATAAGGCGAAAATCTTAGATTCTCTAAATGAATAGGCCAAGACAGTTAGGGTCTCTAAATTAATAAGGCGAAACACTTAGAGTCTCTAAAGGAAGAGGCCAGGACAGTTAGAGTCTCTAAATTAATAACGCGAAACACTTAGAGTCTCCAAACAAATAGGCCAGGAAAGTTAGGGTCTCTAAATTAATAAGGCGTAAATCTTAGTCTATAAATGAATAGTCCAGGAGAGTTAGAGTCCCTAAATTAATAAGGCGAAACACTTAGATTCTCTAAAGAAATAGGCCAGGACTGTTAGATTCTCTAAATGAATAAGGCGAAAAACTCATTCTCTAAAGGAATAGTGCAGGACAGATAGGGTCTATAAATGAATAAGGCGAATCTATTAGAGTCTCTACAGGAATAGGCCAGGATAGTTAGATTCTCTAAAATTATAAGGCGAACCTCTTAGCGTCTCTAAAGGAATATGCCAGGACTGTTAGTGAATCTAAATTGATAAAGCGAAAGTCTCAGTGTCTCTAAAGTAACAAGCCAGGACCGTTAGAGTCTCTAAATTAATAGCGCTAAAATATTATATTCTCTAAAGGAATAGGCCAGGAATCTTAGAGTCTCTAAATTAAAAAGTCTAAACTCTAGAGTCTCTAAAGTTATAGGCCAGGAGATTTAGAGTCTTTACATTAGTAAGGCGAAAATCTTCAGTCCTCTAAAGTAATAGGCTAGGAGATTTTGAGTCTCTAAATTAATAAGGCGAAACCCTTAGAGTCTCAAAAGGAATAAGCCAGGACAGTTAGAGTCTCTAAATTAATAAGGCGAAATTTTAGAGTCTATAAAGGAAGAGGCCAGGAGAGTTAGATTCTCGAAATTAATAAGGCGAAACGCTTTGATTCTCTAAAGGAATAGGCCAAGAAAGTTAGAATCTCTAAATTAATAAGGCGAAACTCTTAGAGTCTCTAAAGGAATAGGGCAAGACAGTTAGAGTCTCTAAATTAATAAGGCGAAAATCTTAGAGTGTCTAAAGGAATAGGCCAGGACATTTAGAGTCTCTAAATTAATAAGGCGAAACACTTAGAGTCTCTAAAAGTATAGGCCAAGGGAGTCAGATTCTCTAAATTAATAAGGCGGAACACTTAGAGTATCTAAAGGAATAGGCCAGGAGGTTTAGAGTCTCTAAATTAATAAGGCGAAAATCTTAGAGTCGCTAAAAGTAGAGGCCAGGACAGTTAGAGTCTCTAAAGTAATAAGGCGAAAATCTTAGAATCTCTAAATGTATAGGCCAGGACAGTTAGGGTCTCTAAATTAATAAGGCCAAATTTTTAGAGTCTCTAAAATTAGAGGCCAGGACATTTAGGGTCTCAAAATTAATAAGGCGAAACACTTAGAGTCTCTAAAGAAATAGCCCAGGACAGTTAGAGTCTCTAAATTAATAAGGCGAAACTCTTAGTGTCTCTAAAAGAATAGGCCAGGAGAGTAAGTGTCTCTAAATTAAAAAGGCGAAAATCTTATAGTCTCTAAAGGAATAGGCCAGGAGAGTTTGAGTCTCTAAATTAATAAGGCGAAAAATTTAAAGTCTCTAAAGTAATAGGCCAGGACACTTAGAGTCTCTAAATTAATAAGGCGAAACTCTTAGATTCTCTAAAGGAATAGACCAGGAGAGTTAGATTCTCTAAATTAATAAGGCGAAACACTTAGAGTCTCTAAAGGATTAGGCCAGGACTGTTAGTGTCTCTAAATTAATAAGGTGAAACTCTTAGAGTCTCTAAAGGAATAGGCCAGGACAGTTAGAGTCTCCAAATAAATAAGGCGAAACACTTAGAGTCTCTAAAGGAATACGCCAGGACTGTTAGAGTCTCTAAATTAATAAGGCGTAAATCTTAGAGTCTCTAAAGGAATAGGCCAGTAGAGTTAGAGTCTCTAAATTAATAAGGCGAAAGTCTCAGTCTCTAAATGAATAGTGCAGGAGAGTTAGGGCTCAAAATTAATAAGGCGAATCTCTTAGAGTCTCTAAAGGTATAGGACAGGAGAGTTAGGGTCTCTAAATTAATAAGGCGAAAATATTAGAGTCTCTAAAGGAATAGGCCTGGACTGTTAGGGAATTTAAATTAATAAGGCGAAAGTCTTAGGGTCTCTAAAGGAAAAAGCCAGAAGAGTTACAGACTCTAAATTAATAGCGTGAAAATATTATAGGCTCTAAAGTAATAGGCCAGGTTTGTTAGAGTCTGTAAATTAAAAAGTCAAAATCCTAGAGTCTCTAAAGTTATAGGCAAGTTGAGTTAGACACTCTAAATTTGTAAGGCGATAATCTTGTGATCTCTAAAGTAATAGGCTAGGAGAGTTAGAGTCTCTAATTTAATAAGGCGAAACACTTAGAGTCTCAAAATTAGGCCAGGAAAGTTAGAGTCTCTAAATTAATAAGGCGAAAGTCTTAGAGTCTCTAAAGGAATAGGCCAGAAGTGTTAGAGTCTCTAAATTAATAAGGCGAAACTCTTAGAATCTCTAAAGGAATAGGCCAGGACAGTTAGTGTCTCTAAATTAAGAAGGCGAAACTTTTAGCGTCTCTAAATGTATAGGCCAAGAGTGTTAGAGTCTCTAAATTAATAAGGTGAAACACTTAGAGTCCCTAAAGGAAAAGGCCAGGACAATTATTTTCTCTAAATTAATAAGGCGAACCTCTTAGAGTCTCTAAAGGAATAGGCCAGGAAAATTAGGTTCTCAAAATTAATAAAGCGAAACACTTAGAGTCTCTAAACGAATAGGCCAGGAACGTTAGAGTCTCTAAATTAATAAGGCGAAAGTCTCAGTCTCTAAAGGAATTGTAAAGGGCAGTTAGGGTCTCTAAATTAATAAGGCGTATCCCTTAGAGTCTCTAAAGTAATTGGCCAGGACAGTTAGAGTCTCTAAATTAATAAGGACAAAATCCTAGAGTCTCTAAAGTTATAGGGCAAGACAGTTAGTGTCTCTAAATTAATAAGGCTAAATTTTAGAGTCTCTAAAGGAATAAGCCAAGAGAGTTAGAGTCTCTAAATTAATAAGGCGGAACTCTTAGTGTCTCTAAAGAATAGGCCAGGACAGATAGAGTCTCTAAATTAATAAGGCGAAACAATTAGATTCTCTAAAGGAATAGGCCAGGACAGTTAGATTCTCTAAATTAATAAGGCGAAACTCTTAGAGTCCTTAAAGGAATAGGCCAGGGCCGATAGTGTCTCTAAATTAATAAGGCGGAACTATTTGAGTCTCTAAAAAATTAGGCCACGACATTTAGAGTCTCTAAATTAATAAGGCGAAACTCTTAGAGTCTCTAAAGTAATAGGCCAAGAGAGTTAGAGTCTCTAAATTAATAAGTTGAAACTCTTAGAGTCTCTAAATGAATTGACCAGGAGAGTCAGAGTCTTTAAATTAATAAGGCGAAATTCTTAGAGTCTCTAAAGGAATAGGCCAGGACAGTAAGTGTCTCTAAATTAATAAGGCGAAACATTTAGAGTCTCTAAAGGAATAGGCAATTAATTATAATTAATTAGGAATTAATAAGGCGAAACACTTAGATTCTCTAAAGTAATAGGCCCGTACAGTTAGGGTCTCTAAATTAATAAGGCGAAACTCATAGAGTCTCTAAAGGAATAGGCCAGGACAGTTAGGTCTCTAAATTAATAAGGCGAAACTCTTAGAGTCTCTAAAGGAATAGGCCAGGAATGTTAGAGTCTCTAAATTAGTAGGGCGAAAATCTTAGTGTCTCTAAAGGAATAGGCCAGGAGATTTAGGATCTCAAATTTAATAAGGCGATACTCTTAGATTCCCTAAAGGAATAGGCCAGGACAGTTAGAGTCTCTAAATTAATTAGGCGAAAATCTTAGAGACTCTAAATAATAGGCCAGGACAGTTAGAGTCTCTAAATTAATAAGGCGGAACTCTTAGGGTCTTTAAAGTATAGGCCAGGAGATTTAGAGTCTCTAAATTAATAAGGCGAAAATTTTAGATTCTCTAAAGTAATAGGCCAGGACAGTTAGAGTCTCTAAATTAATAAGGCGAAACTCTTAGAGCCTCTAAAGGAATAGGCCAGGACAGGTAGTGTCTCTACATTAATAAGGCGAAAAATTTAGAGTCTCTAAAGGAATAGGCCAGGAAATTTAGGGTCTCTAAATCAATAAGGCGAAAAACTTAGAGTCTCTAAAGTTATAGGCCAGGACATTTAGTGTCTCTAAATTAATAAGGCGAAACTCTTAGAGTCTCTAAAGGAATGGCCAGGAGCGTTAGTGTCTCTAAATTAATAAGGCGGAACTCTTAGAATCTCAAAAGGAATAGGCAAGAAGGTTTATAGTCTCTAAATTAATAAGGCGAAATTCTTAGTCTTTAAAGTAATAGGCCAGAACAGTTAGTCTCTAAAATAATAAGGCGAAACACTTGGAAACTCTAAAGGAATATGCCAGGTCAGATTCTCTAAATTAATAAGGCGAAATTCTTAGTTTCTCTAAAGGAATAGGCCAGGACAGTTAGAGTCTCTAAATTAATAAGGCGAAACTTTTAGTTTCTCTAAAGGGATAGGCCAGGACAGTTAGAGTCTCTAAATTAATAAGGCGAAACTTTTAGTTTCTCTAAAGGGATAGGCCAGGAGAGTTAGAGTCTCAAAATTGATAAGGCGGAACTCTTAGAGTCTCTAAAGGAGTAGGCCAGAAGCGTTAGTATCTCTAAATTAATAAGGCGAAACTATTGGAGTCTCTAAAGAAACAGGTCAGGGGTGTTAGTGTTTCCAAATTAATAAGGCCAAACGCTTAGATTCACTAAAGGAATTGGCCAGGATTGTTAGAGTCTCTAAATTAATAAGGCGAAACTTTTAGAAGTTCTAAAGTAATAGGCCAGGTCAGTTAGAATCTCTAAATTAATAAGGCGAAACTCTTAGAGTCTCTAAAGGAATAGGCCAGGAAATTTAGTGTCTCTAAATTAATTAGGCGAAGACTCAGTCTTTAATCGAATAGTGCAGGATAATTAGGGGTTCTAAATTAATAAGTCGAAAAACTTAGAGTCTCTAAAGTAATAGACCAGGACAGTTAGAGTCTCTAAATTAATAAGGCGAATATCTTTGAATCTCTAAAGGAATAAGCCAGGACTGTTAGGGAATCTAAATTAATATGTCGATAGTCTTAGGGTCTCTAAAGGAACAAGCCAGGACATTTTGAGTCTCTAAATTAAAGGGCGAAATTATTAGAGTCTCTAAAGGAATAGGCCAGGAGAGTTAGGGTCTCTAAATTAAAAAGTCGAATATCTAGAGTCTGGAATGGTATAGGACAGGAGGGGTAGAGTCTCTAAATTTGTAAGGCGAAACTGTTGTGAACTCTAAAGGAATAAGCTAGGAGAGTCAGGGTCTCTAAGTTAATAAGGCGAAAATTTTAGGGACTTTAAAGGAAAAGGACAGGACCGTTAGGATATCTAAATGAATAAGGCGAAACTTTTAGAGTCTCTAAAGAAAAGGCCGGAAGGAATAGATTCTCTAAATTAATAAGGCGAAGTTCTTAGAATACCTAAAGATTAGGCCAGGACACTTAGAGTCTCTAAATTAATAAGACGAAACTCTTAGAGTCTCTAAAGTATAGGCCAGGAAATTTAGAGTCTCTAAATTAATAAGGCGAATCTCTTAGAGCCTCTAAAGAAATAGGCCAGGACAGTTTGTTTCTCTAAATTATTAAGGCGAAACCCTTAGAGTCCCTAAAAAATAGGCCAGGACATTTAGAGTCTCTAAATAAATAAGGCGAAAATCTTATAGTCTCTAAAGAAATAGGCTAGTAGAATTAAGGTCTCTAAATTAATAAGGCGAAACACCTAGTGTCTCTAAATAATAGGACTGAACACATAGAGTCTCTAATATAATAAGGCGAAACACTTAGATTCTCTAAAGGAATAGTCCAGGACAGTTAGAGTAACTGAATAAATAAGGCGAAATTATTAGAGTCTCTAAAGTAATAGGCCATGTGTGTTAGAGTATCTAAATTAATAAGGCGAAATTCTTAGAGTCTCTAAAGGAATAGGCCAGGAGATTTAGTGTCTCTAAATTAATAAGGTGAAACACTTAGAGTCTCTAAAAGAATAGGCCAGGAATGATAGTCTCTCTAAATTAATAAGGCGAAAAACTTAAAGTCTCTAAAGGAATAGGCCAGGACAGTTAGTGTCTCTAAATTAAAAAGGCGAAAGCCTCAGTCCCTAAAGGAATAGTGCAGGAGAGTTAGGGGCACTAAATTAATAAGTCGAAACTCTTAGAGTCTCTAAAGGAATAGGACAAGTTCATTAGAGTCTCTAAATTAATAAGGCGAAACTTTTAGAGTGTCTAAAGTAATAGAACAGGACTGTTAGGGAATCTAAATTAAAAGGCGAAACTCTTAGAGTCTCTAAAGGAACAAGCCAGGACAGTTACTGTCTCTATATTAATAGCGCGAAAATATTATAATCTCTAAAGCAATAGGCCAGGAAATTTAGAGTCTCTAAATTAATAAGGCGAAACTCTTAGAGTCTCTAAAGGAATAGGCCAAGACAGTTAGAGTCTCTAAATTAATAAGGGGAAAGACAAAGTGTCTCTAAAGGAATAGGCCAGAAGAGTTAGAGTCTCTAAATTAATAAGGCGAAGCTCTTAGAGTCTCTAAAGATATAGGCCAGGACAGTTAGATTCTCTAAATGAATAAGGCGAAAACCTTAGTGTCTCTAAAGGAATAGGCCAGTGGAATTAGAGTCTTTAAATTAATAAGGCGAAACTCGTAGTGTCTCTAATGGAATAGGCCAGGAGAGTTAGAGTCTGTAAATTAATAAGGCGAAAATCTTAGAGTCTCTAAAGGAATAGGCCAGAACTGTTAGAGCCTCTAAATTAATAAGGCGAAACCCTTAGAATCTCTAAAGGAATAGGTCAGTACACTTAGACTCTCTAAATTATAAAGGCGAAAATCTTAGAGTCTCTAAAGGAATAGGCCAGGACTGTTAGAGTCTCTAAATTAATATGGCGAATTTATTAGAGTCTCTAAATGTATAGGCAAGGAGAGTTAGTGTCTCTAATTTAATAAGGCGAAACCCTTAGAGTCTCTAAAGGAAGAGGCCAGGACGGTTAAAGTCTCTAAGTTAATAAGGCGGAACACTTAGAAGCTCTAAATGAATAGGCCAGGACAGTTAGAGTCTCTAAATTAATAAGGCGAAACTCTTAGAGATCCTAAATGAATAGGCCAGGACTGATAGTGTCTCTAAATTAATACGGCGAAACACTTAGAATCTCAAAAGCAATAGGCCAGGAGAGTTAGAACCTCTAAATTAATAAGGCGAAAAACTTACAGTCTCTAATGGTATAGGCCAGGACAGTTAGGGACTCTAAATGAATAAGGCGAATATCTCAGTCTCTAAAGGAATAGTTCAGGACAGTTAGGGACTCTAAATGAATAAGGCGAATTTCTTAGAGTCTCTAAATTAATAGGCCAGGACAATTAGAGTCTCTAAAATTATAAGGCGAACCTCTTAGAGTCTCTACAGGGATAGGACAGGACTGTTAGGGAAACTAAATTAATAAGTCGAAAGCCTTAGGGTCTCTAAAGTAATAAGCCAAGACTGTTAGAGCCTCTATAATAATAGCGCGAAAATATTATAATCTCTAAAGGAATAGGGCAGGACTGTTAGAGTCTTTACATTTGTAAGGCGAAACACTTGTGATCTCTAAAGGAATAGGTTAGGAGAGTTAGAGTCTCTAAATTAATAAGGCGAAACACTTAGAGTCTCAAAATGAATATGCGAGGACTGTTAGAGTCTCTAAATTAATAAATCGAAATTTTAGAGTCTCTAAAGAATAGGCCAGGACAGTTAGGATCCCTAATTAATAAGGCGAACACCTTAGACTCTCTAAAGAAATAGCCCAGGGCAGTTAGAGACTCTAAATTAATAAGGCGAAACTCTTAGAGTCTCTAAAGGAATAGGCCAGGACAGTTAGTGTCTCTAAATTAATAAGGCGAAAATCTAAGAGTGTCTTAAGGAATAGGACAGGATATTTAGAGTCTCTAAATTAATAAGGCGAAACTCTTAGAGTCTCTAAAGGAATAGGCCAGGATAGTAAGGGTCTCTAAATTAATAAGGCGAAACTCTTAGAGTCTCTAAAGGAATAGGCCAGGGCGTTTAGTGTCTATAAATTAATAAGGCGAAAATCTTAGAGCAGCAAAAAATAGGCCAGGAGAGTTAGAGCCTCTAAATTAATAAGGCGAAACACTTAGAGACTATAATGGAATAGGCCAGTGCAGTTAGTGTCCCTAAATTAATAAGGCCAAAATTTTAGAGTCGGTAAAGGAATAGGCCAGGTTATTTAGAGTCTCTAAATTCATAAGGCGAAATTTTAGGGTCTCTAAAGGAATAGGCCAGGACAGTTAGAGTCTCTAAATTAATATGGCGAAAATCTTTGTGTCTCTAAAGGAATAGGCCAGGAGAGTTAGTGTCTAAAAATTAATAAGGCGAAAATCTTATATTCTCTAAAGGAATAGGCCAGAAATGTATCAGTCTCTAAAATAATAAGGCGAAATTCTTAGAGTCTGTAAAGTAATAGGACTGGACATTTAGAATCTCTAAATTAATAAGGCGAAACTCTTAGATTCTCTAAAGGAATAAGCCAGGACAATTAGACTCTCTAAATTAATAAGGCGAAAACCTTAGGGTCTATATCGGAATAGGCCAGGACTGTTAGTGTCTCTAAATTAATAAGGTGAAACTTTTAGAGTCTCAAAAAGAATAGGACAAGACAGTTAGGTTCTCCAAATTAATAAGGCGAAACACTTAGAGTCTCTAAAGGATTAGGCCAGGACAGTTTAGAGTCTCTAAATTAATAAGGCGAAACTCTTAGAGTCTCTAAAGTAATAGGCCAGGAGAGTTAGAGTCTCTAAATTAATAAGGCGAAACTCTTAGAGTCTCTAAATGGATACGCCAGAACTGTTAGAGTCTCTAAATTATTAAGGCGAAACACTTAGAGTCTCTAAAGGAATAGCCCTGGACAGAGTCTCTAAATTAATAAGGCGATACCTTTAGAGTCTCTAAAGGAATAGGCCAGGAGAGTTAGAGTCTCTAAGTTAATTAGGCGATAAACTAAGTGTCTCTAAATGTATAGGCCAGGACAGTTAGATTCTCTAAATTAATAAGGCGAAAGTCTCAGTCTCCAAAGGAATAGAGCAGGACAGTTAGGGCTCAAAATTAATAAGGCGAATCTCTTAAAGTCTCTAAAGGTATAGGACAGGACAGTTAGGTTCTCTAAATTAATAAGTCTAAAATCTTAGTGTCTCTAAAGGAATAGGCCAGGACTGTTGTGGAATCTAAATTAATAAGTCGAAAGTCTTAGTGTCTCTACAAGTTCAAGCCAGGAGATTTACAGACTATATATTAATAGCGCGAAAATATTATAGTCTCTAAAGTAATAGGCCAGGAGTGTTAGAGTCTCTAAATTAAAATTTCGAAACTCTAGAGTCCCTAAAGTTATAGGCCAGGAGATTTAGCGACTCTAAATTTGTAAGGCGATACTCTTGTGATCTCAAAAGTAATAGGCTAGAAGAGTTAGAGTCGCGAATTTAATAAGACGAAACACTTAGAGTCGGAAAAGGAATAGGCCAGGATATTTAGGGTCCCTAAATTAATAAGGCGAAAGTCTTAGAGTCTCTAAAGGAATAGGCCTGGACAGTTAGTGTCTCTAAATTAATAAGGCGAAACTCTTAGAGTCTCTAAAGGAATAGGCCAGGACACTTAGAGTCTCTAAATTAAGAGGGCGAAACATTTAGCGTCTCTAAAGTAATAGGGCAAGACAGTTAGAGTCTCTAAATTAATAAGGCGAAACACTTAGATTCTCTAAAGGTAAAGGCCAGGACAGTTAGTGTCTCTAAATTAATAAGGCGAAACAATTACAGTCTCTAAAGGAATAGGCCAGGACATTTAGAGTCTCTAAATGAATAAGGCGAAACCCATAGAGTCCCTAAAGGAATAGGCCAGGCCTGTTAGAGCCTCTAAATTAATAAGGCGAAGCAGTTAGGATCTCTAAAGTAATAAGCCAGGACAGTTAGGGTCACTAAATTAATAAAGCGAAACACTTAGAGTCTCTAAAGGAATCGGCCAGGACATTTATTGTCTATAAATTAATAAGGCGAGACACTTAGAGTCTCTAAAGTTATAGGCCAGGACAGTTAGATTCTCTAAATGAATAAGGCGAAAAACTTAGTGTCTCTAAAGGAATAGGCCAGGAGAGTTAGTGTCTTTAAATTAATAAGGCGAAACTCTTAGTGTTTCTAATGGTATAGGCCAGGAAAGTTAGAGTCTCCAAATTAAAAAGCCGAAAATTTTAGAGTCTCTAAAGGGATAGGCCAGGACAGTAAGAGTAACTAAAATAATAAGGCGAACCTCTTAGAGTCTATAAAGGAATAGTCCAGGAGTGTTAGGGTCTGTAAATTATTAAGGCGAAACTCTCAGAGTCTCTAAAGGAATAGGCCACAACTGTTGGAGTCTCTAAATTAATATGGCGAAAACTTTAGAGTCTCTAAAGGAATAGGCCAGGAGAGTTATTGTCTCTAAATTAATAATGCGAAACTTTTAGAATAGGCCCGGACTGTTAGTATATCTAAATTAATAAGGCGAAACACTTAGAGTTTCTAAAGGACTAGGCCAGGAATTTTAGTGTAGCTAAATTAATAAGGCGGAAGACTCAGTCTTTAAACGAATAGTGCAGGACAGTTAGGGGCTCTAAAATAATAAGGCGAAATTCTTAGTGTCACTAAAGTAATAGGACAGGACAGTTAGAATCTCTAAATTAATAAGGCGAAACTCTTAGAGTCTCTAAAGGACTAGGCCAGGAGAGTTAGTGTCTCTAAATTAATAATGCGAAACTTTTAGAGGCTCTAAAATGATACGCCAGTACAGTTAATATCTCTAAATTACTAAGACGAACACTTAGAGTCTGTAAAGGATTAGGCCAGGACATTTAGAGTATCTAAAATAATAAGGCGGAAGACACAGTCTTTAAACGAATAGTGCAGGAGGGTTAGGGGCTCTAAATTAATAAGGCGAAATCTTAGAGTCTCTAAAGTAATAGGCCAGGACAGTTAGAGTCTCTAAATTAATAAGGTGAAAATCTTAGAATCTCTAAATTAATAGACCAGGACTGTGAGGGAATCTAAATTAATAAGTCGAAAGACTTAGAGTCTCTAAAGGAACAAGCCAGGACAGTTAGAGTCTCTATATTAAAGGGCGAAAATATTATAGTGTCTAAAGGAATAGGCCAGGAGAGTTAGAGTCTCTAAAATTAAAAAGGCGAAAATCTGGAGTCTCTAAAGTTATAGGAGAGGAGAGTTAGGGTCTCTAAATTTGTAAGGCGAAAATGTTGTGATCTCTAAAGAAATAGGCTGGGCGATTCAGAGTCTCTAAATTAATAAGGCGAAAATCTTAGAGGCTCTAAAGGAATAGGACAGGACAGTTTGGATCTCTAAATGAATTAGGCGAAATTCTTAGAGTCTCTAAAGAAAAGGCTGGGACACTTAGAGTCTCTAAATTAATAAGGCGAAATTCTTAGATTCCCTAATGAATAGGCCAGGACAGTTAGAGTCTCTAAATTAATAAGACGAAACTCTTAGTGTCTCTAATGTATAGGCCAGGACATATAGAGTCTCTAAATTAATAAGGCGAATCTCTCAGTGTCTCTAAAGGAATAGTTCACGACAGTTAGTTTCTCTAAATTAATAAGTCGAAACGCTTAGTGTCTCTAAAAGTATAGGCCAGGAAAGTTAGTCTCTAAATAAATAAGGCGAAACACATAGAATCTCTAAAGAAATAGGCCAGGAGAATTAGGGTCTCTAAATTAATAAGGCGAAACTCCAAGGGTCTCTAAAGGAAAAGGCCTCGACTCTTAGAGTCTCTAAAATAATAAGGTGAAACACTTAGAGTCTCTAAAGGAATAGGCCAGGACAGTTAGAGTAACTAAATTAATAAGGCGAAACGCTTAGAGTCTCTAAAGGAATAGGCCATGAGAGTTAGAGTCTCTAAATATTAAGGCGAAACACTTAGAGTCTCTAAAGGAATAGGCCAGGAGAGTTAGGTTCTCAAAATTAATAAGGCGAAACACTTACAGACTCTAAAGGAATAGGCCAGGTCAGTTAGAGCCTCTAAATTTATAAGGCGAAAATCTTAGAGTCTCTAAAGGAATAGGCCAGGACAGTTAGAGTCTCTAAAGTAATAAGGCGAAAACTTTAGAGTTTCTAAATTAATAGGTCAGGAAATTTAGAGTCTCAAAATAAATAAGTCGAAACTCTTAGAAGCTATATTTGAATAGGCCAGGACTGTAAGTATCTCTAAATTAATAAGGCGAAAAAATTAGAATCTCTAAAGGATTAGGCCAGGACAGTTAGTGTCTCTAAATTAATAATTCGAAAGTCGCAGTCTCTAAAGGAATAGTGCAGGACTGTTAGGGACTCTAAATTAATAAGGCGAAAATTTTAGTGTCTCTAAAGGAAGAGGACAGGAACGTTAGAGTCTCTAAATTAATAAGGCGAAACTTTTAGAGTCTCTAAAATAATAGGCCAGGTCTGTTAGGGAATCTAAATTAATAAGGCGAAAGTCTTAGGGCCTTTAAATGATCTAGCCAGGACATTTAATGTCTCTATATTAATAGCGCGAAAATATTATAATCTCTAAAGCATTAGGACAGGAAATTTAGAGTCTCTAATTAAATAAGGCGAAACAATTAGGGTCTCTAAAGGAATAGGCCAGGACTTTTAGAGTCTCTAAATTTATAAGGCGAATATCTTAGAGTCTCTAAAGGAATAGGCCAGAAGAGTTCGAAACTCTAAATAAATAAGGCGTAGCTCTTAGAGTCTCTAAAGGAATAGGCCAGGAGTGTTAGAGTCTCTAAATTAATAAGGCGAAACACTTATTGTCTCTAAAGGAATAGGCCAGGAGGTTTAGAGTCTTTAATTTAATAAGGCGAAACTCGTATTGTCTCTAATGGATTAGGCCAGGAGTGTTAGAGTCTCTAAATTAAAAATGCGAAACTCTTAGATTCTCTAAAAGAATAGGCCAGGACAGTTAGAGTAACGAAATTAATAAGGCGAAAATCTTAGTGTCCCTAAAGGAATAGGCCAGGAGTGTTAGAGTCTGAAAATTAATAAGGCGAAACAATTAGAGTCTCTAAAGGTATAGACCAGAAAATTTAGGTTCTCTAAATTAATAAGGCGAAATTCTTAGTGTCTCTAAAGGAATAGGACAGGACTTTTAGTGTCTCTAAATTAATAAGGCGAATCTCTCAGAGTCTCTAAATGAATAGGCCAAGACAGTTAGAGTCTCTAAATTAATAAGGCGAAACCATTAGTGTCTCAAAAGGAAGAGGCCAGGACCGTTAGAGTCTCTAAATTAATAAGGCGAAACATTTAAAGACTCTAAAAGAATAGGCCACGACAGTTAGAATCTCTAAATTAATAAGGCGAAACACTTAGAGTCTCTAAATGAATAGGCCATGACAGTTAGAGTCTCTAAATTAATAAGGCGAAACACTTAGAGTCTCTAAAGTAATAGGCAAGGAGAGTTAGGTTCTCTAAATTAATAAGGCGAAAATCTTAGAGTCTCTAATGGAATAGGCCAGGAGTGTTAGAGTCTCTAATTGAATAAGGCGAATATCTCAGTCTCTAAAGGAATAGTGCAGGAGAGTTAGGGGTTCTAAATGAATAAGGCGAAACATTTAGAGTCTCTAAAGTAATAGGCCAGGACAGTTAGAGTCTCTAAAATTATAAGGCTAAACTCTTAGTGTCTCTAAAGGAATAGGCCTGGACTGTTAGCGAATCTAAATTAAAAGGCGAAAGACTTGGGCTCTCTAAATTAACAAGCCAGGCCAGTTATAGTCTCTATATTAATAGCGCGAATATATTATAGACTCTAAAGAATAGGCCAGGGCACTTAGTGTCTCTAAAATATAAAGTCGAAACTCTAGAGTCCCTAAAGTTATAGGCCAGGAGATTTAGAGTCTTTACATTTGTAAGGCGAAACTCTTGTGATCTCTAAAAGAATAGGCTAGGAGTGTTAGAGTCTCTAAATAAATAAGGCGAAACACTTAGAGTCTCAAAATGAATAGGTCAGGATAGTTAGAGTCTCTAAATTAATAAGGCGAAATTTTAGAGTGTCTAAAGGAATAGGACAGGACAGTTAGGTTCTCTAAATTAATAAGGCGAAACCCTTAGAGTCTCTAAAGGAATAGGCCAGGACAGTTAGAGTCTCTAAATTAATAAAGCGAAACACTTAGAGTCTCTAAAGGAATAGGCCAGGAGAGTTTGAGTCTATAAATTAATAAGGCGAAACTCTTAGAGTGTCTAAAGGAATAGGCCAGGATATTTAGAGTCTCAAAATTAATAAGGCGAAACTCTTTGAGTCTTGAAAGATTTAGGACACGATAGTTAGGGTCCCTAAATTAATAAGGCGAAACTCTTAGAGTCTTCAAAGGAATAGGCCAGGACAGATAGATTCTCTAAATTAATCAGGCGAAAGACTTAGATTAACTAAAAGTATAAGCAAGGACATTTAGAGTCTCTAAATTAATAAGGCGAAACACTTAGAGTCTCTAAATAATAGGCCAGGACAGTTAGATTCTCTAAACTAATAAGGCCAAACTTTTAGAGTCTCTAAAGAAATAAGCCAGGACATTTAGAGCCTCAAAAGTAATAAGGCGAATCATATAGAGTCTCTAAAGGAATATGCCAAGACAGTTAGAGTCTCTAAACTAATAAGGCGAAAAACTTTGTGTCTCTAAAGGAATAGGCCAGAGGTGTTAGAGTCTCTAAATTAATAAGTCGAAAATCTTAGAGTGTCTAAAGTAATAGGCCAGGACAGTTTGAGTCTCTAAATTAATAAGGCGAAACTCTTCGAGTCTCTAAAGTAATAGGCCAGGACAGTTAGAGTCTCTAAATTAATAAGGCGAAAATCTTAGATTCTCTAAAGGAATAGGCCAGGACAGTTAGTGTCTCTGAATTAATAAGGCGAAATACTTAGAGTCTTTAAAGAATTAGGCCAGCACAGTTAGTGTCTCTATATTAATAAGGTGAAATTCCTAGAGTCTCTAAAAGAATAGGCCAGGACAGTTAGAGACTCCAAATTAATAAGGAGAAACACTTAGAGTCTCTAAAGGAATAGGCCAGGACAGTTAGAGTCTCTAAATTAATAAGGCGAAAATAATAGAGTCTCTAAACTTATAGGCCAGGAGAGTTAGGTCTCTAAATTAATAAGTCGAAAATCTTAGAGTCTCTAAAGGGATACGCCAGGACAGTTAGAGTCTCTAAATTAATAAGGCGAAATACTTAGAGTCTCTAAAGGAATAGCCCAGGACAGTTAGAGACCCTAAATTAATAAGGCGATACTCTTAGAGTCTCTAAAGGAATAGGACTGGACAGTTAGAGTCTCTAAATTAATAAGGCGATACACTTAGAGTCTCTAAAGGAATAGGCCAGAACAGTTAGAGTCTCTAAATTAATAAGGCGAAAGTTTCAGTCTCTAAAGGAATAGTGCAGGACAGGTAGGGCTCAAAATTAATAAGGCGAATCTCTTAGAGTCTCTAAAGGTAAAGGACAGGACAGTTAGATTCTCTAAATTAATAAGGCGAAAATCTTAGTGTCTCTAAAGGAATAGGCCAAGACTGTTCGGGAATCTTAATTAAGAATGCGAAAGTCTTAGGTTCTCTAAAGTATCAAGCCAGGACCGTTACAGTCTCTATATTAAAAGCTCGAAAATATTATATCCTCTAAAGTAATAGGTCAGAAGTTTTAGAGTCTCGAAATTAAAAAGTCGAAACTCTAGAGTCTCTAAAGTTATAGGCCAGGAGAGTTAGAGACTCTAAATTTGTAAGGCGATAACCTTGTGATCTCTAAAGGAATAGGCCAGGAGAGTTAGAGTCTCTAAATTAATAAGGCGAAACGCTTAGAGTCTCTAAAGAATAGGCCAGGACAGTTAGAGTCTCTAAATTAGGAAGGCGAACCCTTTAGCGTCTCTAAAGGAATAGGCCATGAGTGTTAGAGTCTCTAAATTAATAAGGCGAAACACTTAGATTCCCTAAAGGAAAAGGCCAGGCCTGTTAGAGTCTCTAAATTAATAAGGCGAAACTCTTAGAACCTCTAAAGGAATAGGCCAGGACAGTTACATTCTCTAAATTAATAAAGCGAATCACTTAGAGTCTGTAAAGGATTAGGGCAGGACGTTTAGGGACTCTAAATTAATAAGGCGAAAGAATCAGTCTCTAAAGGAATAGTACAGGACAGTTAGGGGCTCTAAATTAATAAGACGAATTTCTTAGAGTCTCTAAAGGAACTGGACAGGGCTGTTAGAGTCTCTAAATTAATAAGGCCAAACACTTAGAATCTCTAAAGGAATAGGGCAGGACAGTTAGGGTCTGTAAATTAATAAGGCGAAAATTTTAGTGTCTCTAAAGAAATAGGCCAGGACAGTTAGAGTCTCTAAATTAATAAGGCGAAACTCTAAGAGTCTCTAAAGAAATAGGCCAGGAGAGTTATGGTCTATAAATTAATAAGGCGAATCTATTAGAATCTGTAAAGTAATAGGCCAGGACAGTTAGACTCTCTAAATTAATAAGGCGAAAACCTTAGAGTCTCTAAAGGAATAGGCCAGGAGATTTAGATTCTCTAAATTAATAAGGCGAATCACTTAGAGTCCTTAAAGGAATAGGCCAGGACATTTAGGGTCTCTAAATTAATAAGGCGAAACACATAGAGTCTTTAAAGAAATAGGCCAAGCGATTTAGAATCTCCAAATTAATAAGGCGAAATTTTAGAAGCTCAAAAATTATAGGCCAGTACAGTTAGGATCTCTAAATTAATAAGGCGAAACACTTAAAGTCTCTAAAGGAATAGGCCAGAACCTTTAGGGTCTCTAAATTAATAATGCGGAAGACTCAGCCTTTAAACGAATTGTGCAGGACAGTTAGGGACTCAAAATTAATAAGGCGAAACACTTAGAGGCACTAAAGTAATAGGCCAGGATATTTAGAGTCTCTAAATTAATTAGGCGAAAATCTTAGAGTCTCTAAATGAATAGGCCAGTACTGTTAGGGAATCTAAATTAATAATTCGAAAGTCTTAGGGTCTCTAAAACAACAAGCCAGGGCAGTTCGAGTCTCTATATTAAAGGGCGAAAATATTATAGTCTCTAAAGGAATAGGCCAAGAGAATTAGAGTCTCTAATTAAAAAGTCGAAACTCTAGAGTCTCTAAAGTTAAAAGGCAGGAGAGGTTGAGTCTCTAAATTTGTAAGGCGAAACTATTGTGATCTCTAAAGGAATAGGTTAGGAGAGTCAGAGTCTCTAAATTAATAAGGCGAAAATCTTAGAGCCTCTAAAGGAATAGGACAGGACAGTTAGGATCTCTAAATGAATAAGGCGAAACACTTTGAATCTCTAAAGAGAAGTCCAGGACAGTTAGAGACTCTAAATTAATAAGGCAAAATACTTAGAGTCTCTAAAAGAATAGGCTAGGACAGTTAGCGTCTCTAAATTTATAAGGCGAAATTCTTAGAGTCTCTAAAGGAAAGGCCAAGACATTTAGAGTCTCTAAATTAATAAGGTGAATCTCTTAAAGTCTCTAAAGGAATAGGCCTGGACAGTTAGAGTCTGTAAATTAATAAGCCGAAACTCTTAGAGTCTCTAACAGAATAGGCCAGGAAAGTTAGTGTCTCTAAATAAATAAGGCGAAATTCATAGAGTCTCTAAAGGAATAGGCCAGGAGAATTAGGGTCTCTAAATTAATAAGGCGAAACTCCTAGAGTCTCTGAAGGATAGGCCTGGACATTTAGAGTCTCTAAAATACTAAGGCGAAACACTTAGAGTCTCTAAAGTAATATGCCAGGAAAGTAAGGGTATCTAAATTAATAAGGCGAAACTATTAGAGTCCTTAAGGAATATGTGAGGAGAGTTAGGGTCTCTAAATGAATAAGGCGATACACTTAGAGTCTCTAATGAATACGCCAGGACATTTAGAGTCTCTAAATTAATAAGGCGAAACACTTAGAGTCTCTAAAGGAATAGGCCATGAGAGTAAGAGCCTGTAAATGAAGAAAAGCGTAACACTTAGAGTCTCTAAAGGAATAGGCCAGGAGAGTTAGAGTCTCTAAATTAATAAGGCGAAACCCTTATAGTCTCTAAAGGAATAAGCCGAGACAGTTAAAGTCTCTAAATTAATAAGGCGAAAATCTTAGAGTCTCTAAAGATTAGGCCAGGACAGTTAGAGTCTCTAAATTAATAAGGCGAAAACTTTAGAGTTTCTAAAGTAATAGGCAAGGAGATTTAGAGTCTCTAAATTAATAAGGCGAAACTCTTAGAGGCTCTAAAGGAATAGGCCAGGACTGTTTGAGTCTCTAAATTAATAAGGCGAAAATCTTAGAGTCTCTAAATGAATAGGGCAGGACAGTTAGTGTCTCTAAATTAATAAGATGAAAGTCTCAGTCTCTAAAGGAATTGTGCAGGACAGTTAGGGGATCTAAATTAAGAAGGCGAAACTCTTAGTGTCTCTAAAGTAATAGGACAGGTACGTTAGAGTCTCCAAGTTAACAAAGCGAAACTTTTAGAGTCTCTAAAGTAATAGGGAATCTAAATTAATAAGGCGAAAGTGTTAGGGTCTCTAAAGGAACAAGCCAGGACAGTTACAGTCTCTACATTAAAAGTGCGAATATAATATAATCTATAATGCAATAGGCCAGGAAATGTAGAGTCTCTAAATTAATAAGGCGAAACAATTAATTTCTCTAAAGGAATAGACCAGGACAGTTAGAGTCTCTAAATTAATAAGGCGAAAATCTTAGAGTCTCTAAACGAATAGGCCAGGACAGTTAGAGTCTCAAAATTAATATGGCGAAACACTTAGAGTCTCTAAAGTTATAGGCTAGGACAGTTAGATTCTCTAAATGAATAAGGCTAATAAAGAAATAGGCCAGTACAATTAGAGTCTCTATATTAATACTGTTAAACTCTTAGAATCCCTAAATGAATAGGCCAGGAGGGTTAAAGTCTTTAAATTAATAAGACTAAACACATAGAGGCTCCAAAGGAATAGGCCAGGACAGTTACAGTCTCTAAAATAATAAGGCGAAACTTTTAGAGTCTCTAAAGGGATAGGCCAGGACAGTTAGAGTCGCTAAATTAACAAGGCGAAACACTCAGAGTCTCTAAAGGAATAGGCCAGGACTGTTAGTTCTCTAAATTAATAAGGCGAAACCCTTAGAGTCTCTAAAGGAATAGGCCAGGACTGTTAGAGTCTCTAAATTAATAGGGCGAATGTTTTAGTGTCTCTAGAGGAATAGGCCAGGAGAGTTAGAGTCTCTAAATTAATAAGGCGAAACACTTAGAGTCTCTAAGGGAATAGGCCAGGACAGTTAGAGTCTCTAAATAAATAAGGCGAAACTCTTAGAGTCTCCAAAGTATAGGCCAGTGCAGTTAGAGTCTCTAAATTAATAAGGCGGGACACTTAGTGTCTCTAAAGAATAGGCCAGGAGATTTAGAGTCTCTAATTTAATAAGGCGAATATCTTAGATTCTGTAAAGGAATAGGCCAGTACAGTTAGAGTCTCTAAATAAATAAGACGAAACTCTTAGAGTCTCTAAAGTAATAGGCCAGGACCGTTAGAGTCTCTAAATTAATAAGGCGAAAACCTTAGAGTCTCTAAAGGAATAGGCCAGGAATGTTAGAGTCTCTAAATAAATACGGCGAAACACTTAGAGTCTATAAAGTTATAGGCCATGACAGATAGAGTCTCTACATTAATAAGGCGAAAAACTAATCGTTTCTAAAGGATTAGGCCTGGACAGTAAGTGTCTCTAAATTAATAAGGCGAAACACTTAGTATCTCTAAAGTAATAGGCCAGGGTAATAAGGGTCTCTAAATAAATATAGCGAAATTCTTAGACTCTAAACGAATAGGCCAGGGGAGTTAGAGTCTCTAAATTAATAAGGCGAAACACTTAGGTTGTCTAAATGAATAGGCCAGGACAGTTTTCGTCTCCAAATTAATAAAGCGAAACACTTAGAGTCTCTAAAGGAATAGGCAAGGACAGTTAGAGTCTCTAAATTAATAAGACAAACACTTAGAGACTCTAAAGGAAATGGCCAGGACAGTTAATGTCTCTAAATTAATAAGGCGAGACTTTTAGAGTCTCTAAAGGAAGAGGCCAGGGCAGTTAGAGTCTCTAAATTAATAAGGCGAGACTCTTAGTGTCTCTAAAAGAATAGGCCAAAACAGATAGTGTCTCTAAATTAATAAGGCGAAAAACTTTGAGTCTCTAAAAAATAGGCCAGGAGAGTTAAAGTCTCTAAATTAATAAGTCGAAAGACTCAGTCTCTAAATGAATAGTGCTGGGCAGTTAGGGGCTCTAAATTAATAAGTCGAATCACTTAGAGTCTCTAAAGTAATAGGCCAGTAAAATTAGAGTCTCTAAATTAATAAGGCGAAAATTTTAGTGTCTCTAAAGAATAGGCCAGGACTGTTAGGGAATCTAAATTAATAAGGCGAAAGACTTTGGTTCTCTAAAGGAACAAGCCAGGACAATTAGGGTCTCTATATTAAAGCGCGAAATTATTATAGTCTCTAAAGGAATAGGCCAGGATATTTAGTGTCTCTAAATTAAAAATTCGAAACACTAGATTCTCTAAAGTTATAGGACAGGACAGTTAGAGTCTCTAAATTTTTAAGGCAAATCTCTTGTGATCTCTAAAGGAATAGGCTAGGAGAGTCAGAGACTCAAATTTAATAAGGCGAAAATTTTAGAGTCTCTAAAGGATTAAGCCAGGTCAGTTAGAGTCTCTAAATGAATAAGGCGAAAAACTTAGAGTCTCTAAATGAAAAGGCCGGGAAAGTTAGAGTCTCTAAATTAATAAGGCGAAAATCATAGAGTCCCTAAAGCAATAGGCCAGGACAGTGAGAGTCCATAAATTAATAAAGCGAAAATCTTATTGTCTCTAAAGGAATAGGCCAGGACAGTTAGAGACCCTAAATTAATAAGGCGAAACACTTAGAGTCTCTAAATGCATAGGCCAGGAGATTTAAAGTCTCTAAATTAACAAGGCGAAACTCCTAAAGTCCCTAAAGAAATAGGCATGGACAGTTAGTGTCTATAAATTAATAAGTCGCAACACTTAGAGTCTCTTAAGGAATAGGACAGGACAGTTAGAGTCTCTAAATTAATAAAGCGAAACCCTAAGAGTCTCTATAGGAATAGGCCAGGACAGTTAGGGTCTCTAAATTAGTAAGGCGAAAATCTTAGATTCTCTAAAGGAATAGGCCAGGATAGTTAGAGTCTCTAAATTAATAACGCGAAACTCTTAGAGTCTCTAAAGGAATAGGCCAGTACATTTAGAGTCTCTAAATTAATAAAGTGGAAATCTGAAAGTCTCTAAATTAATAGGCCAGGTGAGTTAGAATCTTTAAAATAATAAGGCGAAACACTTTGAGTCTCTAAATGTATAGGCCAGGACAGTTAGAGTCTCAAATTAATAAGGCGAAACATTTAGGGTCTCTAAAGAAATAGGCCTGGACATTTAGAGTAACTAAATTAATAAGGCGAAACTATTAGTGTCTCTAAAGGATTAGGCCAGTAGCGTTAGAGTCTCTAAAATAAAAAGGCGAAATTTTAGGTCTCTAAAGTAATAGACCACGACAGTTAGGGTCTCTAAACTAATAAGGCGAAACCCTTTGAGTCTCTAAAGGAATAGTCCAGGAGAGTTAGTGTCTCTAAATTAATAAAGCGAAAATCTTAGAGTCTCTAAAGGAATAGGCCAGGACAGTTAGAATCACTAAATTAATAAAGCGAAACTCTTAGAGTCTCTAAAGGAATATGCCAGCACAGTTATTGTCTCTAAATTAATAAGGCGAAAATCTTAGAGTCTCTAAAGTTATATGCCAGTAGGTTTAGAGTCTCTAAATTAATAAGGCGAAACTCTTAGTGGCTCTAAAGGAATAGGCCAGGAGAATTAGGGTCTCTAAATTAATAAGGCGAAAATCTTAGAGTCTCTAAAGCAGTAGGACAGGAAATTTAGAGTCTCTAAATTAATAATGCGAAAGTCTTAGTCCATAAAGGAATAGTGCAGGACAGTTGGGGGCTCTAAATTAATAAGGCGAAAATCTTAGAGTCCCTAAAGGAAGAGGACAGGACTGTTAAAGTCTCTAAATTAATAAGGCGAAACTCTTAGAGTCTCTAATTTAATAGGCCAGGACTGTTAGGTTATCTAAATTAATAAGTCGAAATTCTTAGTGTCTCTAAAGGAAAAAGGCAGGACACTTAATGTCTCTATATTAATAGCGCGAAAATATTATAATCTCTAAAGGAATATGCCAGGACAGTTAGAGTCTCTAAATTAATAAGGCGAAAATCATAGGGTCTCTAAAGTATTTGGCCAAGACTGTTAGAGTCTATAAATTTATAAGGCGAAATTCTTAGAGTGTTTAAAGGAATAGGCCAGGAGAGTTAGAGTCTCTAAATTTATAAGGCGAAACTCTTAGAGTCTCTAAAGGAATAGGCCAGGAAAGTTAGAGTCTCTAAATTAATAAGGCGAAACAATTAGAGTCTCTAAAGTAATAGGCTAGAACCGTTAGAGTCTCTAAATTAATAAGGCGAAAATCCTAGAGTCTCTAAAGGGATAGGCCAGAAGAGTTAGAGCCTCAAAATTAAAAAGGCGAAACTCTTAGAGTCTCTAGAGGAATAGGCCAAGACAGTTAGAGTAACTAAATTAATAAAGCTAAACTCTTAGAGTCTCTAAAGGAATAGGCCAGGAGAGTTAGAGTCTGTAAATTTATAAGCGAAATTCTTAGAGTCTCTAAAGTAATAGGCTAGAAGCGTTAGCGTCTCTAAATTAATAAGGCGAAAAGCTTAGGGTCTCTAAAGGTATAGGCCAGGACAGTTAGAGTCTCTAAATTAATAAGGCGTAGCTTTTAGAGGCTCTAAAATAATAGGCCAGAACAGTTAGAACTCTAAATTACTAAGGCGAAACTCTTAGAGTCTAAAAAGGAATAGGCCAGCAGAGTTTGAGTCTGAAAATTAATAAGGCGAAACTCTTAGAGTCTCTAAGGAATAGGCTAGGAATGTTACGGAAACTAAAATAATAAGGCGAATGTCTTAGGTTCTCTAAAGTAACAAGCCAGGAGAGTTAGAGTCTCTATATTAATAGCGCGAAAATATTATAGTCTCTAAAGGAATAAGCCAGGGCAGTTAGAGTCTCTAAATTAAAAAGTCGGAACTCTAGAGACTCTAAATTTATAGGCCAGGAGAGAAGGAGTAACAAAATTTGTAAGGCGAAATTCTTGTGATCTCTAAAGGAATAGGCTAGGAGAGTTAGAGTCACTAAATTAATAAGGCGAAAATCTTAGATTTCAAAAGGAATAGGCCAGGACAGTTAGAGTCTCTAAATTAATAAGGCGAAAATTTTAGAGTCTCTAAAGGAATAGGCCAGGACAGTTAGTGTCTCTAAATTAATAAGGCGAAACACCTAGAGTCTCTAAAGGTATAGGTCAGGACAGTTAGAGTCTCTAAATTAATAAGGCGAAATACTTATTGTCTCTAAAGGAATAGGCCAGGACAGTTAGTGTCTCTAAATTAATGAGGCGAAAATCTTAGAGTGTCTAAAGGAATAGGCCAGAACATTGAGAGTCTCTAAATTAATAAGGCGAAATTATTAGAGTCTCTAAAGGAATAGGCCAGGACTGTTAGTGTCTCTAAATTAATAAGGCGAAATGCTTAGAGTCTCTAAAAGCATAGGCCAGGACAGTTAGTGTCTCTAAATTAATAAGGCAAAATTCTTAGAGTCTCTAAAGGAATAGGCCAGGACAGTTAGATTCCCTAAATTAATAAGGCGAAACTCTAAGGGTCTCTAAAGGAATAGGCCAGGACAGTTAGTGTCTCTAAATTAATAAGGCGAAACTCATAGTGTCTCTAAAGGAATAGGCCAGGAGAGTTAGGGTCTCTAAATTAATAAAGCGAAACATTTAGAGTCTCTAAAGGAATACGCCAGGACAGTTAGAGTCTCTATATTAATAAGGCGAAACCCTTAGAGTCTCCAAAGGGATAGGTCGGTACATTTGAGTCTCTGGATTAATAAGGCGAAACACTTTGAGCCGCTAAATGTTTAAGCCAGGACAATTAGCGTCTCTAAAATAATAAGGCGAAATTCTAAGAGTCTCTAAAGGAATAGGCCAGGACAGTTAGTGTCTCTAAATTAATAAGGCGAAACTCTTAGGTCTCTAAAGTAATAGGCCAGGACAGTTAGAGTCTCTAAATTAATAATGCGAATTTCTTTGGGTCTCTAAAGAATAGGCCAGGACAGTTAGAGTCTCTAAATTAATATGGCGAAACTCTTAGTGTCTCTAAAGGAATTGGCCAGGAGATTTAGAGTCTCTAAATTAATAAAGCGAAACTCTTGGAGTCTCTATAGTAATAGGCAATGACAGTTAGAGTCTCTAAATTAATAAGGCAAAAACCTTAGAGTCTCTAAAGGAATAGGCCAGGACAGTTAGTGTCTGTAAATTAATAAGCCGAAACTCTTAGAGTCTCTAAAGGATTAGGACAGGACAGTTAGTGTCTCTAAATTAATAAGGCGAAACTCTTAGAGTCTCTAAAGGAATAGGCCATGGCAGTTAGAGTCTCCAAATTAATAAGGCGAAACACTTAGTGTCTCTATATGAATAGGCCAGGAGAGTTAGTGTCTCTAAAATAATAAGGCGAAATTCTTAGAGTCTCTAAAGGAATAGGCCAGGACAGTTAGAATCTCTAAATTAATAAGACGAGACACTTAGTGTCTCTAAAGGAATAGGCCAAGGCATTTAGAATCTCTAAATTAATAAGGCGAGACTCTTAGAGTCTCTAAAGGAAAAGGCCAGTATATTTAGTGTCTCTAAATTAATAAAGCGAAACACTTAGAGTCTCTAAAGGAATAGGCCGTGACAGAGTATCTAAATTAACAAGGCGAAACTCATAGAGTCTCTAAAGGAATAGGTCAGCACAGTTAGAGTCTCTAAATTAATAAGGCTAAACACTTAGGGTCTCTAAAGGAATAGGCCAGGACAGTTAGGGTCTCTAAATTAATAAGGCGTAACTCTTTGAAGCCTTAAAGTTATAGGCCAGTGCAATTAGATTCGCTACATTAATAAAGCGAAAATCTTAGAGTCTCTAAAGGAACAGGCCAGGACAGTTAGAGTCTCTAAATTAATAAGGCGAAACCCTTAGATTCTCTAAAGTAATAGGCCAGGACATTTAGAGTCCCAAAATTAATAAGGCGAAACACTGAGAATATCTATAGTAATAGGCCAGGTCAGTTAGGGTCTCTAAATTTATAAGGCGAAAGACTCAGTCTCTAAGGGAATAGTGCAGGACAGTTAGGGGCTCTAAACTAATAAGGCGAAACACTTAGTCTCTAAAGGAATAGGCCAGGACGGTTAGAGTCTCAAATTATAAAGGCGAAACTCTTATAGACTCTAAAGGAAATGCCCAGGACAGTTAAAGACTCTAAATTAATAATGCGAAACTCTTAGAGTCTCTAAAGGAATAGGCCAGGACAGTTAGATTCTCTAAATTAATAAGGCGATACTCTTAGACTCTCTAAAGGAATAGGCCAGGAAATTTAGTGTCTCTAAATTAATAAGTCGAAACTCTTAGAGTCTCTAAAGGAATAGGCCAGGAGAGTTAGAGTCTCTAAATTAATAAGGCGAAACTCTTAGTGTTTCTAAAGGAATAGGCCAGTACAATTAGAGTGTCTAAATTAATAAGGCGAAACCCTTAGAGTCTCTAAAGGAATACGCCAAGACAGTTAGATTCTCTAAATTAATAAGGCGAAACTATTAGAGTCTCTAAAGGAATAGGCCAGGAGTGTTAAAGTCTCTAAATTAATAAGGCGAAAATCTTTAAGTCTTTAAAGAAATAGGCCAGGGGCTTTAGAGTCTCTAAATTAATAAGGCGAATCTCTTAGATTCTCTAAAGGAATACGCCAGGTCAGTTAGTGTCTCTAAATTAATAAGGCGAAACTCTTAGAGACTCTAAAGGAATAGGCCATGACAGTTAGAGTCTCTAAATTAATAAGGCGAAACTTTTAGTGTCTCTAAAGGAATATGCCAGGGGAGTTAGGGTCTCTAAATTAATAAGGCGAAACCTCTAGAGTCTCTAAAAGAATAGGCCAGGTCGTTTAGTGTCTCTAAATTAATAAGGCGAAACACTTAGTGTCTCTAAAGGAATAGGCCAGGACAGTTACTGTCTCTAAATTAATAAAGCGAAACACTTAGAGTCTCTAAAGAATAGGCCTGGACAGTTTGAATCTCTAAATTAATAAGGAGAAACGCTTAGAGTCTCTAAAGGAATAGGCCGGGACATTTAGAGTCTCTAAATTAATAAGGCGGGACACTTAGTGTCTCTAAAGATTAGGCCAAGAGTGTTAGATTCTCTAAATTAATAAGGCGAAACCCTTAGGGTCTCTAAAGTATTAGGCCAAGACTGTTAGGTTCTATAAATTAAAAAAGGCGAAACTCTTAGTGTGTTTAAAGGAATAGACCATGAGAGTTAGAGTCTCTAAATTAATAAGGCGAAACTCTTAGTGTCTCTAAAGGAATAGGCCAGGACAGTTAGAGTCTCTAAATTAATAAGGCGAAACACTTAGAGTCTCTAAAGGAATAGGCCAGAAGAGTTAGAGTCTCTAAATTAATAAGGCGAAACTCCTAGAGTCTCTAAAGTTATAGGCTAGTACAGTTAGATTCTCTAAATTAATAAGGCGGATCTCTTAGTGTCTCTAAAGGAATAGGCCAGGAGTGTTAGAGCCTCCAAATTAATAAGACGTAACTCGTAGAGTGTCTAAAGGAATAGGCCAGAAGTGTTAGAGCCTCAAAATTAAAAAGGCGAAACACTTAGCGTCTCTAGAGGAATAGGCCGGGACAGTTAGAGTAACTAAATTAATAAGACGAAACTCTTAGAGTCTCAAAAGGAATAGGTCAGGAGAGTTAGAGTCTGTAAATTAATAAGTCGAAACTCATAGGGTCTCTAAAGTAATAGGCTAGAACCGTTAGAGTCTCTACATTAATAAGGGGAAACTCCTAGAGTCTCTAAAGGAATAGGCCAGGAGAGTTAGGGTCTCTAAATTAATAAGGCGAAACACTTAAAGTCTCTAAAGGAATAGGCCAGGACAGTTAGAGTCTCTAAATTAATAACTTGTAACTCTTAGAGTCTCTAAATGAATAGGCCAGGACAGTTAGCGTCTCTAAATTAATAAGGCGAAAAGTTTAGCATCTCTAAAGTAATAGGCCAGGACAGTTAGAGTCTCTAAATTAATAAGGCGTAGCTCTTAGAGGCTCTAAAAAATAGGCGAGAAACTTTAGAATCTCTAAATTACTAAGGCGAAATTCTTAGAGTCTATAAAGGAATAGGCCAGCAGAGTTAGTGTCTCTAAATTAATAAGGCTAAACTCTTAGAGTCTCTAAAGGAATAGGCTAGGACTGTTACGGAATCTAAATTAATAAGGCGAATGTCTTAGGGTCTCTAAAGTAACAAGCCAAAAGTGTTAGAGTCTCTATATTAATAGCGCGAAAATATTATATTCTCTAAAGGTATAAGCCAGGACAATTAGAGTCTCTAAATTAAAAAGTCGAAACTCTAGAGTCTCTAAATTTATAGGCCAGGAGAAAAGGAGTCACTAAATTTGTAAGGCGAAATTCTTGTGATCTGTAAATTAATAGGCTAGGAGAATTAGTGTCACTAATTAATAAGGCGAAAATCTTAGATTTCAAAAGGAATAGACCAGGACAGTTAGAGTCTCTAAATTAATAAGTCGAAAATTTTAGAGTCTCTATGGAATAGGCCAGGACAGTTAGTGTCTCTAAATTAATAAGGCGAAACACCTAGAGTCTCTAAAGGTTTAGGCCAGGAGAGTTAGAGTCTCTAAATTAATAAGGCGAAATTCCTAGTGTCCCTAAAGGAATAGGCCAGGACATTGAGTGTCTCTAAATTAATAAGGCGAAATTCTTAGAGTCTCTAAAGGAATAGGCCAGGACAGTTAGTGACTCAAAATTAATAAGGCGAAATGCTTAGAGTCTCTAAACGAATAGGCCAGGACAGTTAGTGTCTCTAAATTAATAAGGCGAAACTCTTAGAGTCTCTAAAGGAATAGGCCAGGACAGTTAGATTCTCTAAATTAATAAGGCGAAACTCTTAGAGTCTCTAAAGGAATAGGCCAGGACAGTTAGAGTCTCTAAATTAATAAGTCGAAACTCTTAGTGTCTCTAAAGGAATAGGCCAGGAGATTTAGGGTCTCTAAATTAATAAAGCGAAAATCTTAGAGTCTCTAAAGGAATAGGCCAGGACAGTTAGAGTCTCTAAATTAATAAGGCGAAGCCCTTAGAGTCTCCAAAGTAATAGGCCGGGACAGTTAGAGTCTCTGAATTAATTAGGCGAAACACTTTGAGCCGCTAAAAGAATAAGCCAGGACAATTAGTGTCTCTAAATTAGTAAGGCGAAACTCTAAGAGTCTCTAAAGGAATAGGCCAGGACAGTTAGTGTCTCTAAATTAATAAGGCGAAACTCTTAGGTCTCTAAAGTAATAGGCCAGGACAGTTAGAGTCTCTAAATTAATAAGACGAATCTCTTAGAGTCTTTAAAGCAATTGGCCAAGAGATTTAGAGTCTCTAAATTAATGTAGCGCCCCCTAGCGGTAGCGTAGCTGTTGCTTTTTTCTGAATATGGGGACACTGTTGGGGATGACGAGGGTTCTATTTTTCACTATATTCGACGTTCAATTCACAGGTAGACTGCCACCAAGTAGATTGTAGAATTTGCACAGAAATAGACATCTACTAAATCTATTACTTTGGATCTCCAGGAGAAATCATCTACTTCAGTTTCTATTCGCGGTCAACTTGTCGAAGTCTTAGGAATATAACAATTAATCTTTGTGTAAATGCCAAACGCACAGTTTAAGTAATGTAAAGCTAAAAGGTTTAATAAAAATAGAAAGTAAAAATCTAACCAGGTTAACAATTTACATGAATAATACAACATAGGGAGAAGTTACAGTTATGAAGTTACACCAATAATCGCTTTGCCTTCTCTATATAACCTGTTAATAATTCGGAATTTGGAATAGTTTACTTTAGTTATAAATAATCAAACTTGCTCAGCTCGCGTGGAGAATATTATTCAAACGTTTTCTAAATACATTCAGCACCACTCACCTTGAGTACACAGCAGTATCAGCCATCCAACACACATGGTAACTTTGTTTCTAAGTTTACGAAGTCAGAATGATCTCCACAATTTTGTATAATTTCGACGTAGATACAA
>Ga0268261_10000109_pt1 | contig 50551 bp, 1 predicted proteins | sample TergutNc150P1_FD_190353 | JGI IMG/M metagenome (GOLD analysis project Ga0268261, IMG submission 190353) | Nasutitermes corniger P1 segment gut microbial community from laboratory colony in Florida, USA - Nc150 P1 (SPAdes) (version 2) | ecosystem: Host-associated > Arthropoda: Insects > Digestive... | reverse complement strand
TAATAAGGCGAAACTCTTAGAGTCTCTAAAGGTATAGGCCAGGACTGTTAGGGAATCTAAATTAAAAAGGCGAAAGTCTTAGGGTCTCTAAACGAACAAAACACGACAGTTACAGTCTGTATATTAATAGCGCGAATATATTATAGTCTCTAAAGGAATAGGCCAGGAGAGTTAGAGTCTCAAAATTAAAAAGTCGAAACACTAGAGTCTCTAAAGTTATAGGCCAGGAGAGTTAGATTCTCTAAATTTGTAAGGCGAAACTTTTGTGATCTCTAAAGGAATAGGCTAGGAGTGTTAGTGTCTCAAAATTAAAAAGGGGAAACTCTTAGAGTCTCAAAAGGAATAGGCCAGGAAATTTAGAGTCTCTAAATTAATAAGGCGAAACACTTAGAGTCTCTAAAGTAATAGGCCAGGACAGTTAGAGTCTCTAAATTAATAAGGCGAAACATTTAGAGTCTCTAAAGAAATAAACCAAGACAGTTAGAGTCTCTAAATTAATAAGGCGAAACTTTTAGCGTCTCTAAAGGAATAGGCCAGGACAGTTAGAGTCTCTAAATTAATAATGCGAAACACTTAGAGTCTTTAAAGTAATAGGCCAGGACATTTAGAGTCTCTAAATTAATAAGGCGAAACCCTTAGAGTCTCCAAAGAAATAGGCCAGGACAGTTAGAGTCTCAAACTTAATAAGGCGAAACACTTAGAGTCTCTAAAGGAATAGGCCAGGAGAGTTAGAGTCTCTAAATTAATAAGGCGAAAGTCTCAGTCTCAAAAGGAATAGTGCAGGACAGTTAGGGGGTCTAAATTAATAAGGCGAAACACTTTGAGCCTCTAAAGGAATTGGCCAGTACAGTTAGAGTCAATAAATTAATATAGCCAAAATTATAGAGTCTCAAAATGCATAGGCCAGGACAGTTAGTGTCTCTAAATTAATAAGGCAAAACACTTAGAGTCTCTAAAGGAATAGGCCAGGACAGTTAGTGTCTCGAAATTAATAAGGCGAAAATCTTAGATTCTCTAAAGTAATAGGCCAGGACAGTTTGAGTCTCTAAAATAATAAGGCGAAATTCTTAGAGTCTCTAAAGGAATAGGCCAGGAGAGTTAGAGCCTCTAAAGTACTAGGCCAGGAGAGTTAGGTTCTCGAAATTAATAAGGCGAAACACTTAGAGTCCTTAAAGGAATAGGCCAGGACAGTTAGAGTTTCTAAATTAATAAGGCGAAAATTTTAAGTCTCTAAATGTATAGGCCAGGAGAGTTAGAGTCTCTAAATTAATAAGGCGAATCTCTTAGAGTCTCTAAAGGAATAGGCCAGGACAGTTAGAGTCTCTATAATAATAAGGCGAAAAAATTAGTGTCTCTAAAGGAATAGGCCAGGACTGTTAAAGTCTCTAAATTAATAAGGCGAAAATCTTAGATTCTCTAAAGGAATAGGCCAGGACTGTTAGGGAATCTAAATTAATTAGGCGAAACTCTTAGATTCTCTAAAGTAATAGTCCTGAAGAGCTAGTGTCTCTAAATTAATAAGGCGAAACTCTTAGAGTATCTAAACGAATAGGCCAGAACAGGTAGAGTCTCTAAATTAAGAAAGGAGATACACTTAGAATCTCTAAAGGAATAAGCGAGGACAGTTAGTGTCACTAAATTAATAAGGCGAAAAGCTTAGAGTCTCTAAAGGAATAGGCCAACACCGTTAGGGTCTCTAAATTCATAAGGCGAAACACTTAGAGTCTCTAAAGGAATAGGCCAGGAGGGATACAGTCTCTAAATTAATAAGGCGAAACACTTAGAGTCTCTAAAGGAATAGGCCAGGGGAGTTAGTGTATTTAAATTAATAAGGCGAAACTCTTAGAGTCTCTAAAGGAATAAGCCAGGAGGGTTAGAGTCTCTAAATTAATAAGGCGAAACGCTTAGAGTCTCTAAAGGAATAGGCCAGGACAGTTAGAGTCTCTAAATTAATAAAGCGAAACACTTAGATTCTCTAAACGTATAGGCCAGGACGGTTAGAGCCTCTAAATTAATAAGGCGAAACTCTTAGAGTCTCTAAAGTAATAGGCCAGGAAAGTTAGAGTCTCTAAATTTGTAAGGCGAAACTCTTGTGATCTCTAAAGTAATAGGCTAGGAGAGTAAGCGTCTCTAAATTAATAAGGCGAAAATCTTAGAGTCTTTAAAGGAATAGGCCAGGACAGTTAGAGTCTCTAAATAAATAAGGCGAAACACTTAGTCTCTAAAGGAAAAAGCCGGGAGAGTTAGAATCTCTAAATTAATAAGGCGAAATTCTTAGAGTCCCTAAAGGAATAGGCCAGTACAATTAGAGTCTCTAAATTAATAAGGCGAAACTCTTAGAGTCTGTAAAGAATAGGCCAAGACAGATAGATTCTCTAAATTAATAAGGCGAAACTCTTAGAGTCTCTAAATTAATAGGCCAGGAGAGTGAGAATCTCTAAATTAATAAGGCGAAGCTATTAGAGGCTCTAAAGAAATAGGCCAGGACAGTTAGAATCTCTAAATTAAAAAGGCGAATCTCTTTGAGTCTCTAAAGGAGTAGGCCAGGACATTTAGAGTCTCTAAATTAATAAGTCGAAAGACTCAGTCTCTAAACGAATAGTGCAGGAGAGTTAGGGTCTCTAAATTAATAAAGCGAAACACTTAGAGACTCTAAAGTAATAGGCCAGGACAGTTAGAGTCTCTAAATTAATAAGACGAAAATCTTCGAGTCTCTAAAGGAAAAGGCCACGACTGTTATGGAATCCAAATTAATAAGGCGAAAGTCTTAGGGTCTCTAAAGGAATAGGCCAGGACAGTTAGAGTCTCTAAATTAATAAGGCGAAACTCTTATAGTCTCTAAAGGATTAGGCCAGGATAGTTAGAGTCTCTAAATTAATAAGGCCACACACTTAGAGTCTCTAAAGTAATAGGCCAGGAGAGTTAGGGTCTCTAAATTAATATGGCGAAACACTTAGAGTCTCTAAAGTAATAGGCCAGGACAGTTAGAGTCTCCAAATTAATAAGGCGACACTCTTAGAGTCTCTAAAGGAATAGGCCAGGACAGTTAGAGTTTCTAAATTAATAAGGCGAAATATTTAGAGTCTCTAAAGGAAAAGGCCAGGACAGTTAGAGTCTCTAAATTAATAAGGCGATATACTTAGAGTCTCAAAAGTAATAGGCCAGGGCACTTAGCGTCACTAAATTTATAAGACGAGGCTCTTAGAGTCTCTAAAGGAATAGTCCAGGAAACTTAGAGTCTCTAAAGTATAAGGCGAAACACTTAGAGCCTCTAAAGTAATAGGCCAGTAGAGTTAGAGTCTCTTAATTAATAAGACGATCCCTTAGAATCTCTAAAGTAATGTTAGAAACTCTAAATTAATAAGGCGAAAATTTTAGGATCTATAAAAAAATAGGCCAGGACAGTTAGAGTCTCTAAATTAATAGCGCGTAATACTTAGAAGCCTTAAAGGATTAGGCCAGGACAGTTAGGGTCTCTAAATTAAAAAGGCGAAACTCTTAGTGTCTCTAAAAGAATAAGGCCAGGAGAGGTAGAGTCTCTAAATTAATAAGGCGAAACTTTTAGGGTCTCTAAAGAAATAGGTCAGGAGAGTAGAGTCTCTAAATTAATAAGGCGAAACTTTTAGTGTCTCTAAAGGAATAGGCCAGGACAGTAAGTGTCTCTAAATTAATAAGGCGAAACTCTTAACGTCTATTAAGGTGTAGGCCAGGACAGTTAGAATCTCTAAGTTAATAAGGCGAAACTCTTAGAGTCTCTAAAGGAATAGGCCAGTACTGTTAGAGTCTCTAAAGTAATAAGTCGAAACACTTAGAGTCTCTAAAGGAATAGGCCAGGAGTGTTAGAGTCTCTAAATTAATAAGGCGAAAGTCTCAGTCTCTAAAGAATAGTGCAGGAGAGTTAGGGGCTTTAAATTAATAAGGCGAACCTCTTAGAGTCTCTAAAGGAATTGGCCAGGAGAGTTAGAGTCTCTAAATTAATAATGCCAAACCCATAGATTCTCTAAAAAATTAGGACAAGAGAGTTAGTGTCTCTAAATTAATAAGTCGAAAATATTAGATTATCTAAAGTAATAGGACAGGAGATTTTGAGTCTCTAAATTAATAAGGAAAAACTCTTAGAGTCTCTAAAGGAATAGGCCAGGACAGTTAGAGTCTCTAAATTAATAAGGCGAAACACTTAGAGTCTCTAAAGGTATAGGCCAGGAGTGTTAGAGTCTCTAAATTAATAAGGCGAAAATCTTAGAGTCTCTAAATGAAAAGGCCAGGACAGTTAGAGTCTCTACATTAATAAGGCGAAATGCTTAGAGGATCTACAATTATAGGCCAGGACAGGTAAAGTCTCTAAATTAATAAGACGAAAATCTTAGAGTCTCTAAAGAATAGGCCAGGACAGTTAGAGTCTCTATTTAGGCTAGGAGAGTTAGAGTCTCTAAATAGGCTAGGAGAGTTAGAGTCTCTACATTAATAAGGCGAAACTCTTAGAGTATCAAAAGGAATAGGCCAGGACTGTTAGAGTCTTTAAATTAATAAGGCGAAACACTTAGAGTCTCTAAAGATATAGGCCAGGATTGCTAGGGTCTCTAAATTAATAAGGCGAAACTCTTAGAGTCTCTAAAGGAATAGGCCAGGAGATTTACAGTCTCAAAATTAATAAGGCGAAACACTTAGAGTCTCTAAAGGAATAGGCCAGGACAGTTAGAGTCTCTAAATTAATAAGGCGAAAATCTTAGAGTCTCTAAAGTGATAGGCCAGGAAATTTAGAGTTTCTAAATTTGTAAGGCGAAATTCTTGTGATCTCTAAAGGAATAGCCTAGGAGTGTTAGAGTTTCTAAAATAATAAGGCGAATCTCTTAGAGTCTCTAAAGGAATTCCAGGAGAGTTAGAGTCTCTAAATTAATAAAGCGAAAATTTTAGAGTTTCTAAAGTAATAGGCCAGGACAGTTAGGTTCTGTAAATTAATAAGGCGAAACCGTTTGAGTGTATAAAGGATTAGGCCAGGAGAGTTAGATTCTCTAAATTAATAAGGCGAAATGCTTAGAGGATCTAAAATTATAGGCCAGGAAAGTAAAAGTCTCTAAAATAATAAGGCGAAAATCTTAGAGTCTCTAAAAGGCTAGGCCAGGTAAGTAAGATTCTCTAAATTAATAAACGAAAATCTCAGTCTCTAAAGAATAGTGCAGGACAGTTAGGGGCTCTAAATGAATAAGCGAAACACTTAGATTCTCTAAAAGATTGGCCAGGAGAGTTAGAGTCTCTAAATTAATAATGCGAATCTCTTAGTGTCTCTAAATGAATAGGTCAGGACTGTTAGTGAATCTAAATTAATAAGGCTAAAGTCTTAGTGTCTCTAAAGGAACATGCGAAGACAATTAGAGTCTCTATATCAATAGCGCGAAGGTATTATAGTCTCTAAAGTAATAGGCTAGGAGGTTTAGAGTCTCTAAATTAATAAGGCGAAACTCTTAGAATACCGAAATGAATAGGCCAGGACAGTTTGTGTCACAAAATTAATAAGGCGAAACTCTTAGATTCTCTAAAGGAATAGGCCAGAAAAGTTAGTGTAACTGAATTAATAAGGCGAAACACTTAGAGTCTCTAAAGGAATAGGCCAGTTGAGTTAGAGTCTCGAAATTAAGAAGGCGAATCTCTTAGAGTCTCTAAAGGAATAGGCCAGAACAGTTAGTGTCTCTAAATTAATAAGGCGAAACTCTTAGAGTCTCTAATGGAATAGGCCAGGACAGTTAGATTCTCTAAATTAATAAGGCGAAAAAATTTGAGTCTCTAAATGAATAGGCCAGGACAGTTAGGGTCTCTAAATTAATACTGCGAATCTCTTAGTGTTTCTAAAGGAATAGGCCAGGAATGTTAAAGTCACTAAAGTAATAAGGCGAAATCGTTAGAGTCCCTAAAGGAATAGGCCAGGACAGTTAGTGTCTCTAAATTAATAAGGCGAAACGCTTAGAGTCTCTAAAGGAATAGGCCAGGAGTGTTAGAGTCTCTAAATTCATAAGGCGAAATTTTAGAGTCTCTAAATGAATAGGCCAGGACAGTTAGAGTCTCTAAATTAATAAGGCGAATCTCTTAGAGTCTATAAAGGAAAAGGCAGGACAGTTAGATTCTCTAAATTAATAAAGCGAAACACATTGGGTCTCTAAAGGAATAGGCCAGGACTGTTGGTGTCTCTAAATTAATAAGGCGAAACTCTTAGATTCTCTAAAGGAATAGGCCAGGACATTTAGAGTCTCTAAATTAATAAGGCGAAACACTTAGAGTCTCTAAAGGAATAGGCCAGGAGATTTAGAGTCTCTAAATTAATAAGGCGAAAATCTCAGAGTCTCTAAAGGAATAGGCCAGGACAGTTAGGGTCTCTAAATTAAGAAGGCGAAAGTCTCAGTCTCTAAAGGAATAGTGCATTACTGTTAGGGCTCAAAAATGAAAGGCGAATCTCTTAGTGTCTCCAAAGTAATAGGACAGGAGAGTTAGAGTCTCTAAATTAATAAGACGAAAAAAGTTTTGTCTCTAAAGTTATAGGCCAGGACTGTTAGAGAATCTAAATTAATAAGGCGAAAGTGTTAGGGTCTCTAAATGAACAAAACAGGACAGTTAAAGTCTCTGTATTAATAGGGCGAATAAGTTATAGTCTCTAAAGGAATAGGCCAGGAGAGTTAGAGTCTATAAATTAAAATGTCGAAACTCTAGAGTCTCTAAAGTTATAGGCCAGTAGAGTTAGAGTTTCTAAATTTGTAAGGGGAAACACTTGTGATCTCTAAATTAATGGGCTAAGAGTTTTAGTCTCTAAATTAATAAGGTGAATCTATTAGAGTTTCAAAAGGAATAGGCCAGGACAGTTAGAGTCTATAAATTATTAAGACGAAACCCTTAGATTCTCTAAAGGAATAGGCCAGGAGAGTTAGAGTCTCTAAATTAATAAGGCGAAATTCTTAGAGTCTCTAAAGGAATAGGCCAGGAGATTTAGAGTCTCTAAATTAATAAGTCGCATCTCTTAGAGTCTCTAAAGGAATAGATCAGGAGTGTAATGGTCTCTAGTTTAATAAGTCGAAACTCTTAGAGTCTCTAAAGCAATAGGCCAGGAGTGTTACAATCTCTAAATTAATAAGGCCAAAATCTTAGAGTCTCTAAAGGAATGGGCCAGGACAGTTAGAGTCTCTAAATTAATAAGGCGAAACCCTTAAAGTCTCTAAAGGAATAGGCCAGGAGTGTTAGAGTCTATAAATTTGAAAGGCGAAACTCTTCTGATCTCTACAGGAATAGGCTATGAGAGTTAGAGTTTCTAAAATAGTAAGGCGAATCTCTTAGAGTCTCTAAAGAAATATGCCACGACAATTAGGGTCTCTAAATTAATAAGGCGAAAATTTTAGAGTCTCTAGAGGAATAGGCCAGGACAGTTAGTGTCTCTAAATTAATAAGGCGAGACTCTTAGAGTCTATAAAGGAATAGGACAGGACAGATAAATTCTCTAAATTAATAAGGCGAAACACTTAGGATCTCTAAAGTTGTAGGCCAGGACTGTTAGTGTCTCTAATTTAATAAGGCGAACCTCTTAGAGTCTCTAAAGAATAGGCCAGGAATGTTAGAGTCTCTAAATTAATAAGGCGAAACTCTTAGTGTCTCTAAAGTTATAAGCCAGGACAGTTAGGCTCTCTAAATTAATAAGGCGAAACCCTTACATTCTCTAAAGGAATAGGCCATGACTGTTAGTGTCTCTAAATTAATGAGGCGAAACCTTTAGTGTCTCTAATGGAATAGGCCAAAACAGTTAGAGTCTCTAAATTAATAAGGCGAGACACTTAGAGTCTCTAAAGAAATAGGCCAGGACAGTTAGAATCTCTAAATTAAAAAGGCGAAAAACTTAGAGTCTCTAAAGGAATAGGCCAGGACAGTTAGTGTCTCTTTATTAAAAAGGCGAAGCTCTTAGAGTCTCTAAAGGCAAAGGCCATGACTGTTAGGGTCTCTAAATTAATAAGGCGAAAGTTTAGAAGAACTAAAGAAATAGGCCAGGACAGTTAGAATCTCTAAATTAATAATGCGAATAATTTAGTGTCTCTAATGTATAAGCCCTGGACAGTTACAAATTAATAAGGCGAAAGACTCAGTCTCTAAACGAATAGTGCAGGACAGTTAGAGTCTCTAAATTAATAAGGCGAAACACTTCGAGGCTCTAAAGTAATAGGCCAGGACAGTTAGGGACTCTAAATTAATAAGGCGAAAATTTTAGAGTCTCTAAAGTAATAGGCCAGGACAGTTAGAGTCTCTAAATTAATAAGGCGAAACAGTTAGTATCTCAAAGGGAATAGGCCAGGACAGTTAGAGTCTCTAAATTTATAAGGCGAAACACTTAGTGTCTCTAAAGAATAGGCCAGGACAATTAGATCCTCTAATTTAATAACGCGAAACTCTTAGAGTCTCTAAAGGAATAGGCCAGGAGAGTTAGAGTTTCTAAATTAATAAGGCGAAAATCTTAGAGTCTCTAAAGGAATAAGCCAGGACAGTTAGTCTCTAAATTAATAAGGCGAAGCTCTTAGAGTCTCTAAAGTAATATACCAGGACAATTAGAGTCTCTAATTAATAATGCGAAACTCTCAGTGTCTCTAAAGGAATAGGGCAGGTAAGTTAGAATCTCTAAATTTGTAAGGCGAAAATCTTGTGATCTCTAGAGGAATAGGCTAGGAGAGTTAGAGTCTCTAAAAGAATAAGGCGAAACTCTTAGAGTCTCTAAAACAATAGGCCAGGACAGTTAGAGTCTCTAAATTAATAAGGCAAAACGTTTAGTGTCTCTAAGTTAATAGGCCAGAACAGTTAGAGTCTCTAAATTAATAAGGCTAAAGACTTAGAGTCTATAAAGTAATAGGCCAGGACAGTTAGAGTCTCTAAATTAATAAGGCGAAATGCTTAGAGGCTCTAAAATTATAGGCCAGGACTGTTAGAGTCTCTAAATTAATAAGGCGAACATCTTAGAGTCTCTAAATAATAGGCCAGGACAGTAAGTTCACGAAATTAATAAAGCGAAAGTCTCAGTCTCTAAACGAATAGTGCAGTACAGTTGGGCTCTAAATAAATAAGCGAAACTCTTAGAGTCTCTATAAGGATAGGCCAGGACAGTTAGAGTCTCTAAATTAATAAGGCGAAACTCTTAGGTTCTCTATAGGAAGAGGTCAGTACTATTAGGGAATCTAAATTAATAAGGCGAATGTCTCAGGGTCTCTAAAGGAACATGCGAGGGCTGTTAGAGTCTGTATATTAATAGCGCGAAAATACTATATTCTCTAAAGTTTTTGGCCAGGATAGTTAGAGTCTCTAAATTAATAAGGCGAAAATCTTATAGTCTCTAAAGGAACAGGACAGGACAGTTTGAGTCTCTAAATTAATAAGGCGAAACTCTTAGAGTCTCTAAGGAATAGGCCAGGACAGTTAGTGAATATAAATTAATAAGACGAAAATTTAGAGTCTCTAAGGGAATAGGCCAGGAAAGACAGATTCTCTAAATTAAAAAGTCGAAACTTTTAGAGTCTATAAACGAATAGGCCAGGACAATTAGAGTCTCTTAATTAATAAGGCGAAATGATTCGGGGCTCTAAAGGTATAGGCAAGGACAGTTAGTGTCTCTAAATTAATAAGGCGAAACACCTAGATTCTCTAAAACAATAGGCCAAGACAGTTAGGGTCTCTAAATTAATAACGCGAAACTCTTAGTGTCTCTAAAGGAATAGGACAGGACTGTTAGGGAATCTAAATTAATAAGGCGAAAGTCTTAGGGTCTCTAAAGGAACATGCGACGACAGTTAGAGTCTCTACATTAATAGCGCGTAAGGATTATAGTCTCTAAAGGAATAGGCCAGGATTGTTAGAGTCTCTAAATTAATAAGGCGAAACCCTTATAGTCTCTAAAGGAAGAGGCCAGGAAAATTTGAGTCTCTAAATTAATAAGGCGAAATTCTTAGAGTCTCTAAAGGAACAGGCCAGGGAATTTAGAGGCTCTAAATTAATAAGGCGAAAATTTAGAGTCTCTAAAGGAATAGGCCAGGACAGTTAGGGTCTCTAAATTAATAAGGCGAAACTCTTAGAGTCTATAAAGTGATAGGCCAGGACAGTTAGAGTCTCTAAATTAATAAGGCGAAATTTTTTGAGGCTCTAAATTTATAGGCCAGTACAGTTAGATTCTCTAAATTAATAAGGCGAAATTCTTAGAGTCTCTAAATGTATAGGCCAGTACAGTTAGTGTCTCTAAATTAATAAAGCGAAAGTCTCAGTCTCTAAAGGAATAGTGCAGGACAGTTAGGGGCTCTAAATGAATAAGTGAAATTATTAGATTCTCTAAAAGAATAGGCCAGGACAGTTAGAGTCTCTAAATTAATAAGGCAAATCTCTTAGTTTCTCTAAAGGAATAGGTCAGGATTGTTAGGAAACCTAAATTAATAAGGCGAAAGTCTTAGGGTCTCTAAAGGAACATGCGAGGACAGTTAGAGTCTCTATATTAATAGCACGAAAGTATTATAGTCTCTAAAAGAATAGGCCAGGAGAGTAAGAGTCTCTAAATTAATAAGACGAAACCCTAAGAGTCTCTAAAGGAATAAGCTAGGACAGTTTGAGTCTCTAAATTAATAAGGCGAAACTCTTAGAGTCTCTAAAGGAATAGGCCAGAACAGTTAGTGTAAAAAAATTAGTAAAGCGAAACACTTAGAGTCTCTAAAGGAATAGGACAGTTGAGTTTGGGTCTCTAAATTATAAAGGCGAAACTTTTAGAGTCTCTAAAGGAATAGGCCAGGACAGTTAGAGTCTCTAAATTAATAAGGCGAAACACTTAGAGTCTCTAATGGAATAGGCCAGGGGAGTTAGTGACTCTAAATTAATAAAGCGAATGACTCAGTCCCTAAAGGAATAGTGCAGGACAGTTAGGGGCTCTAAATTAATAAGGCAAATCCCTTAGAGTCTGTAAAGGAATAGGCGAGGGCTGTTAGAGTCTCTAAATTAATAAAGAAAACTCTTAGTGTCTCTAAAGAATAGGCCAGGACTCTTAGGGAATCTAATTTAATAAGGCCAATGTCTTAGGGTCTCTAAAGGAACAAGCCAGGAATGTTACAGTCTCCATATTAATAGCGCGAAAATATTACAGTCTCTAAAGGAATAGTCCAGGAAAGTGAGAGACTCTAAATTAAAATGCCGAAAATCTAGACTCTTTAAAGTTATAGGCCAGGAGAGTTTGAGTCTCTAAATTTGTAAGGCGAAAATCTTGTGATCTCTAAAGGAATAGGCTAGGAGGATAAGAGTCTCTAATATAATAAAACGAAAAACTTAGAGTCTCTAAAGTATAGACCAGGAGAGTTAGAGTCTCTAAAATAATAAGGCGAAACACTTAGAGTCTCTAAAGGAATAGGCCAGAAGAGTTAGGGTCTCTAAATTAATAAGGCGAAACACTTAGAGTCTCCAAAGTAATAAGCCAGGAAAATTAGAGTCTCTAAATTAATAAGGCGAAAATCTTAGAGTCTCTAAACAAATAGGTCAGGAGAGTTAGAGCCTCTAAAATAATAAGGCGAAAATCTTAGAGTCTCTAATGGCATAGGCCAGTACAGTTAGTGTCTCTAATTTAATAAGGCGGAACACTTAGAGTCTCTAAAAGAATAGGCCAAGAGAGTTAGAGGCTCAACATTAATAAGGCGAAACTATTAATGTCTCTAAATGAAAAGGCCAGGAGTGTTAGGGTCTCTAAATTAATAAGGCGAAATTCCTATGGACTATAAAGGAAGAGGCCAGGAGAGTTAGAATCTCTAAATTACTAAGGCGAATCTCGTAGAGTCTCTAAAGTAATAGGTCAGGATTTTGGGGTCTCTAAATTAATATGGCGAAGCTCTTAGAGTAGCTAAAGGAATAGGCCAGGACAGTTAGTGTCTCTAAATTATTAAGGCGAAACTCTTAGAGTCTCTAAAGGGACAGACCAGGACAGTTAGAGTCTCTAAATTAATAAGGCGAAACACTTAGAGTCTCTAAAGAATAGGCCAGGACAGTTAGTGTCTCGAAATTAATAAGGCGAAATTCTCAGTCTCTAAAGGAATAGTGCAGGAGAGTTAGGGCTCAAAATTAATATGGCGAATCTCTTAGAGTCTCTAAAGTAATAGGACAGGACTGTTAGAGTCTCCAAATTAATAAGGCGTAACACTTAGAGTCTCTAAAGGAATAGGCTGGACTGTTAGGGAAACTTAATTAGTAAGGCGAAAATCTTAGGGTCTCTAAAGGAACAAATCAAGACAGTTACAGTCTCTATATTAATAGCGCGAATATATTATAGTCTCTAAAGGAATACGCCAGGAGAGTTAGAGTCTCTAAATTAAAATGTCGAAACACTAGAGTCTCTAAATTTATAGGCCAGGAGAGTTAGAGTCTCTAAATTTGTAAGGCGAAACTCTTGTGATCTCTAAAGGAATAGGCTAGGAGTGTTAGGGTCTCTAAATTAATAGGGCGAAACACATAGAGTCTCATAAAGATTAGGCCAGGACAGTTAGACTCTCTAAATTAATAAGGCGAAACACTACGAGTCTATAAAGGATTAGGCCAAGAGTGTTAGGGTCTCTAAATTAATAAGGCGAAAATTTTAGAGTCTCTAAATTAATAGGCCAGGACAGTTATAGACTCTAAGTTAATAAGGAGAAACTCTTAGCGGCTCTAAAGGAATAGGCCAGGACAGTTAGAGTCTCTAAATTAATAAGGCGAAACACTTAGAGTCTCTAAAGGAATAGGCCAGGAGAGTTAGAGTCTCTAAATTAATAAGGGGAAACACTTAAAGTCTCTAAAGGAATAGGCCAAGAGCGTTAGGGTCTCTAAATTAATGAAGCAAATGTCTCAGTCTCTAAAGGAATAATGCAGGACAGTTAGGGTCTCTAAATTAATAAGGCAAAAATTTTAGAGTCTCTAAAGGAATTGGACAGGACAGTTAGATTCGCTAAATTAATAAGTCCTAACTCTTAGAGTGCCTAAATAAATAGGCCAGGACCGTTACAGTCTCTATATTAATAAGGTGAAATACTTAGAATCTCTAAAGAAATAGGCCAGGAGATTTATAGACTCTAAATTAATAAGGCGAAAAACTTATAGTCCCTAATGTAATAGGCCAGGAGAGTTAGAGTCTTTAAATTTATAAGGCGAAACTCTTCGGGTCTCTAATGCAATAATTATTATAATAGGCCATGAAAGTTAGGGTCTCTAAAATAATAAGGCGAAACTCTTAGAGTCTCTAAAGGAATAAGGCCAGGAGTGTTAGAGTCTCTAAATTAATAAGGCGAAAATCTTAGGGTCTCTAAAGGAATTGGCCAGGACATTTAGAGTCTCTAAATTAATAAGTCGGAACCCTTAGAGTCTCTAAAGGAATAGGCCAGGACAGATAGTGTCTCTAATTTAATAAGGCGAAAGACTCAGTCTCTAAAGGAATAGTTGAGGACAGTTAGGGACTCTAAACTAATAAGGCGAAACACTTAGACTCTCTTAAGGAATAGGCCAGGACTGTTAGAGTCTCTAAATTAAAATGGCGAATCTCTAAGTGTCTCTAAAGGATTAGCCCAGGAGAGTTAGTGTCTCTATATTAATAAGTCGAAACGCTTAGAGTCTCTAAAGAATAGGCCAGGACAGTTAGTGTCTCTAAATTAATAAGGCCATACTCTTAGTGTCTCTAAAGGAATAGGCCAGGAAACTTAGAGTCTCTAAATTAATAAGGCGAAAATCTTAGAGTCTCTAAAGGAATAGGCCATTATATTTAAAGTCTCTAATTTAATAAGGCGAAATCCTTAGAGTCTCTAAAGAAATACGCCAGGACAGTTAGATTCTCTAAATTAATAAGGCGAAACTCTTAGAGTCTCTAAAGGAATAGGCCAGGAGTGTTACAGTCTCTAAATTAATAAGGCGAAAATCCTAGTCTTTTAGAAATAGTCCAGGAGAGTTAGAGTCTCTAAATTAATAAGGCGAAACTCTTAGAGTCTCTAAAGGAATACGCCAGGACAGTTAGGGTCTCTAAATTAATAATGCGAAACGCTTAGAGTCTCTTAAGGAATAGGCCAAGGCAGTTAGAGTCTCTAAATATATAAGGCGAAACCCTTAGGGTCTCTAAAGGATTAGGACAGGAGTGTTAGTGTCTCTAAATTAATAACGCGAAATCCTTAGTGTCTCTAAAGGAATAGGCCAGGACCGTTAGGGTCTCAAAATTAATAAGGCGAAACACTTAGCGTCTCTAAAGGAATAGGCCAGGACTGTGAGGGTCTCTAAATTAATAAGGCGAAACACTTAGAGTCTCTAAAGAATAGGCCAGGACAGTTAGAGTCTCTAAATTAATAAGGCGGAACTCTTAGTAGCTCTAAAGGAATAGACCAGGAAAGTAAGGGTCTCTAAATTAATAAGGCGAAACTCTTAGAGTCTCTAAAGGAATAGGCCAGGACAGATAGTGTCTCTAATTTAATAAGGCGAAACTCTTAGTGTCTCTAAAGGAATAGGCCAGGCCAGTTAGTGTCTCTAAATTAATAAGGAGAAAAACTTAGAGTCTCTAAAGGCATAGACCAGGACAGTTAGTGTCTCTAAATTAATAAGGCGAAATTCTTAGGCTCTCTAAAGGAATAAGCCAAGAGAGTTAGAGTCTCAAAATTAATAAGGCGAAACAATTAAAGTCTCTAAATGAATAGGCCAGGACAGTTAGAGTCTCTAAATTAATAAGGCGAAAATCTTAGGGTCTATAAATGAAGAGGCCAGGACATTTAGAATCACTAAATTAATAAGGCGGAACACATAGTGTCTCTAAAGGAATAGGCCAGGAAAGTTAGTGTCTCAAAATTAATAAGGCGAAATACTTAGAGTCTCTAAAGGAATAGACCAGGACAGTTAGAGTCTCAAAATTAAAAAGGCGAAACTCTCAGAGTCTCTAAAGATTAGGCCAGGAGAGTTAGAGTCTCTAAATTAATAAGGTGAAAGTCTCAGTCTCTAAAGGAATAGTGCAGGACAGTTAGGGCTCAAAATTAATGTGGCGAAACTCTTAGAGTCTCTAAAGGAATAGGACAGGAGAGTTAGAATCTCTAAATTAATAAGGCGAAACACTTAGAATCTCTAAAGGTATAGTCCAGGACTGTTAGGGAATCTAAATTAATAAGGGAAAATCTTAGGGTCTCTAAAGGAACAAACCGGGACAGTAACAGTCTCTATATTAATAGCGCGAATATATTATAGTCTCTAAAGGATTAGGCCAGGAAATTTAGAGTCTCTAAATTAAAAGTTCGAAACCCTAGAGTCTCTAAAGTTATAGGCTAGGAGATTAAAGTCTCTAAATTTTTAAGGGGAAACACTTGTGATCTCTAAAGAATAGGCTAGGAGAGATAGAGTCTCTAAATTAATAAGGCGAAAATCTTACAGTCTCAAAATAATAGGCCAGGACAGTTAGAGTCTCTAAATTAATAAGGCGAAACACTTAGAGTCTCTAAAGGAATGGGCCAAGGCAGAGCCTCTAAATTAATAAGGCGAAACTTTTAGAGTCTCTAAAGGAATAGGCCACGAGAGTTGGGGTCTTTAAATTAATAAGGCGAAAACATTAGCGTCTCAAAAGGAATAGGCCAGGACAGTTAGAGTCTCTAAATTAATAAGGCGAAACAATTAGAGTCTGTAAAGGAATAGGTCAGAAATGTTAGAGTCTCTAAATTAATAAGGCGAAACTCTTAGAGTATCTAAATGAATAGGCCAGGAGAGTTAGAGTCTCTAAATTAATAAGGCGAAAATCTTAGAGTCTCTAAAGGAATAGGCCAGGAGAGTTAGTGTCTCTAAATTAATAAAGCGAAAGTCTCAGTCTCTAAAGGAATAGTGCAGGAGAGTTAGGGGCTCTAAATTAATAAGGCGAAAATCATAGAGTCTCTAAAGGAATTGGCCAGGACAGTTAGAGTCTCTGAATTAATATGGACAAACTCATAGTGTCTCTAAATAAATAGGCCAGGACAGTTAGGTTCTCTATATTAATAAGGTGAAACTCTTATAGTCTCTAAAAAATAGGCTAGGACAGTTAGTTTCTCTAAATTAATAAGGCGTAAGTATTAGTGTCCCTAAAGAAATAGGCCAGGACATTTAGTGTCTCTTAATTAATAAGGCTAAAATATTCGGGTCTCTAAAGGAAAAGGCCAGGACAGTTAGAGTCTCTAAATTAATAAAGCGAAACACTTAGAGTCTCTAAAGGAATAGGCCAGGAATGTTAGTGTCTCTAAATTAATAAGGCGAAATATTAGAGTCGTTAAAGGAATAGGCCAGGACAGTTAGAGTCTCTAAATTAATAAGACGTAACGCTTAGAGTCTCTAAAGGAATAGGCCAGGAAGTTAGATTCTCTAAATTAATAAGGCGAATCTCTTAGAGTCTATAAAGTAACAGGCCCGGTCAGTTAGGGTCTCTAAATTAATAAGGCGAATCAATTTTAGTCTCTAGAGGAATAGGCCAGGAATGTTAGAGTCTCGAAATTAATAAGGCGAAACTCTTAGAGTCTCTAAAAGAATGGGCCAGGAGAGTTAGAGTCGAAATTAATAAGGCGACACTCTTAGAGTCTCTGAAGGAATAGGCCTGGTGATTTAGTGTCTCTAAATTAATAAGGCGAATCTCTTAGAGTCTCTAAAGGAATAGGCCAGAACAGGTAGTGTCTCTAAATTAATAAGGCGAAACACTTAGATTCTTTAAAGAAATAAGCCTGGACTGTTAGGGTCTCTAAATTAATAAGGCGAAACTCTTAGAGTCTCTAAAGAATAGGCCAAGACAGAGTCTCAAAATTAGTAAGACGAAACTCTTAGAGTCTCTAAAGGAATAGGCCAGGAGAGTTAGAGTCTCTAAATTAAAAAGTCGAACTCTCATAGTCTCTAAAGGAATAGGCCAGGAGAGTTAGAATCTCTAAATTAATAAGGCGAAACGCTTAGAGTCTCTAAAGGTATAGGCCGAAACTGTTAGAGTCTCTAAACTAATAAGGCGAACTCTTAGAGTCTCTAAATGTGTAGGCCAGAACACTTAGAGTCTCTAAATTAATAAGGCGAAACTATAAGTGTCTCTAAAGGAATAGGCCAGGAGAGTTAGAGTCTCTGAATTAATAAGGCGAAACTTTTAGAGGCTCTAAAGGAATAGGCCAGGACAGTTAGAATCTCTAAATTAATAAGGGGAAACACTTAGAGGCTCTAAAGTAATAGGCCAGGACATTTAGAATCTCTAAATTAATAAGGCGAAAAACTTAGAGTTTCTAAAGTAATAGGCCAGGACTGTTAGGGAATCTAAATTAATAAGGCGAACGCCTTAGAGTCTCTAAAGGGACAAGACAGGACAGTTAATGTCTCTATATTAATAGCGCGAAAATATTACAGTCTCTAAAGGTATAGGCCAGGAAAGTTTGAGTCTCTAAATTAAAAAGACGAATCTCTAGATTTTCTAAAGTTATAGGACAGTAGGGTTAGAGTCTCTAAATTTGTAAGGCGAAACTCTTGTGATCTCTAAAGGAATAGGCTATCAGATTCAGAGTCTCTAAATGAATAAGGCGAAAATCTTAGAGTCTCTAAAGGAATAGGCCAGGACCGTTAGAGTCTCTAAATGAATAAGGCGAAAAACTTAGAGTCTCTAAAGGGAAAAGCCGGGAGAGAAAGAGTCTATAAATTAATAACGCGAAATACTTAGAGTCCCTAAAGCAATAGGCCAGGACGATTATAGTCTCTAAATTAATAAGGCGAAACCCTTAGAGTCTCTAAAGTATAGGCCAAGAAAGTTAGGGTCTCTAAATTAAAAAGGCAAAACTCTAAGAGTCTCTAAAGGAATAGGCCAGGACATTTAGGGTCTCTAAATTAATAAGGCGAAAATCTTAGGATCTCTATAGGAATAGGCCAGGACAGTTAGAGTCTCTAAATTAATAAGGCGAATCTCTTAGAGTCTCTAAATGAATAGGCCAGGAGGGATAGTGTCTCGAAATAAATAAGGCGAAACTCCTATAGTCTCTAAAGAAATAGGACTGGACAGGTAGACTCTCTAAATTAATAAGGCGAAACGCTTAGAGTCTCTAAAGGAATAGGCCAGGGCAGTTAGGGTAACTAAATTAATAAGGCGAAAATCTTAGAGTCTCTAAAGGAATAGGCTAGGAGAGTTAGAGTCTCTAAATTAATAAGGCGAGTCTCTTAGAGTCTCTAAAGGAATAGGCCAGGGCAGTTAGTGTCTGGAAATTAATAAGGCGAGATTCTTAGAGTTTCTTAGGTAATAGGCCAGGAGAGTTAGGGTCTCTAAATTAATAAGGTGAAGCTCTTAGTGTCTCTAAACGTATAGGCCAGGACGGTTAGAGTCTCTAAATTAAAAAGCGAAACTCTTAGAGTCTCTAAATAATAGGCCAGGGCAGTTAGAGTCTGTAAATTAATATGGCGAAACACTTAGTGTCTCCAAAGGAATTAGCCAGGAGAGTTAGAGTCTCTAAATTAATAAGGCGAAAATCTTAGAGTCTCTAAAGAAATAGGCCAGGACTTTTAGAGTCTCTATATTAATAAGTCGCAGCTCTTAGAGTCTCTAAAAATAGGCCAGGAGAGTTAGAGTCTCTAAATTAATAAAGCGAAACTCTTAGAGACTCTAAAGGAATAGACAGGAAAGTTAGAGCCCCTAAATTAAAAAGGCGAAAGTCTATGAGTCTCTAAAGAAATGGGCCAGAACAGTTAGAGTCTCCATATTAATATGTCGAGAGTCCCTAAATGAATAGTCCGGGAGTGTTAGTGTCTCTAAATTAATAAGGCGAAAAACTTAGAGTCTCTAAAGGAAAATGCCAGGACAGTTAGCGTCTCTAAATTAATAAGGCGAGAATCTTAGAGTCTCTAAAATTTAGTCCAGGGCAGTTAGAGTCTCTAAATTAATAAGGCAAGTCTCTTAGAGTATCTAAAGGAATAGGCCTGGAATCTTACAGTCTCTAAATTAATAAGGCGAAACACTTAGAGTCTCTAAAGGAATAGGCCAGTAGAGTTAGAGTCTCTAAATTCATAAGGCGAAACTCATAGAGTTTCTAAAGGGATAGGCCAGGATCGTTAGAGTCTCTAAATTAATAAGGCGAAACCCTTAGAGTCTCTAAAGGAAGAGGCCAGGACTGTTAGTGTCTCTAAATTAAAAAGGCGTAAAATTTAGAAGCCTTAAAGGAATAGGCCAGGACAGTTAGAGTCTCAAAATTAATAAGGCGAAACACTTAGAGTCTCTAAAGTATTAGGCCAGTACAGTTAGAGTCTCCAATTTAATAAGGCGAAATTATTAGAGTCAATAAAGGAATAGGCCAGAACAGTTAGAGTTCAAATTAATAAGGCGAAAACTTAGAGTCTCTAAAGGATTAGGCCAGGAGAGTTAGAGTCTCTAAATAAATAAGGCGAGACCCATAGTGACTCTAAAGGAATAGGCCAGGAGTGTTAGGGTCTCTAAATTAATAAGGCGAAACTCTTAGAGTCTCTAAAGTAATAGGCCAGGACTGTAAGTGTCTCTAAATTAATAAGGCGAAACTCTTATTGACTATAAATGAATAGGCCAGGAGAGTTAGGGTCTCTAAATTAATAAGGCGAAACTCTTACATTCTTTAAAGTATTAGGCCAGGACAGTTAGAGTCTCTAAATTAATAAGGCGAAAATTTTAGAGTCTCTAAATGAATAGGCCTGGAAATCAGAGTCTCAAAATTAATAAGGCTAATCTCTTAGTGTCTCTAAAGGAATAGGCCAGGACAGTTAGAGTCTCTAAATTAAAAAGGCGAAACAATTAGAGTCTCTAAAGGAATAGGCCAGGACAATTTGTGTCTCTAAATTAATAAGGCGAAACACTTAGAGTCTCTAAAGGAAGAGGCCAGGACTTTTAGAATCTCTAAATTAATAAGGCGAAATTTTTAGTGTCTCTAAAGGAATAGGCCAGGACAGTTAGAGTCTCAAAATGAATAAGGCAGAACACTTAGAGTCTCTAAAGGAATAGGCCTGTACAGTTAGAGTCTCTAAATTAATAAGGCGAAAATCTTGTGTCTCTAAAGTAATAGGCCAGGACAGTTAGGATCTATAAATTAATAAGGCGAAAATCTTAATGTCTCTAAATGTGTAGGCCAGGACTGTTAGAGTCTCTAAATTAATAAGGCGAAACACTTAGAGCCTCTAAAGAATAGGCCAGGACACTTAGAGTCTCTAAATTAATAAGGCGAAACACTTAGAGTCTCTAATGAAACAGGCCAGGAGAGTTAGGGTCTTTAAATTAATAAGGCGAAAGTCTCAGTCTCTAAAGGAATAGTGCAGGAGTGTTAGGGTCTCTAAATTAATAAGGCGAAACTCTTGGAATCTCTAAAGGAATTGGCCAGGACCGTTAGAGTCTCCAAATTAATAAGGCCAAACACTTAAAGTCTCTAAATGGTTAGGCCAAGACTGTTAGGTTCTCTAAATTAATAAGACAAAGCTCTTAGAGTCTCTATATAAACAGGCCAGGACAATTAGTGTCTCTAAATTAATAAGTCGAAAATCTAAGATTCTCTAAATTAATAGGTCAGGACAGTTTGAGTCTCTAAATTAATAAGGCGAAACACTTAGACTCTCTAAAGGAATAAGCCAGGAGAGTTAGTGTCTCTAAATTAATAAGGCGAAACTCTTAGAGTCTCTAAAGGAATAGGCCAGGAGCGTTAGAGTCTCTAAATTAATAAGGCGAAACACTTAGAGTCCTTAAAGAAATAGGCCAAGATATTTAGAGTCTCTAAATTAATAAGGCGAAACTCTAAGAGTCTCTAAACGTATAGGCCAGGACTGTTAGAGTCTTTAAATTAATAAGGTGAATCACTTAGTGTCTCTAAATATATAGGCCAGGACAGTTAGAGCCTCTAAATTAATAAGGCGAATCACTTGGATTCTCTAAAGTAATAGGCAAGGGCTGTTAGTGTCTCTAAATTAATAAGGCGAAAATTTTAGGGTCTCTAAAGTATAGGCCAGGACTGTTAGGGAATCTAAATTATTAAGGCGAAACTCCTAGATTCTATAAAGGAATAGGCCTGGAGAGCTAGTGTCTCTAAATTAATTAGGCGAAACTTTTAGTGTCTCTAAAGGAATAGGCCAGAACAAGTAGAGTCTCTAAATTATTAAGGAGAAACACTTAGAGTCTCTAAAGAAATAAGCCAAGACATTTAGTGTCACTAAATTAATAAGTCGAAACGCTTAGAGTCTCTAAAGGAATAGGCCAAGACAGTTAGAGTCTCTAAATTAATAAGGCGAAACTCTTAAGTGTCTCTAAAGGAATAGGCCAGGAGAGATGGAGTCTCTAAATTAATAAGGCGAAACTCTTTGTGTCTCTAAAGGAATAGGCCATGAGAAGTATACTCTCAAAATTAATAAGGCGAAACAATTAGAGTCTCTAAAGTAATAAACCAAGAGAGTTAGAGTCTCTAAATTAATAAGGCGAAACGCTTAGAGTCCTTAAAGTATTAGGCCCTGACAGTTAGAATCTCTAAATTAATAAGGCGAAAATCTTAGGGTCCCTAAATGTATAGGCCAAGACCCTTAGAGCCTCTAAATTAATAAGGCGAAACTCTTAGATTCTCTAAAGGAATAGGCCATGAGATTTAGAGTCTCTAAATTAATAAGGCGGAACTTATAGGGGCTCTAAAGGAATAGGCCAAGACAATTAGAATCTCTAAATTAAACAGGCGAATCTCTTTGAGTCTCTAAAGGAATAGGCCTGGACAGTTAGAGTCCCTAAATTAATAAGGCGAAAAACTCAGCCTCTAATCGAATAGTGCAGGACACTTAGGGGCTCTAAATTATTAAGGCGAAACACTTAAAGACTCTAAATTAATAGGCCAGGAAGTTTAGGGTCTCTAAATTAATAAGGCGAAAATCTTAGAGTCTCTAAAGGATAAGGCCAGGAGAGTTAGAGTCTCTAAGTTAATAAGGCGAAATGTTTAGAGTCTCTAAAGAATTAGGCCAGGAGTGTTAGGGTCTCTAAATTAATAAGGCGAAACTCTTAGTGTCTCTAAAGGAATAGGCCAGGACTGTTAGGTTGTCTAAATTAATAAGGCGAAACACTTAATGTCTCTAAAGGTGTAGGCCAGGACTGTTAGAGTCTCTAAATTAATAAGGCGAAACTCTTAGAGTCTCTAAATGAATAGGCAAGGATTGTTAGAGTCTCTAAATATTCAAGGAAAAACACTTAGAGTCTCTAAAGAAATAGGCCAAGAGAGTTAGGGTCTCTAAATTTATAAGGCGAAAGTCTTAGTCTCTAAAGGAATAGTGCAGGAGAGTTAGGGGCTCATAATTAATAAAGCGAAACTCTTAGAGTCTCTAAAGGAATTGGCCAGGACAGTTACAGTCTCTAAATTAATAAGGCCAAACTCTTAGAGTCTCTAAATGAATACGCCAAGACAGTTAGGGTCTCTAAATTAATAAGGCAAAACTCTTAGATTCTCTAAAAGAAGTAGGCCAGGACAGATAGATTCTCAAAATTAATAAAGCGAAAATCTTAGATTCTCTAAAGTAATAGGTCATGACAGTTTGAGTCTCTAACTTAATAAGGCGAAACACTTACAGTCTCTAAAGGAATAGGCCAGGACAGTTAGAGTCTCTAAATTAATAAGGCGAAACTTATAGAGTCTCTAAAGGAATAGGCCAGGAGAGGTAGAGTCAGTAAATTAATAAGGCGAAAATCTTGGAGTCCTTACAGGAATAGGCCAGGAGAGTTACAGTCTCTAAATTAATAAGGCGAAACACTTACAGTCTCTAAATGTATAGGCCAGGACAGTTAGTCTCTAAATTAATAAGGCGAATCTCTTAGAGTCTCTAAATGAATAGGCAAGGACTGTTAGAGGCTCTAAATTAATAAGGCGAAACACTTAGGGTCTCTAAAAGAATAGGCCAGGGCTGTTAGTGTTTCTAAATTAATAAGGCGAAAATCTAAGTGTCTCTAAAGGAATAGGCCAGGAATCTTAAGGAATCTAATTTAATAAGGCGAAACTCTTAGATTCTCTATAGGAATAGGCCTGGAGTGTTAGTGTCTCTAAATTAATAAGGCGAAACTCTTACAGTCTCTAAGGGAATAGGCCAGAACAATTAGAGTCTCTAAATTAATAAGGACAAAATCTTAGAGTCTCTAAAGGAATAAGCCAGCACAGTTAGTGTCACTAAATTAATAAGGCGAAACGCTTAGAGTCTCTAAAGGATTAGGCCAAGACTGTTAGTGTCTCTACAATAATAAGGCGAAACTCTTATAAGTCTCTAAAGTAATAGGCCAGGAGAGTTAGAGTCTCTAAATTAATAAAGCGAAACGCTTAGAGTCTCTAAATTAATAGGCCAGGACAGTAAGTGTCTCTAAATTAATAAGGCGAAAAAATTAGAGTCTCTAAAAGTATAGGGCAGGACTCTTAAAGCCTCTAAATTAATAAGGCGAATCACTTACAGTCTCTAAAGGAATAGGCCTGGACAGTAAGTGTCTCTAAATTAATAAGGCGAAAGACTCAGTCTCTAAACGAATAGTGCCGAACAGTTAGGGGCTCTAAATTAATAAGGCGAAACACTTAAAAACTCTAAAGTAATAGGCCAGGAAAGTTAGAGACTCTAAATTAATAAGGCGAAAAATTAGAGTCTCTAAAGGAATAGGCCGGGACTGTTAGGGTATCTAAATTAATAAGTCAAAAGTCTTAGGGTCTCTAAAGGGACAATAGAGGACAGTTATTGTCTCTATATTAATAGTGCGAAAATATTACAATCTCTAAAGGAATAGGCCAGGAGTGTTTGAGTCTCTAAATTAAAAAGTCGAAACTCTAGAGTCTCTAAATTTATAGGACAGGAGATTTAGAGTCTCTAAATTTGTAATGCGAAAATCTTGTGATCTCTAAAGGAATAGGCTAGGAGAGAAAAAGTCTCAAATTTAATATGGCGGAAATCTTAGAATCTCTAAAGTAATAGGCCAGCACAGTTAGAGTCTCTTAATGAATAAGGCGAAAATCTTAGAGTCTCTAAAGGAAAAGCCCGGGACTGTTTGGATCTCTAAATTAATAAGGCGAAATACTTACAGTCCCTAAAGGAATAGGCCAGGAACGTTAGAGTCTCTAAATTAATAAGTCGAATCAATTAGATTCTCAAAAGAATAGGCCAGGACATGTTGAGTCACTAAATTAATAAGGCGAGACGCTTAGATTCCCTAAAGGAATAGGCCAGGGCTGTTACAGTCTCTAAATTAATAAGGCGAGGCTCTTAGAGTCTCTAAAGGAAGAGGCCAGGACAGTTAGGTTCTCTAAATTAATAAGGCCAAACACTTTGAGTCTCTAAACGAATAGGCCAGTAAAGTTAGGGTCTCTAAATTAATAAGGCGAGACCCTTAGGTTCTCTAAACGAATAGGACAGTTAGAGTCTCTAAATTAATAAGGCGATACACTTACTGTCTCTAAAGAAATAGGCCAGGAGTGTTAAAGTCTCTAAATTTGTAAGGCGAAACTCTTGTGATCTCTAAAGGAATAGGCTAGGAGAGTTGGAGTCTCTAAAATAATAAGTCTAATTTCTTAGAGTTTCTAAAGGAATAGGCCAGGTGATTTAGAGTCTCTAAATTAAGAAGGCGGAACACATAGAGTCTCTAAAGGGAAAGGTCTGGACATTTACAGTCTGTAAATTAATAAGGCGAAAAACTTAGAGTCTCTAAAGGAATAGGCCAGGACTGTAAGAGTCTCTAAATTAATAAGGCGAAACTCTTAGAGTCTCTAAAAGTGTAGGCCAGTACAGTTGTCTCTAAATTAATAAGGCGAAACACTTGGATCCTCTAAACGAATAGGCCAAGAGATTTAGGGTCTCTAAATTAATAAAGGGAAAGTCTCAGTATCTAAAGGAATAGCGCAGTACTGTTAGGGCCTCTAAATGAATAAGGCGAAAATATTAGAGTCTCTAAAAATATAGAAATGGACTGTTAGAGTCTCTAAATTAATAAGGCGAATCTCTTAGAGTTTCTAAAGGAATAGGCCATGACGTTTAGGGAATCTAAATTAATAAGGCGAAAGTCTTAGAGTCTATAAAGGAACAAGCGAGAACAGTTAGAGTCTCTATATTAATAGCGCGAAATTATTAGAGTCTCTAAAGATTAGGCCAGGACAGTTAGAGTCTCTAAATTAAAAAGTCGATACTCTAGAGTCTCTAAAGTTATAGGCCAGGAGAGTTAGAGTCTCAAAATTTGTAAGGCGAATCTCTTGTGATCTGTAAAGTAATAGGCTAGGAGAGTTAGAGTTTCTAAATTAATAAGGCGAAACACTTAGAGTCTCTAAAGTAATAGGCCAAGACTGTTAGTGTCTCTAAATTAATAAGGCGAAAATCTTTCAGTCTCTAAAAATTATGCCAGGACGGTTAGATTCTCTAAATTAATAAGGCGAAACACTTAGAGTCTCTAAAAAATAGGCCAATACAGTTAGATTCTCTAAATTAATAAGGCGAATTTCTTAGAGTCTCTAAAGTAATAGGCCAGGACAGTTAAAGACTCTAAATTAATATGGCGAAGCTCTTAGGGTCTCTAAAGGAAGAGGCCAGGACAGTTAGATTCTCTAAATTAATAAACGAAACAATTAGAATCTCTAAAGAATTAGGCCAACACCGTAAGAGTCTCTAAAATAACAAGGCGAAACACTTAGATTCTCTAAAAGAATAGGCCAGGGCAGTTAGAGCCTCTAAAATAATAAGGCGAAACATTTAGAGTCTCTAAAGGAATAGGCCAGTACATTTAGAATCTCTAAATTAATAAGGCGAATCTCTTAGAATCACTACAGGAATAGGCCAGGACAGTTAGAGTCTCTAAATTAATAAGGCGAAAAAATTAGAGTCTTTAAATGAATAGGCCAAGACAGTTAGAGTCTCTAAATTAATAAAGCGAAATGCGTAGAGTCTCTACAGCTATAGGCCAGTACAGTTAGTGTCTCTAATTTAATAAAGCGGAAATCTTAGGGTCTCTAAAGAAATAGGCCAGAACAGTTATTGTCTCTAAATTAATAAGGCGGAAATCTTAGAATCTCTAAAGGAATAGGCCAGGAAACTTAGTGTCTGTAAATTAATAAGGCGAAACACTTAGAGTCTCTAAAGGAATAGGCCAGGACTGTTAGTGTCTCTAAATTAATAAGGCGAAACACTTTGAGTCTCTAAAGGAATAGGACAGGACAGTTAGTCTCTAAATTAATAAGGCGAAAAATTTTACAATCTCGAAAGGAATAGGCCAGAACAGTTAGTGTCTCTAAATTAATAAGGCGAAATTCTCAGTCTCTAAAGAAATAATGCAGGACAGTTAGGGGCTCTAAATTAATAAGGCGAACCTATTAGAGTCTCTAAAGGAGTAGGCCAGGACATTTACAGTCTCTAAATTTATAAGGCGAAAATCTTAGAGTTTCTAAAGGAACTGGCCAGGACAGTTAGGGTCTCAAAATTAATAAGGCGAACAACTTAGAGTCTCTAAAGGAATAGGCTAGGACAGTTAAAGTCTCTAAATTAATAAGGCGAAACGCTTAGTCTGTAAAGGAAAAGGCCAGGACGTTTAGAGTCTCTAAATTAATAAGGCGAAACTCTTAGAGTCTCTAAAGTAATAGGCCAGGACATTTAGAGTCTCTAAATTAATAATGCCAAACACTTAGAGTCTCTAAAGGAATAGGCCAGGACAGTTAGTTTCTCTAAATTAATAAGACGAAACTCTTATAGTCTCTAAAGAAATAGGCCAGGACAGTTAGTGTCTCTAAATTAATAAGGCGAAAATCTTAGTGACTCTAAAGGAATAGGCCAGGAGAGTTAGAGTCTCTAAATTAATAAGGCGAAACTCTTAGTCTCTAAAGGAATAGGCCAGGAATGTTAGAGCCCATAATTTAATAAGGCGAAACACTTAGTCTCTAAAAGAATAGGCCAGGAGAGTTAGAGTCTCTAAATGAATAAGGCGAATCTCTTAGATACCTTAAAGGAATAGGCCAGGAATTTTAGAGTCTTTAAATTAATAAGGCGAAAGTCTTAGTGTCTCTAAAGTAATAGGCCAGGACAGTTATAGTCTCAAAATTAATAAGGCGAAACACTTAGAGTCTCTAAAAGAATAGGCCAGGAGATTTACAGTCTCTAAATTAATAAAGCGAATCTCCTAGAGTCTCTAACGTAATAGGCCAGGACAGTTAGAGTCTCTAAATTAATAAGGCGAAACTCTTAGTGTCTCTAAAGGAATAGGCCAGGAGAGTTAGGATCTCTAAATTAATAAGGCGAAAATTTTAGAGTCTCAAATTGAATAGGACAAGAGAGTTAGAGTCTCTAAATTAATAAGGCGAAGCTCTTAGTGTCTCTAAAGAAATAGTCCAGGACAGTTAGGGTCCCTAAATTAATAAGGCGAATCTCTTAAGCTCTCTAAAGAATTAGGCCATGAGAGTTAGGGTCTCTAAATTAATAAGGCGAAACTTTTTGGGTCTCTAAATGAATAGGCCAGAACAGTTAGAGTCTCTAAATTAATAAGGCGAAACACATAGAGTCTCTAAAGGAATAGGCCAGGACAGTTAGGGTCTCTAAATTCATAAGGCGAAACTCTTAGAGTCCCTAAAGGAATTGGCCAGGACACTTAGAGTCTCTAAATTAATAATTCGAAATAATTAGAGTCTCTAAATGTATAGGCCAAGACAGTTAGTGTCTCTAAATTAATAAGGCGATACGCTCAGAGTCTCTAAAGGGATAGGCCAGGAGAGTTAGAGTCTCCAAATTAATAAGGCGAAACTCTTAGGGTCTCTAAAGTTTTAGGGCATGACAGTTAGAGTCTTTAAATTAATAAGGCGAAACTCTAAGATTCTCTAAAGGAATAGGCCAGGAGGGTTAGAGTCTCTAAATTAATAAGGCCAAACTCTTAGTGTCTCTAAAGGAATAGGCCAGGACAGTTAGAGTCTCTAAATTAAAAAGTCGCTACTCTTAGAGTCTCTAAAGAAATAGGCCAGGAGAAATAGAGTCTCTAATTTAATAAGGCGAAACGCTCAGAGGCCTTAAAGCAATAGGCCAGGAACGTTAGTGTCTCTAAATTTATAAGGCGAAATTCTCAGTCTCTAAAGAATAGTGCAGGACAGTTAGGGTCTCAAAATTAATAAGGCGAAGCCCTTAGATTCTCTAAAGTTATAGGACAGGGCAGTGAGAGTCTCTAAATTAATAAGGCGAAAATCTTAAAGTCTCTAAAGTTTAGGCCAGGACTGTTAGGGAATATAATTTAATAAGGCGAAAGTCTTAGGGTCTCTAAAGGAACAAGCCAGGAGACTTACAGTCTCTATAATAATAGCGCGAATATATTAGAGTCTCTAAATAATAGGCCAGGAGATTTAGAGATTCTAAATTAAAAAGTCGAAATTCTAGTGTCTCTAAAGTTATAGGCCAGGTGATTTAGAGTCCCTAAATTTGTAAGGCGAAAATTTTGGTATCTCTAAAGCTATAGGCTAGGAGAGTTAAAGTCTCTAAATTAATAAGGCGAAAATCTTAGGGTCTCAAAAGGAATAGGCCGGGAAAGTTAGAGTCTCTAAATTAATAAGGCGAATCTCTTAGAGTCTCTAAAGGTATAGGCCAGGACAGTTAGTGTCTCTAAATTAATAAGGCCAAAATCTTAGAGTCTCTAAAGAATTAGGCCAGGAGAGTTAGAGTCTCAAAATTAATAAGGCGAAATTATTAGCGTCTCTAAAGAGATAGACCAGGACAGTTAGTGTCTCTAAATTAATAAGGCCAAAACTTTAGGGTCCCTAAAGGAATAGGTCAGGACAGTTAGAGTCTTTAAATTAATAAGTCGAAACTCTTAGGGTCACTAAAGGAATAGGCCAGGACAGTTAGAGTCTCTAAATGAATAGGCCAGAAATGTTAGAGTCTCTAAATTAATAAGGCGAAATTATTAGGGTCTCTAAAGAAATAGACCAGGACATTTAGAGTCTCTAAATTAATAAGGCGAAACTCTTAGAGTCTCTAAAGGAATAGGCCAGGAGTATTAGTGTCTCTAAATTAATAAGGCGAAACTCTTAGAATCCCTAAATGAATAGGCCAGGAAAGTTCGAGTCTCTAAATTAATAAGGCGAAACTCTTAGTGTCTCTAAAGGAATAGGCCAAGACACTTAGTGTCTCTAAAATAATAAGGCGAAACTCTTAGAGTCTCTAAAGGAATATGCCAGGACAGTTAGTGTCTCTAAATTTATAAGGCGAAACTCTTTGAGTCTCTAAAGGAATACAGCAGGACAGTTAGAGTCTCTAAGTAAATAAGGCCAAACTCTCAGAGTCTCTAAAGGAATAGACCAGGACCCTTAGCGTCTCTAAATTAATAAATCGAAAGTCTCAGACTCTAAAGGAATAGTGCAGGACAGTTAGGGCTCAAAATATATAATGCGAATCTCTTAGAGACTCTAAAGGAATAGGACAAGACAGTTACAGTCTCTAAATTAATAAGGCGAAAATCTTAGTGTCTCTAAAGTATAGGCCACGACTGTTAGGTAATCTAAATTAAAAAGACGAAAGCCTTAGTGTCTCTAAAGGAACAAACCAGGACAGTTAGAGTCCCAATATTATTAGAGCGAATATATTATAGTCTCTAAAGGAATAGGCCAGGAGAGTTAGAGTTTCTAAATTAAAAATTCGGCACTCTAGAGTCTCTAAAGTTATAGGCCAGGAGAGTTAAAGCCTCTAAATTTGTAAGGCGAAAATATTTTTATCTCCAAAGGAATAGGAGAGGAGTGATAGTGTCTCTAAATTAATAAGGCGAAAAGCTTAGAGTCTCAAGAGCAATAGGCCAAGCCTGTTAGAGTCTCTAAAATAATAAGGCGAAACTCTAAGAGTCTCTGAAGGAATAGGCCAGGACAGTTAGAGTATCTAAATTAATAAGGCGAAAAACTTAGAGTCTCTAAAGGAATAAGCCAGGACAGATAGAGTCTCTAAATTAATAAGGCGAAACTCCTAGCGTCTCTAATGGAATAGGCCAGGACAGTTAGAGACTCTAAATTAATAAGGCGAAAAACTTAGAGTCTCTAAAGGAATAGGCCAGAAAAGTTATAGTCTCTAAATTAATAAGGCGAAAATCTTAGAGTCTCAAAAGGAATACGCCAGGGCAGTTAGAGTCTCTAAATTAATAAGGCGAAAATCTTAGAGTCTCTAAAGGAATACGCCAGGAGTGTTAGAGTCTCTAAATTAATAAGGCGAAAGACTCAGTCTCTAAAGGAATAGTGCAGGAGAGTTAGGGGCTCTAAATTAATAAGGCGAAACTCTTAGAGTCTCTAAAGGAATTGGCCAGAACAGTTAGAGTCACTAAATTAATAAGGCCAAACTCTTAGACTCTCTAAATGTATAGCCCAGGACTGTTAGGGTCTCTAAATAAATAAGGCAAAGCTCTTACAGTCTCTAAAGGAATAGGCCAGGACACTCAGGGTCTCTAAATTAATAAGGCGAAAATATTAGATTCTCTAAAGGATTAGGCCAGGACAGTTAGAGTATCTAAATTAATAAGGCGAAACCCTTAGATTCTCTAAAGGATTAGGCCAGGAAGTTAGAGTCTCTAAATTAATAAGGCGAAACACTTAGATTCTCTAAAGAAAGAGGCCTGGAGAGTTAGAGTCTCTAAATTAATAAGGCGAAACTCTTAGAGTCCTTAAAGGAATAGGCCAGGACACTTAGATTCCCTAAATTAATAAGGCGAAAATCGTATAGTCTCTAAAGAAATAGGCCAGGACATTTAGAGTCTCTAAATTAACAAGGCGAATCTATTAGAGTCTCTAAAGAAATATGCCAGGAATGTTAGGGTCTCTAAATTAATAAGGCGAAACACTTAGAGTCTCTAAAGGAATAGGCAAGGACTGTTACAGTCTCTAAATTAAAAAGGCGAAACACTTAGAGTCTCTAAAGGAATGGACCAGGAATGTTAGTGTCTCAAAATAAATAAGGCGAATCACTTAGAGTCTCTAAAGGCATAGGCCTTGAGAGCTAGTGTCTCTAAACTAATAAGGCAAAACTTTTAGAGTCTCTAAAGGAATAGGCCAGAACAGGTAGAGTCTCTAAATTAATAAGGATAAACACATAGAGTCTCTAAAGGATTAAGCCAGGAGAGTTTGTGTCTCTAAATTAATAAGGCGAAACGCTTAGAGTCTCTAAAGGACTCGGCCAGGACAGTTAGAGTCTCTAAATTAATATGGCGAAACACTTAGATTCTCTAAATGTATGGGCCAGGACATTTAGAGTCTCTAAATTAATAAGGCGAAACACTTTGAGACTCTAAAATAATAGGCCAGGACAGTTAGAGTCTCTAAATTAATAAGGCGAAACTTTTAGTGGCTCTAAAGGAATAGGCCAAGACAGTTAGAATCTCTAAATTAATAAGGCGAATGCCTTTGAGTCTCTAAAGGAATAGGCCAGGACAGTTAGAATATCTAAAATAATAAGGCGAAATGCTCAGTCTCTAAACGAATAGTGCAGGAAAGTTAGGGTTTCTAAATTAATAAGGCGAAACACTTAGAGACTCTAACGTAATAGGGCAAGACAGTTAGAGTCTCTAAATTAATAAGGCGAAAATTTTAGAGTCTCTAAAGAGTAGGCCAGGACTGTTAGGGAATCAAATTTAATAAGGCGAATGTCTTAGTGTCTCTAAAGAGACAAGCCAGGACAGTCAGTATCTCTATATTAAAAGCGCGAAAATATTATACTCTCTAAAGGATTAGGCCAGTAGAGTTTGAGTCTCTAAATTAAAAAGTCTAAAGACTAGAGTCTCTAAAGTTTTAGGAGAGGAGAGTTAGAGTCTCTAAATTTTTAAGGCGAAAATCTTGTGATCTCTAAACGAATAGGCTATGAGAGTAAGAGTCTCTAAATTAATAAGGCGAATAACTTAGAGTCTCTAAAGAAATAGACCAGGACAGTTAGTCTCTAAATGAATAAGGCGAAACTTTTAGAGTCTCTAAAGGAAAAGGCCGGGACAGTTAGAATCTCTAAATTAATTAGGCGAAACACTTTGGGTCCCTAAAGGAATTTGCCAGGAGCTTTAGAGTCCCTAATTTAATAAGGCGAAACTCTTAGCGTCTCTAAAGAATAGGCCAGGAGAGATAGATTCTCTAAATTAATGAGGCGAAAACCTTAGATTCTCTAAAGTAATAGGCCAGGACAGTTAGAGTCTGTAAATTAATAAGGCGAAAATCTTAGAGTCTCTATAGGAATAGGACAGGACTGTTAGAGTCTCTAAATTAATAAGGCGAAACACTTAGAGTCTCAAAACGAATAGGCCAGGAGAGTTAGGGTCTCTAAATTAATAAGACGAAATTCTTAGAGTCTCTAGAGTATAGGCCAGGACATTTAGAGTCTCTAAATTAATATGGCGAATCTCTTAGTGTCTCTAAAGAATTGGCCAGGAGAATTAGAGTCTCTAAATTAATAAGGCGAAAAAACTTAGAGTCTCTAAAGGAATAGGCCAGGACAGTTAGTGTCTCTAAATTAATAAGGCGTAGATCTTAGAGTCTCTAAAGAATATGTCAGGACATTTAGAGTCTCTAAATTAATAAAGCGAAACACTTAGAGTCTCTAAAGGAATAGGCCAGGACAGTTAGAGTCTCTAAATTAATAAGGCGAAATTCTTAGAGTCTCTAAAGGAATAGGCCAGGATAGTTAGAGTCTCTAAATTAATAAGGAGACACACTTAGAGTCTCTAAAGTAATAGGCCTGGAAGGTTAGAGTCTCAAAATTAATATGGCGTAACTCTTAGAGTCTCTAAAGGAAAATGCCAGGACAGTTAGAGTCTCCAAATTAATAAGGCGAAACTCTTAGAGTATCTTAAGTAATAGGCCAGGACAGTTAGAGTCTCTAAACTTATAAGGCGAAACTCTAAGGGAATCTAAAGGAATAGGCCAGGACAGTTAGATTCTCTAAATTAATAAGGCGATAAACTTAGAGTCTCTAATGTAATAGGCCAGAGCAGTTAGAGTCTCTAAATTAATAAGGCGAGACTTTTAGATTCTCTAAAGTAATAGGCCAGGACTGTTAGGGTCCCAAAATTAATAAGGCGAAACACTTAGTGTCCCTAAAGGAGTAGGCCAGGTCAGTTAGAGTCTCTAAATTAATAAGGCGAAAATTTTAGAGTCTCTAAAGGAATAGGCCAAGACAGTTAGGGTCTCTAAATTAATAAAGCCAAAATCTTAGGATCTCTAAAGTATAGGCCAGGACAGTTAGAGTCTCTAAATTAATAAGGCGTAACACTTAGAAGCCTTAAAGTAATAGGCCACGGCAGTTAGTCTCTTAATTAATAATGCGAAAACCTTAGAGTCTCTAGGATTAGGCCAGGACAGTTAGAGTCTCTAAATTAAAAAGGCGAAACACTTAGTGTCTCTAAAGTAATAGGCCAGGACCTTAGATTCTCTAAATTAATAAGGCGAAAATCTTAGAGGCTCTAAAGGAATAGGCCAGGACCTTTAGAGTCTCTAAATTAATAAGGCGAAACATTTAGAGTCTCTAAAGCAATAGGCCAGGACTGTTAGAGACTCTGAATTAATAAGGCGTAACACTTAGAAGCCTTAAAGTAATAGGCCACGAAAGTTAGTCTCTTAATTAATAATGCGAAATCCTCAGAGTCTCTAAAGGTATAGGCCAAGATAGTTAGGGTCTCTAAATTAATAAGGCGAAACATTTAGAGTCTCTAAAGGAATAAGCCAGGAGAGGTAGTGTCTCTAATTTAATAAGGCGAAATTATAAGAGTCTCTAAATAAATAGGCCAGGAGGATTAGAGTCTCTAAATTAATAAGGCAAAACACTTAGTGTCTCTAAAGTAATAGGTCAAGACAGTTAGGGTCTCTATTTTAGTAAGGCGAAACTCTTAGTGTCTCTAAAAGTTTAGGCCAGGACAGTTAGAGTCTCTAAATTAATAAGGTGAAGCTCTTAGAGTCTCTAAACGAATAGGACAGGACAGTTAGGGTCTCTAAATTAATAAGGCGATACTCTTAGTGTCTCTAAAGGAATAGGCCAGGACAGTTAGAGTCTCTAAATTAATAAGGAGAAACTCTTAGGATCTCTAAAGGAAAAGGCCAGGACTGTTAGGTTCTCTAAATTAATATGGCGAAACACTTAGAGTCTCTAAAGGGATAGGCCAGGAACTTTAGTGGCTCTAAATTAATAAGGCGAAACACTTAGAGTGTCTAAAGTAATAGGCCAGGTCAGTAAGTGTCTCTAAATTAATAAGGATAAAATCTTATAGTCTCAAAAGGAATAGGTAAGGAGAGTTAGAGTCTCAAAAATCAATAAGGCGAAACTCTTACAGTCTCTAAAGGTATAGGCCTGGAAAGGTATGGTTTCTAAATTAATAATTCGAAAATCTTAGAGTCTATAAAGAAATAGGCTAGGGCAGTTAGAATCTCTAAAATAAGAAGGCGAAACTCTCAGAGTCTCTAAAGCAATAGGCCAGAACATTTAGGGCCTCAAATTAATAAGGCAAAAATTTTAGTGCCTCTAAAGGAATAGGACAGGACAGTTAGAGTCTCTAAATTAATCAGGCGCAACTCTTAGAGTCTCTAAAATAATTGGCCAGGATTATTAGAGTCTCAAAATGAATAAGGCGAAACACTAAGAGTCTCTAAATGTATAGGCCAGGAGCGTTAGACTACCAAAATAAAAAAGCGAAACACTTAGAGTGTCTAAAGTAGTAGGCCAGGACAGTAAGTGTCTCTAAATTAATAAGGCTAAAATCTTAGAGTCTCAAATGAAATAGGTCAGGACAGTAAGAGTCTCTAAATCAATAAGGCGAAACTCTTACAGTCTCTAAAAATATAGGCCAGGACAGTTAGAGTCTCTAAATTACTAAGGCGAAACTCTTAGAGTCTCTAAAGAATAGGCCAGGAGATAAGTGTCTCTAAATTAATAAGGCGAAACACTTAGAGTCTCTAAATGAATAGGCCAGGACAGTTAGGGTCTCTAAATTAATAATTCGTAACTCATAGAGTCTCTAAAGAAATAACCCAGGACAGTTAGAATCTCTAAATTAATAAGGCGAAACACATAGAGTTTCTAAAGGAATAGGCCAGGACAGTTAGTGTCTCTAAATTTATAAGGCGAAAATTTTAGAGTCTCTAAAGGCATAGGCCAGGAGAGTTAGAGTCTCTAAATTAATAAGGCGAAATTTTACAGGTTCTAAAGAATAGGCCAGGACAGTTAGAATCTCTATATTAATAAGGCGAATCTCTTAGAGTCTCAAAAGTAATAGGCCAGGACAGTTAGTATCTCTACATTAATAAGGCGAATTTCTGAGAGTCTCAAAAGTAATAGGCCAGGACAGTTAGAGTCTCTAAATTAATAAGGCGAAAGACTCAGTCTCTAAGCGAATAGTGCAGGACAGTTAGGGACTCTAAATTAATATGGCGAAACACTTAGATGCTCTAAAGTAATAGGCCAAGTGATTTAGGGTCTCTAAATTAATAAGGCGAAACACTTATAGTCTCTAAAGTAAAAGCCAGTACATTTAGAGTCTCTAAATTAATAAGACGAAAATTTTAGTGTCTCTAAAAGAATAGGCCAGGAGAGTTAGCGTCTCTAAATTAATAAGGCGAAACTGTTAGTGTCTCTAAAGTAATAGGCCAGGAAAGTTAGGGTCTCTAAATAAATAAGGCGAAACTCTTAGAGTCTCTAAAGGAATAGGCCAGGACAGTTAGAGTCTCTAAATTAATAAGGCGAAACACTTTGTGTCTCTAAAGTAATAGGCCAAGACATTAGATTCTCTAAATTAATAAGGCGAAAAACTTAGTCTCTAAAGGAATAGGCCAGTACCGTTAGAGTCTCTAAATTAATAAGGCGAAACATTTAGAGTCTCTAAAGGAATAGGCCAGGACTGTTAGAGTCTCTAAATTAATAAGGCGAAATTCTTAGGTTCTCTAAAGGAAAAGGCCAGGACAGTAAGGGTCTCTAAATTAATAAGGCGAAACTCTTAGAGTCTCTAAAGGAATAGGCCAGGAGAGTTAGAATCTCTAAATTAATAAGACGAAATTCTTTGTGTCTCTAAAAGAATAGGCCAGGAGAGTTAGAGTCTCTAAATTAATAAGGCGAAAATCTTAGTGTCTCTAAAGTATTAGGACAGGAAATTTAGGGTCTCTAAATTAATAAGGCGAAACTCTTAGAGTCTCTATAGGAATAGGCCAGGACAATTAGAGTCTCTAAATTAATAAGGCGAAACACTTAGTGTCTCTAAATGAATAGGCCAGGACATTAGATTCTCTAAATTAATAAGGCGAAAATTTTAGAGACTCTAAAGGAATAGGCCAGTACCGTTAGAGTCTCTAAATTAATAAGGCGAAACTTTTAGAATCTCTAAATGAATAGGCCAGGACTGTTATGGTCTCTAAATTAATAAGGCGTAACACTTAGAAGCCTTAAAGTAATAGGCCAAGACAGTTAGTCTCTTAATTAATATTGCGAAATAGTTAGAGTCTCTAAATATATAGGCCAAGATAGTTAGAGTCTCTAAATTAATAAGGCGAAACTCTTAGAGTCTCTAAATGAGTAGGCCAGGAGAGTTAGTGTCTCTAAATTAATAAGGCGAAATTCTAAGAGTCTCTAAAGAAATAGGCCAGGAGGTTTAGGGTCTCTATATTAATAAGGCAAAACACTTAGTGTCTCTAAAGTAATAGGCCAGGACAGTTAGGTTCTCTATATTAGTAAGGCGAAAATCTTAAAGTCTCTAAAAGTGTAGGCCAGGACAGTTAGAGTCGCTAAATTAATAAGGCGAAGCTCTTTGAGTATCTAAACGAATAGGACAGGACAGTTAGTGTCTCTAAATTAATAAGGCGAAACACTTATTGTCTCTAAAGGAATAGGCCAGGACAGTTAGAGTCTCTAAATTAATAAGGAGAAACTCTTAGAGTCTCTAAAGGAAAAGGCCAGGATTGTTAGGTTCTCTAAATTAATATGTTGAAACACTTAGAGTCTCTAAAGGGATAGGCCAGGACAGTTAGTGTCTCTAAATTAATAAGGCGAAACTCTTAGAGTGTCTAATGTATTAGGCCAGGACAGTAAGTGTCTCTAAATTAATAAGGCTAAAAACTTATAGTCTCAAAAGGAATAGGTCAGGAGAGTTAGAGTCTCTAAATCAATAAGGCGAAACTCTTACAGTCTCTAAACGTATAGGCCAGGACAGTTAGGGTTTCTAAATTAATAATTCGAAACTCATAGAGTCTCTAAAGAAATAGGCCAGGACAGTTAGAATTTCTAAATTAAGAAGGCGAAGCTCTCAGAGTCTATAAAGCAATAGGCCAGAACAGTTAGGATCTCAAATTAATAAGGCAAAAATTTTAGTGCCTCTAAAGGGATAGGCCAGGACAGTTAGAGTCTCTAAATTAATCAGGGGCAACACTTAGAGGCTCTAAAATAATTGGCCAGGAGAGTTAGACTCTCTAAATGAATAAGGCGAAACACTTAGAGTCTCTAAATGTATAGGCCAGGAGCGTTAGATTCTCTAAATTAATAAGGGGAAACACTTAGAGTGTCTAATGTAATAGGCCATGACAGTAAGAGTCTCTAAATTAATAGGCTAAAATCTTAGAGTCTCAAACGAAATAGGTCAGGAAAGTTAGAGTTTCTAAATCAATAAGGCGAAACTGTTACAGTCTCTAAAGTTGTAGGCCAGGACACTTAGAGTCTCTAAATTAATAAGGCGAAACTCTTAGAGTCTCTAAAGAATAGGCAACTAGATAAGTGTCTCTAAATTAATAAGTCGAAAAACTTAGAGTCTCTAAATGAATAGGTCAGGACAGTTAGAGTCTCAAAATTAATAATTCGAAACTCATAGTCTCTAAAGAAATAGGCCAGGACAGTTAGCATCTCTAAATTAATAAGGCGAAACACATACAGTCTCTAAAGGAATAGGCCAGGACAGTTAGTGTCTCTAAATTAATAAGGCGAAAATTTTAGAGTCTCTAAAGGCATAGGCCAAGAGAGTTAGAGTCTCTAAATTAATAAGGCGAAATTTTAGATGCTCTAAAGAATAGGCCAGGAAAGTTAGAATCTCTATATTGATAAGGCGAATCACTTAGAATCTCAAAAGTATTAGGCAAGGACAGTTAGAGTCTCTAAATTAATAAGGCGAAAGACTCAGTCTCTAAACGAATAGTGCAGGAGAGTTAGGGGCTCTAAATTAATAACGCGAAACACTTAGAGACTCTAAAGTAATAGGCCAGGTTATTTAGGGTCTCTAAATTAATAAGGCGAAACTCTAATAGTCTCTAAAGGTATAGGTCAGTACAGTTAGAGTCTCTAAATTAATAAGACGAAATTCTTAGTGTCTCTAAAAGAATAGGCCAGGAGAGTTAGAGTCTCTGTATTAATAAGGCGAAACTCTTAGTGTCTCTGAAGTAATAGGACAGGAAAGTTAGGGTCTCTAAATTAATAAGGCGAAACTCTTAGGGTCTCTAAAGAAATAGGCCAGGACAGTTAGGGTCTCTAAATTAATAAGGCGAAACACTTAGTGTCTCTAAACGAATAGGCCAAGACATTAGATTCTCTAAATTAATAAGGCGAAAATCTTAGAGACTCGAAAGGAATAGGCCAGTACCGTTAGAATATCTAAATTAATAAGGCGAAATTTTAGAGTCTCTAAAGGTATAGTCCAGGAATGTTAGAGTCTCTAAATTAATAAGGCGAAATTCTTAGAGTCTCTAAAGTAAAATGCCAGGACAGTAAAAGTCTCTAAATTAATAAGGCGAAACTCTTAGAGTCTCTAAAGGAATAGGCCAGGAGTGTTAGAGTCTCTAAATTAATAAGGCGAAACACTTAGAGTCTCTAAATGAATAGGCCAGGACAGTTAGTGTCTCTAAATTAATAAGGCGAAACACTTTGAGTCTCTAAGGAAGAGGCCAGGACAGTTAAAATATCTAAATTAATAAAGCGAAAGATTTAGAGTCTCTAAAGAAATAGGCCAGGACAGTTAGTGTCTCTAAATTAATAAGGCGAAACACTTAGGGTCTCTAAAGGTATAGGCCAGGACAGTTACAGTATCGAAATAAATAAGGCGAAAACCTTAGAGTCTCTAAAGGAATAGGCCAGGACAGTTAGAGTCTCTAAATTAATAAGCGAAACTTTTAGAGTCTCTATATTAATAGTTAGATTCTCTAAAGGAATAGGCCAGGACAGTTAGAGTCTCTAAATTAATAAGGCGAAACGCTTAGAGTCTCTAATGTAATAGGCCAGGGCAATTAGAGTCTCTAAATTAATAAGGCGATACTATTAGAGTCTCTAAAGAATAGGCCAGGAGTGTTAGTGTCTCTAAATTAATAAGGCGAAACACTTAGAATCTCTACAGGAATAGGCCAGGACCGTTAGAGTCTCTAAATTAAGAAGGCGAAACACTTAGGGTCTCTAAAGGAATAGTCCAGGACAGTTAGGGTTTCTACATTAATAAGGCGAAACTCTTAGAGTCTCTAAAGGAATAGGCATGGAGAGTTAGTGTCTCTAAATTTGTAAGGCGAAAATCTTGTGATCTCTAAAAGAATAGGCTAGGAATGTTAGAGTCTCTAAAATAATAAGGCGAAACTCTTAGATTCTCTAAAGGAAACGCCCAGGACACTTAGATTCTCTAAATTAATAAGGCGAAATATTTAGAGTCTCTAAAGGAATAGGCCAGGACAATTAGAGTCTCTAAATTAATAAGGCGAAACACTTAGAGTCTATAAAGAAATATTCCAGGACAGATAGGGTCTCTAAATTAATAAGGCGAAAAACTTAGAGGCTCTAAAATTATAGGCCAGGACAGTTAGAGTCTCTAAATTATAAGGCGAGACACTTAGAGACTCTAAAAAATAGGCCAGTACAGTTAGTGTCTCTAAATTAATAAAGCGAAAGTATCAGTCTCTAAACGAATAGTGCAGGACAGTTAGGGCTCTAAATAAATATGCGAAATATTTAGAGTCTCTAAAAGGTTAGACCAGGAACGTTAGAGTTTCTAAATTAATAAGGCGAAATTTTAGTGTCTCTAAAGGAATAGGTCAGGAATGTTAGGGAATCTAAATTAATAATGCGGAAGTCTTAGGGTCTCCAAAGGAACATGCGAGGACTGTTAGGGTCTCTATATTAATAGCGCGAAGGTATTATAGTCTCTAAAGGAATAGGCCAGGATTGTTAGAGTCTCTAATTTAATAAGGCGAAACTATTATAGTCTCCAAAGGAACAGGCCAGGACAATTTGTGTCTATAAATTAATATGGCGAAACACTTAGAGTCTCTAAAGGAATAGGCCAGGACATTTAGAGTCTCTAAATTAATAAGGCGAATTTTTAGAGTCTCTAAAAAATAGGCCAGAACAGTTAGAGTCTCTAAATTAATAAGGCGAAGCTCTTAGTGTCTCTAAAATTATAGGCCAGGACTGTTAGTGTCTCTAAATTAATAAAGCGAAAGTCTCAGTCTCTAAATGAATAGTGCAGGACAGTTAGGGCTCTAAATGAATAAGCGAAACTCTTAGAGTCTCTAAACGAATAGGCCAGGACAGTTAGAGTCACTAAATTAATAGGCCGAAAATCTTAGGGTCTCTAAAATAATAGGCCAGGACATTTAGAGTCTCTAAAATAATAAAACGAAAGCCTCAGTCTCTAAAGGAATAGTGCAGGAAAGTTAGGGGCTCTAAATGATTAAGCGAAATTCTTAGAGTCTCTAAGCGAATAGGCCAGGACAGTTAGAGTTACTAAATTAATAGGGCGAAACTCTTAGTGTCTCTAAAGGAATAGGTTAAGACTGTTAGGGAATCTAAATTAATAAGGCGAAATTCTTAGGGTCTCTAAAGGTACATGCGAGGATCGTTAGAGTCTCTATATTAATAACGCGAAATTATTATAGTCTCTAAAGGAATAGGCCAGGAAATTTAGAGTCTCTAAATTAATAAGGGAAAGCCTTAGAGTCACTAAAGGAATAGGCTAGGAGAGTTTGTGTCTCAAAATTAATAAGGCGAAACTCATACAGTCTCTAAAGGATTAGGACAGAACATTTAAAATAACTAAATTAATATGGCGACACTCTTAGGGTCTCTAAAGGAACAGGCCAGTTGTGTTTGAGTCTCTAAATTAATAAGGCGAAACTCTAAGAGTCTCTAAAGAAATAGGCCAGGACTGTTAGTGTCTATAAATTAATAAGTTGAAACTCTTAGTGTCTCTAAAGGAATAGGACAGGACTGTTAGTGAATCTAATTTAATAAGGCGAAAGCCTTAAGTTCTCTAAAGGAACAAGCCAGGACAGTTACCGTCTCTATACTAATAGCGCAAAAATGTTATAGTCTCTAATGGCATAGGCCAGGAAATTTAGAGTCTCTAAATTAAAAAGCCGAAACACTAGATTCTCTAAAGTTATAGGCCAGTAGATTTAGAGTCTCTAAATTTGTAAGGCGAAACACTTGTGATCTCTAAAGGAATAGGCTAGGAGGTTTAGAGTCTCTAAAATAATAAGTCGAAACTCTTAGAGTCTCTAAAGGAATAGGCCAGGAAGTTAAGAGTCTCTAAATTAATAAGGCGAAACTCTTGGAGTCTCTAAAAGAATAGGCCATATAAGTTAGGGTCTCTAAATTAATAAGGAGAAACTCTGAGAGTCTCTAAAGGAATAAGCAAGGACTGTTAGAGTCTCTAAATTAATAAGGCGAAACTCTGAGAGTCTCTAAAGGAATAGGCCAGGAAAGTTAGGTTCTCTAAATTAATAAGGCGAAGCTCTTAGAGTATCTAAAGGAATATGACAGCAGACGTAGAGTCTCCAAATTAATAAGGCGAAAATCTTAGAGTCTCTAAAGGAATACGCCAGGAGGTTTACAGTCTCTAAATTAATAAGGCGAAACGCTTAGAGTCTCTAAAGGAATAGGCCAATACAGTTAGAGGCTCTAAATTAATAAGGCGAAATTTTTGAGTCCCTAAAGCAATAGTCCAGGATAGTTAGAGTCTCTAAATTAATAGGGCGAAACACTTAGTCCCTAAAGAAATAGGCCAGGAGAGTAAGAGTCTCTAAATTAATAAGGCCAAACTCTTAGAGGCTCTAAAGGAATTGGACAGGACAGTTAGAATCTCTAAATTAGTAAGGCGAAACACTTAGAGTCTCTAAAGGAATAGGCCAGGACTGTTAGAGCCTCTAAATTAATAAGGCGAAAGACTCAGTCTCTAAACGGATAGTGCAGGACAATTAGGGGCACTAAATTATTAAGGCGAAACACTTAGAGTATCTAATGTAATAGGCCAGGACAGTTAGGGTCTCTAAATTAATAATGCGAAACTCTTAGATTCTCTAAAGGAATAGGCCAGGAATGTTAGGAAATCTAAATTAATAAGGCGAACGTCTTAGTGTCTCAAAAGGGACAAGCCAAGACCGTTAGTGTCTCTATATTAATAGCGCCAATTAATTATCATCTCTAATGTATTAGGACAAGAAAGTTGAGTCTCAAAATTAAAAAGACGGAACTCTAGATTGTCTAATGTTATAGGACAGGAGATTTAGAGTCCCTAATTTGTAAGGCGAAACTCTTTTGATCTCTAAAGGGATAGGCTAGGAGTGCTAGAGTCTCTAAATTAATAAGGCGAAACACTTAGAGACTCTAAAGTAATAGGCCAGGACCGTTAGAGTCTCTAAATGAATAAGGCGAAACTCTTAGAGTCTCTAAAGGAAAAGGACGGGACTGTTAGGGTTTTAAAATTAATAAGGCGGAACACTTAGAGTCCCTACAGGAATAGGCCAGAATAGTTAGAGTCTCTAAATTAATAAGTCGAAACTCTTAGAGTCTCTAAAGAATAGGCCACAAAAGTTAGAGTCTCTAAATTAATAAGGCGAAACACTTAGAGCTTCTAAAGGAATAGGCCACGACAGTTAAGGTCTCTAAATTAATAAGGCGAAACTCTTAGAGTCTCTAAAGGAATACGCCAGGACAGTTAGAGTCTCTAAATTAATAAGGCGAAATATTTAGTGTCTCAAAAAATAGGTCAGGGGAGTTAGGGTAACTAAATTAATAAGGCGAATCTCTTAGTGTCTCTAAAGGAATAGGCCAGGAGAGTTAGAGTCTCTATATGAATAAGGCGAAATACTTAGATTCTCTAAAGGGTTAGGCCAGGAATGTTAGAGCCTCTAAATTAATAAGGCGAATCTCTTAGAGTCTCTAAAGTGGTAGGCCAGGAGTGTTAGTTTCTCTAAATTAATAAGGCGAAAATCTTAGTCTCTAAAGAATAGGCCTGGACAGTTAGAGTCTCTAAATTAATAAGGCGAAACACTTAGAGTCTCTAAAGTAATAGGCCAGTACAGTTAGTGTCTCTAAATTAATAAGGCGAAATATTTAGAGACTCTAAAGGAATAGACCAAGAGGTTCAGAGTCTCTAAATTAATAAGTCGATACTCTTAGAGGCCCTAAAGGAATAGGCAAGGACAGTTAGAATCTCTAAATTAATAAGGCGAAACACATAGAGCGTCTAAAGAAATAGGCCAGGACTATTAGAGTATCAAAATAAATAAGGCGAAAGTCTCAGTCTGTAAAGGAGTAGTGCAGGAAAGTTAGGGCTCTAAATTAATAAGGCGAATTTTTAGAGTCTCTAAAGGAATAGGACAGGACAGTTAGAGTCTCTAAAATAATAAGGCGAAAACCTTAGAGTCTCTAAAGTAAGAGTCCAGGACTGTTAGGGAATTTAATTAATAAGGCGAAAGTCCAACGTTCTCTAAAGGAACAAGCCAGGACTCTTATAGTGTCTATATTAATAGCGCGAAGTTATTATAATCTCTAAAGTAATAGGCCAGTATAGTTAGAGTCTCTAAATTAATAAGGCGTAACTCTTAAAGTCTCTAAGGAATAGGCCAATAATTTTAGAGTCTCTAAATAAATAAGGCGAAACTCTTAGAGTCTCTAAAGGAATAGACCAGGAGTGTTAGTGTCTCTAAATCCATAAGGCGAAATTCTTAGAGTCTCTAAAGGAATAGGCCAGGAAATTTAGTGTCTCTAAATTAATAAGGCGAAACACTTTGAGTCTCTAATGGAATAGGCCAAGACAGTTAGAGCCTCTAAATTAATAAGGCGATAGTCTCAGTCTCTAAAGGAATAGTGCAGGACAGTTAGGGGTTCCAAATTAATAAGGCGAAAATCTTAGAGTCTCTAAAGTTATAGGCCAGGACAGTTAGAATCTCTAAATTTAAAAGGCGAAACTCTTAGAGTCTCTAAAGGAATAGGCCAGGACTGATAGGGAATCTAATTTAATAAAGCGAAGGTCTTAGATTCTCTAAAGGGACAAGATAGGACAGTTACAGTCTCTATATTAATAGTGCGGAAATATTATATTCTCTAAAGGAATAGGCCAGGAAAGTTAGAGTCTCTAAACTAAAAAGTCGAAACTCTAGATTCTCTAAAGTTATAGGCCAGGAGAGTTAGAGTCTCTAAAATTGTAAGGCGAAAATTTTGTGATCTCTAAAGTAATATGGTAGGAGAGTTAGAGTCTGTAATATAATAAGGCGAAACTCTTATAGTCTCTGAAGGATTAGACCAGGACAGTTAGAGTCTCTAAATTAATAAGGCGAAACACATAGAGTCTCTAAAGGAATAGGCCATGAGTGTTAGGGTCTGTAAATTAATAAGACGAAACACTTAGAGTCTCTAAAGTAAGAGGCCAGGACAGTTAGAGCCTCTAAATTAATAAGGCGAAAATCTTCTAAAAATTCTCTAAAGGAATAGGCAAGGACAGTTAGAATCACTAAATTATTAAGGCGAAACTTTTAGAGTCTCTAAAGGAATAGGCCAGGCCAGTTAGGGTCTCTAAATTAATAAGGCGAAGCACTTAGTGTCTCTAAAAGAATAGTCCAGGACAGTTAGTGTCTCTAAATTAATAAGGCGAAAACCTTAGAGTCTCTAAAAGAATAGGCCAGGACAGTTAGAGTCTCTAAATTAATAAGGCGAAACCTTTAGACTCTCTAAAGGAAAAGGCAAACAGAGTTAGTGTCTCTAAATTAATAAGGCGAAACTCTTAGTGTCTCTAAAGGAATAGGCCAGGAGAGTTAGAGTCGCTAAATTAATAAGGCGAAACACTTAGAGTTTCTAAAGGAATAGACCAGGAATGTTAGAGTCTCTAAATTAATAAGGCCAAACACTTAGAGTCTCTAAAGGTATAGGCCAGGACAGTTAGAGACTCTAAATTATTAAGGTGAATATCTTAGAGTCTCTAAAGTGATAGGCCAGGATATTTAGTGTCTCTAAATTAATAAGTCGAAACTCTTAGAGTCTCAAAAGCATAGGCCAGGACTGTTAGGGCATCTACAATAATAAGGGGAAAGTCTTAGGGTCTCTAAAGGAACAAGACAGGAGAGTTACAGTCTCTATATTAATAGCGTGAAAATATTATAGTCTCTAAAGAAATAGGCCAGGACTGTTAGAATCTTTAAATTAAAAAGACGAAACTCTGGTATCTCTAAAGATATAGGCCAGGAGATTTAGAGTCTCTAAATTTTTAAGGCGAAACTTTAGTGATCTCTAAAGGAATAGGCTAGGAGGTTTAGGGTCTCTAAATTAATAAGGCGCAATTCTTAGAGTCTCAAAAGGAATAGACCAGGACAGATAGAATCTCTAAATTAATAAGGCGAAACTCTTAGAGTCTCTAAAGGAATAGGCCAGGACATTTAGAAACACTAAATTAATAAGGAAAAACTCTCAGAGTCTCTAAAGGAATAGGCCAGGACTGTTAGAGTCTCTAAATTCATAAGGAGAAAACCTTAGCGTCTCTAAAGTAATAGGCCAGGACAGTTAGAGTCTCTAAATAAATAAGGCGAAACACTTAGAGTCTCTAAAGCAATAGGGTAGGAGACTAAGAGCCTCTAAATTTATAAGGCGAAACTCTTAGAGTCTCTATAGGAATAGGCCAGGACAGTTAGAGTCTCTAAATTAAGAGGGCGAAAGTCTGAGTCTCTAACGGAATAGTGCAGGACAGTTAGGGTCTCTAAATAAAAAAGGCGAAAATCTTACTGTCTCTAAAGTAATAGGCCAGGACAGTTAGAGTCTCTAAATGAATAAGGCGAAATTCTCAGTCTCTAAAGTAATAGGCCAGGACAGTCAGAGTAACGAAATTAATAAGGCGAAATTCTTAGTGTCTCTAAAGGAATAGGCCAGGAGAGTTAGAGTGTCTAAATTAATAAAGCGAAAAATATAGTGTCTCTAAAATAATAGGCCACGACATTTAGAGTCTCTAAATTCTAAAGGCGAAACTCTTAGGGCCTCTAAAGGAAAAGTCCGGGACAGTTAGTGTCTCTAAATTAATAAGGCGAAACTCTTTGAGACCCTACAGGAAAAGCCAGGACAGTTAGATTCTCTAAATTAATAAGGCGAAATTCTAAGAATCTCTAAACGAATAGGCCAGGACATTTAGTGTCTCTAAATTAATAAGGCGAAACACTTAGAGGCTCTAAAATTATAGGCCAGGACAGTTAGAGTCTCTAAATTATTAAGATGGAACTCTTAGAGACTCTAAAGAAATAGGCCATGAGTGAAGTGTCTCTAAATTAAAAAGGCGAAACACTTAGAGTCTCTAAATGAATAGGCCAGGGAATTTAGAGTCTCCAAATTAATAAAGCAAAATACATAGTCTCTCAAAATTAATAGGCCAAGACAGTTAGAGTCTCTAAATTAATAAGGCTAAATTCTCAGTCTCTAAAGGCATAGCGCAGAACAGTTAGGGGCTCTAAATTAATAAGGCGAAACACTTAGAGTCTCTAAAGGAATAGGCCAGGAAAGTTAGAATCTCTAAATTTATAAAGCGAAACTCGTAGAGTCTCTAAAGAAATAGACCAGGGCTGTTAGGGAATATAATTTTATAAGGCGAATGTGTTAGGGTCTCTAAAGGAACAAGCCAGGACCGTAATAGTCTCTATATTAATAGTGTGAAAATATTATAGTCTCTAAAGTAATAGGCCAGGAGATTTAGAGTGTCTAAATTAAAATGTCGAAATTCTAGAGTCTCTAAAGGTATAGGCCAGGAGATTTAGGGTCTCTAAATTTGAAAGGCGAAAATCTTGTGATCTCTAAAGGAATAGGCTAGGAGTGTTAGAGTCTCTAAAATAATAAGGCGAAAATCTTAGAGTCTCTAAAGGATTAGGCCAGGAGAGTTAGTGTCTCTAAATTAATAAGGCGAAACTCTAAGAGTCTCTAAAGGGATAGGCCAGGACAGTTAGAGTCTCTAAATTAATAAGGCGAAAATCATAGAGTCTCTAAAGTAATAGGCCAGGACAGTTAGTGTCTCTAAATTAATAAGTCAAAACTTTAGAGACTCTAAAGGAATAGGCCAGGACAGCTAGGGCTTCTAAATAAATAAGGCGATAAACTTAGAGTCTCTAAAGTATTAGGCTAGGACAGTTAGATTCTCTAAATTAATAAGGCGAAAATCTTAGTCTCTAAAAGAATAGGCCAGGAGTGTTAGAGTCTCTAAATTAAAAAGGCAAATCTCTTAGAGTCTCTAAAGGAATAGGCCAGGACAGTTAGTGTCTCTAAATTAATAAGGCGAAACTCTTAGAGTCTCTAAAAGAATAGGCCAGGACAGTTTGTGTCTCTAAATTATTAAGGCGAAACACTCAGAGTCTCTAAAAGTATATGCCAGGACAGAGTCTCGAAATTAATAAGGCGAAATTCTCAGTCTCTAAAGTAATAGTGCAGGAGAGTTAGGGCTCAAAATTAATATGGCGAATCTCTTAGAGTCTCTAAAGGAATAGGACAGGACTGTAAGGGTCTCTAAATTAATAAGGCGTAACACTTAGAGTCTCTAAAGGAATAGGCCAGGAAGGTTAGGGAATCTAAATTAATAAGGCGAAAAAACTTAGGGTCTCTAAAGGAACAAATCAAGACAGTTACAGTCTCTATATTAATAGCGCGAATATATTATAATCTCTAAAGGAATAGGCCAGGAGAATTAGAGTCTCTAAATTAAAAAGTCGAAACACTAGAGACTCTAAAGTTATAGGCCAGGAGATTTAGAGTCCCAAAATTTGTATGTCGAAAATCTTGTGATCTCTAAAGTAATAGGCTAGAAGGGTTAGAGTCTCTAACTTTATACGGCGAGAAACTTAGAGTCTCATAAAGAAGAGGCCAGGACAGTTAGACTCTCTAAAGTAATAAGGCGAAACACTATGAGTCTCTAAAGGAATAGGCCAAGACAGTTAGAGTCTCTAAATTAATAAGGCGAAAATTTTAGGGTCTCTAAAGGAATAGGCCAGGACAGTTATAGTCCCTAAATTAATAAGGTAAAACTCTTAGCGTCCCTAAAGGAATAGTTCAGGACATTTAGAGTCTCTAAATAAATAAGGCGTAACACCTAGAGTCTCTAAAGGAAAAGTTCAGGACAGTTAAAGTCTCTAAATTAATAAGGCGAAACACTTAGAGTCCCTAAGCGAATAGGCCAGGACAGTTAGAGTCTCTATATTAATAAGGGGAAAATCTTAGAGCCTCTAAAGGAATAGGCCAAGAGAGTTAGCGTCTCGAAATTAATAAAGCAAAAGTCTCAGTCTTTAAAGGAATGGTGCAGTTCAGTCATGGTCTCTAAATTAATAAGGCGAAAATCTTAGAGTCTCTAAAGGAATTGGCCAGGACAGTTAGATTCTCCAAATTAATAAGTCCTAACTCTTAGAGTCTCTAAATATATAGGCAATGAGAGTTAGGGTCTCTATATTAATAAGGTGAAACACTTAGAGTCTCTAAAGAAATAGGCCAGGAGGGTTAGAGTCTCTAAAGAAATAGGCCAGGAGGGTTAGAGTCTCTAAATTAATAAGGCGAGAAACTTATAGTCCCTAAAGTAATAGGCCAGGAGAGTTAGAGTCTCTAAATTTATAAGGCGAAACTCTTCGTGTCTTTAATGGAATAGGCCAGGACAGTTAGAGTCTCTAAATTAATAAGGCGAAAATCTTAGAGTCTCTAAAGGAATAGGCCAGGAGATTTAGATTCTCTAAATTAATAAGGCGAAACGCTTAGATTCTGTAAGGGATTAGGCCAGGAGTGTTAGCGTCTCTAAATTAAAAAGGCGAAACACTTTGAGTCTCTAAATGTATAGGCCACGACAGTTTGGGTCTCTAAATTAATAGGGCGAAAATCTTAGATTCTCTAAAGGAATAGGCCAGGGGAGTTAGAGTCTCTAAATTAATAAGGCGAAATTTTAGAGTCTCTACAGGTATAGGCCAAGACAGTTAGAATCTCTAAATTAATAAGGCGAATCCCTTTGAGTATTTAAAGGAATAGGCCAGGACAGCTAGCTTCTCTAAATTAATAAGGCGAAAGACTCAGTCTCTAAACGCATTGTGCAGGACAGTTTGGGGCTCTAAATTAATAAGGCGAAACACTTAGAAACTCTAAAGAAATAGGCCAGGACAATTAGAGTCTCTAAATTAATAAGGCGAAAATCTTAGGTTCTCTAAAGAAATAGGACAGGACTGTTAGGGAATCTAAATTAATTAGGCGAAAGCCTTAGGGTCTCTCAAGTGGCCAACCAGGACAGTTAGTGTCTCTATATAAATAGCGCGAAAATATTATAGTCTCAAAAGGTATAGGCCAGGAGAGTTTGAGTCTCTAAAATATAAAGTCGAAAAACTAGATTCTCTAAAGTTATAGGGCAAGAGAGTTAGAGTCTCTAAATTTGTAAGGCGAAACACTTGTGATCTCTAAAGGAATAGGCTAGGAGTGTCAGAGTCTCTAAATTAATAAGGCGAAAATCTTAGAGTCTCTAAAGGATAAGGACGGGACAGTTACAGTCTCTAAATTAATAAGGCGAAAATCTTAGAGTCCCTAAAGGAATAGGCCAGTACAGTTAGAGTCTCTAAATTAATAAGGCGAAAATCTTAGAGTCTATAAACAATAGGCCAGAACAGTTAGAGTCTCTAAATTAATAAGGCGAAACTGTTAGAGTCTCTAAAGAATAGGGCAGGAGAGTTAGAGACTCTAAATTAATAAGGCGAAAATCTTAGAGTCTCTAAAGCAATAGGCCCGGACATTTGGATTCTCTAAATTAATAAGGCGGAACTCTTAGAGTCTCTAAAGGAATAGGCCTGGCGAAAACTTAGAGTCTCTAAAGGAATAGGCCAGTATAGTTAAAGTCTCTAAATTAATAAGGCGAAACCCTTAGAGTCCCTAAAGGAATACGCAAGGAGAGTTAGATTCTCTAAATTAATAAGACGAAACACTTAGTGTCTCTAAAGGAATAGGCCAGGAGTGTTACAGTCTCTAAATTAATAAGGCGAAAATCTTAGAGTCTTTAATAAATAGACCGGGAGAGTTAGAGTCTCTAAATTAATAAGGCGAAACTCTTAGAGTCTCCAAAGAAATACGCCAGGACTGTTAGAGACTCTAAAATAATGCGAAACGCTTAGAGTCTCTAAAGGAATAGGCCAAGACAGTTTGAGTCTCTAAATATATAAGGCGAAACCAATAGTGTCTCTAAAGGAATAGGACAGGAGAGTTAGTGTCTCTAAATTAATAACGCGAAATCCATAGTGTTTCTATAGGTATAGGCTAGGACCGTTAGGGTCTCTAAATTAATAAGGCGAAAAGCTTAGAGTCTCTAAAGGAATAGGCCAGGACAGTTAGGGTCTCTAAGTTAATAAGGCGAAACACTTAGAGTCTCTAAAGAATAGGCCAGGACAGTTAG
>Ga0268261_10000108_pt1 | contig 51343 bp, 50 predicted proteins | sample TergutNc150P1_FD_190353 | JGI IMG/M metagenome (GOLD analysis project Ga0268261, IMG submission 190353) | Nasutitermes corniger P1 segment gut microbial community from laboratory colony in Florida, USA - Nc150 P1 (SPAdes) (version 2) | ecosystem: Host-associated > Arthropoda: Insects >... | reverse complement strand
GTTGGAGAACTATGCGATCGTTGTGATAGTGTGGTAAACCACTAATATTTAACAAATAGTATAAAAGTTAAGGTTTTCTTAAAAAAGAGTAAATTGTTTGACAAGACTCTTTTTTTTTTTTTTTTTGATTAGGTTATACTTATTTTGTTAAAAAAATATTGAGGAGAATTAAATGTTATGGAAAAATTTTTAGAATTTGCAAAAAAAGTACCAATGAAGATCTGGATTGTTGTGATTGTTTTAGTATTAGGGTTAGCTAAATTTGGACCAACAGTAGTATTTAATGGTCCAGAAATAAGATTGTTTAGTAAACAAGTAAATACGGATTGTAAATTTCTTTGTTTCGGTGATAAAAAATAATATAATTAATCAGTCAATTGAATGACTATTAGTTAGATTACTTACAGGTTTATAATTTTTAAAAGAAATTTAAATAATACTAAAAAAGGAATGTAGCGGATATGGCTATATTCCTTTTAATATGCTTATAAATTCTTTTTGACAATTGCCTTAATCAATACTGTTAAAACCTTTTTCAATCATTTCATTTAATTCTTCCCGCTTTTTGGTGTTAAACTATCTAAAGATGTAATTTTGTCTTTCTTTAACTCAAAGGGCAGTTTCCCCAAAGATACGATTTGTTTATACAGATCATCCAACATTTCTTCAGTTGAAGTATTTAATTCTTTTAAAATTTTTTCAGTTTCATCTTTATACTGTGATTGTGTAGGCTTATTATTTTTTGACATAGATATTTACCTTCTTACAAATATTTTATAATGAGAACTAACTTATTGCAAAGATATTAAGATGGTTTGAAATTGACAAATACTATATTTATGATAAAATATAATCAAATATGATTATGGAGGGCTTAAGATGAACCATAAAGATAGATTACAGATATCAATAGATAAAGAATTAAAAGATGAAGTGAATGCAATTATTGAACAAATAGGCTTAACACCAACTGCTGTTGTAAATGCTTTGTATGTTCAAATTAAAAATTTAGGGGAAATACCTTTTAAGTTTAAAGCTCAAAATCAAACAAATGATTTAGAAGCTTTACAGAAAGCTTTTTTCGAACAAAATGTTACAAATTATGTTGTTACTCCAGAAGAATTTGCAAAAATGTATGATGAAAAATATGGAGATTATGAATGGTAAATATCAGTAAAAACGATGTATTGATCACTTTTATTCAATTCGTAAATGGTACTGATGGTAAAAAAAGACCAGTATTAGTTGTTGTAGAAGATGAACAAGCTGTTGGTGTTTATGCTATTACTACAAAGTACTCAGATAAATCTAAGTTTATAAAAAAACAATATTACCCAATAAAGGATTGGCGACAAGCAGGTTTAAAAGTAAAATCTTACGTTGATATAGGTTCTAAGTATACTTTTAAAAAAAGAGAATTGTCCTACTATAAAATTGGACACTTATCTATTCGGGATATTAGAGATCTCGAAGAATTCATTGTTCAATTTACAAAAAATCAAAATTAGCAGTTTAAAAAAATGTAGAAAACCATCTACATTTTTTTATTGTTATAAATTATATTTTTCCTCTAAATTACCAAACACTTCATCTGATGTTAAGAATTCACCATACAAAATATCTTGTGATGCTTTCTCTAATGTAAGGTTTAGTTCAATTAAGCTATTTGGTGTTAACTCATCAAGTTTATATTCTAGATCCTCTATAGTATTAATCATATTATCATCTTCAATATTTAACATTATTTAAACCTCCATATATTATTAAAAATATTTTAACTTATAACCTTTACAATTTCTAGACTCTTTAGAGAATAATTTCTATGGTACAATAATCACAAAAGAACAATTAGTATAAAGAAAACGATAAATTAGATGCTTATCTCTAATTTATCGTTTTTAATATTTATTATTATTTTATTTTAATCCTCATCATCTTCATCATCTTCATCATCTTCATCATCAAAGAAAGAATCTAAAATTCTATTGTTGTAGTTATTTGTATTATCATCATCTTCATCATCAAAATCATCAAAGAAAGAACCTAAAATACTATTGTTGTAGTTATTTGTATTATCATCTTCTTCTACTCCATCTATACTATATTTATTCCAAATTATTATAGGGTTAAACCAAAGTGTAAGAACTCCAAAACCATGTGAAACTGGTACAGACACCATTCCAATATCATCTCTTTGTCGTTTAAGCTCTTTCCACGAAATACCAGATTGTTCTCCAATTTCTTTAACTTTTCGATAATCCATGAAGTCATCCTGTAAAATATCTAATAAATTATCAAACTTCTTGGTATACTTTTGATTTAATGCTGGCATATACTTATTGAATATAATCTCCGGGTTATACCAAAGATAAATTGATTGACGACCTGGACATTGTACTGTAATAGTCTTTAATCCCTCTGCAACTTTTTGTGGTTTAACGCTACTAGCGAACATACCACGCTCTACAGCTATAGCTTTCACTTGTCTGTAATCCATGAAGTCGTCTCCAACAATATTTGTTATTCTTGACATAATATTACTCTCCTTTTTTATTAAAAAACTCAAAATAACAGTATTAGTATATATATATATATATACAATATAATTTACATATAGTACACAATAATAAATTTAAATATTTAAGATATACATTCTTAAAGTAACATCCTGATATTAAAAACATCGTATAAGTAATTATATATATTACGTATTAGTTTGGTATGGTATAATAAAGCAATTAGAAAGAAGTGATTCAATGACTAGAATAAAATCATTAATAACCATCCTAATTTACTTTTTAGTACCTTTAAGTATGCAATTAGGATTATTGTTGTATTATCAACATTCACTAGGATTATCTACAACAGAATCAGCTCAACGATTGATGGATCTATTCACATCAGTTAATGGAATGCTTTATATGATGGGACCTGTTTTATTAATAGTGTTTGCTTTAAATTATAAATACTTTATCGCTAAGTTTAAGTATGCCTTTTTAGTATTAAGACAATCTTTAATCTATGGTTTTGTAGGTTACTTAGTATCGATTACATTGCTTGCGATATTAGGTGTTATTATATCTATGAATAATCTCGAAGTAACAAACCCAGAAAACCAAGAGATAATCAATTCAATGCTACGTAATACTAATTTATTTATTGCGATATTAACCTTAGGATTTATCATTCCTTTATTAGAAGAGTTAATCTTTAGAATTGCTTTTGCGGGTTTATTTATTAGAGATAAGGTTAAAGAATCATGGTTACCTTACATTGCGATGGCGATTATCTTTGCATTAATTCATGAAACAAGTATTATCACCGTACATGATCTTAATTCATTGTTTATGTTTTTGTTTTACTTTATACCAGCAATGGTTTTATCGGCAATCTATAAGCTATCTAAACATAATATTCTAGCTGTTTATATTATGCATGTTCTAACGAATGTCGTTGCGGTTTTAGTATCTTCTTATATTTAAATGACACCTTTTTATAAAAAGGTGTTTTTCTTAGTCTAATTTATGATAAAATTTAGTGATAGTAAGGAAGTGATTATATGGAACTATTAGCTCCAGTTAAAGATAAAGAATCAGGAATACTGGCCATTAATTGTGGGGCAGATGCCCTTTATTGTTCAGGGCCAGGTTTTTCTGCTAGGGTAGCTGCGGCTATTTCATGGGAAGATTTAAAAGAGATTATAGATTATGCTCATATCTATTCTAAGAAGGTTTATATAACATTAAATACTTTAATTGATGATGTGGCTATAGATGCGGTTATCCGATATTTAGATAAGTTGGTAACTTATCATATCGATGGATTGATCGTACAAGATTTAGGTTTATTAAAGATAGTGAGAAGTATGTATCCTGATTTAGAAGTGCATGGTTCTACTCAGATGCATATACATAATAAAGCTGGTTTTGCTTATATAGAATCAAAAGGATTAGATCGAGCAGTTGTACCTAGAGAGATGTCTTTAAGTGAAATAAAGACAATTAAAGAGAGTACATCTTTATCTATAGAGACCTTTGTTCATGGTGCTTTATGTGTGTCATATTCAGGACAATGTTTGTATTCTCATTTTGATAATGGTGGTTCTGGTAATAAAGGAGCTTGTAAACAAAATTGTCGTCAGTTACATGATGTGGCATCTTCTAATGCCTATAATCTATCCTTAAGAGATTTATCTTTAGGTAACAACATCACAAAACTAAATGGAATTGTAGATTCTTTAAAGATAGAAGGACGATTAAAATCTAAGGAGTATCTATATTCTAATGTTTCTTATTATCGTAGTATCTTAGATAATAATGAGAATGAACAACTTAGAGATTTAGTATCTATTGCTTATAATCGTAAATTTACAAGAGGTCCTGTACTAGAAGCTAAAGATGTCTTTAATCAAGATCGAGTGAATAACCATGGTCTACATGTAGGTAGAGTTATCTCTAGTGATAAAGATTATATAAAGATTGATGTTTTTAAAAGTATTCATCGTTTAGATAATATAAGAATACTATCTAATGATTTAGAGTCGGGTATGACTATCGATATTCTATTAGATAACAATAAGAATGAAGTAGATTCTATTGATAGTGGTATTGGTTATATTAAGTTAAATAAACAAAATAAATATGTGAATAACATCAAGCATGGAGAGTTGTTTATTGTAAAGACGAGAGCTTATGAAGGTGTTATAGATAGTCTATGTAATAAATATGCTAAGAAGATTGAATTAGAAGTTAAGGTAAGTGCTAGTGTTGATTCTAGTATGGTATTAAGTATTAATGATAGGGTATATATCTCAGAGTTTATCTGTCAAAAAGCATCTAATAAACCAATGTTAAAAGAAGATATCTTAAAACAACTGTCTAAGACAAACGATACACCATTTATCTTTAAGTTTGTTGATGTAGAGATAGATGATGATTTATTTATTGTAAAGTCTGTATTGAATGCTTTTAGAAGAGAAGTAGTAGAGAAAGAGATGGCTTTATTAGTAGATAGAGATGATTTAGATAGAAATGCATATTCATTAGAGAAGGGTGTAACTAAATCATTTAAAGGTTATAAGTATATGGTTAGAACTATAGAACAAGCTAAAGTATTAAGTGATAAGGGTATAAAAGAGATATATGTTGATAATTTAGAAATACTAGATGAAGTAAATGCTTTAGTTGATACTGTTATACCTGTATTACCTAGAGTAGTTAAAGATAAGGAAGTAGATACTTATTTAGAAAAAATAAATGCTTATGATAGGGTCATGGTATCTGAATTAGGGATGTATCAATTATTAAAAGGTAAGAAATCTATAGAAGTTAACTATTCATTGAATATATTAAATAAAGAAGCACTAGCTATGATTAGTGAAGATGCTTCTAATGTGATCTTATCTTATGAATGTAAGAGTGATCTATTGTTCTCAATAGATAATGTCTTAACATCAACAATCATCTATTCTAGGTTGCCTTACATGATTATAGATTATCCTTTAGAAGCTTTAGATAAAGCATTAGAAAGTTCTAAGTATGTAGAGTTAGATAATAATAAGGAAGTTTTAATCGCATCTAAATACTATGGTTTAAAAGAATTACATTCTAAGAAGCCTTTAATTAATAAAGATAATTCATTAAATTGTGATTATGGATTTATTACTTTCACTAGTGAAAGTATAGAAGAAGTCACTAAAATAATGAAAGAATTTAGTAATTGTTAGGATTGTATTAAATATAAATTATTTCAATGATATGACTTAACAAACTATAAATTTTTGGTATAATAAGAAAGAATTTAATTGAAAAATTCTTTTTTTATTTTGGAGGTAAAAAGATGACAGATTTTTTAACAAGTTTCTTTAAACTTAACGAACGTAAAACAACGGTTAGAACTGAAGTTATGGCAGGGATCACAACGTTCCTTTCTATGGCTTATATTTTATTTGTGAATCCTAGTATTTTAGCTGCTGCTGGTATGCCTGAACCATCAGTCTTTGTCGCAACTGCTTTAGCTGCGATTGTCGCAACTTTAATTATGGGATTATATGCGAACTATCCAGTAGCGCAAGCTCCTGGTATGGGGATGAATGCTTTCTTTGCTTATACGATTTCAGGTCAATTAGGTTATTCTTTCCAAGAGGCATTGTTCATTATTTTCTGTTCAGGATTAATATTCATGTTGATATCAGCAACGAGAATTCGTGAACAAATCATTAATGCGATTCCATCTTCTCTTAAATATGCGGTAAGTGCAGGGGTAGGTTTATTCATTGCCTTTATCGGATTAAAAGGAACTGGTATTATTGTTGCTAATGATGCAACAACAGTTGCTTTAGGTAACCTAGCTGATAAAAATGCTTTAATTGGTTTATTTGGTATTGTTTTAACATTTATTTTAGTGGCACGTAAAGTACGTGGTGATATCTTTATTGGGATGGTAGCTACTGCGATTTTTGGAATGATCATTGGTGGTGTCAATGTACCTACTGCGATTGTATCAAGCATTCCATCATTAGATCCAATTGCCTTTAAATTATTTGATATTGATATTGCTCACATGTTTACATCATCATCATTCTACTTTGTGGTATTCTCAGTATTGTTCTTAGATTTCTTTGATACAGCTGGAACTTTAATGGGTGTAGCTACTAGAGCTAACTTATTAGATGAAGAAGGAAAGTTAATCGATGGAGAAAAAGCTTTAATGGCTGATGCAACCGCAACAACATTTGGTGCGATGATTGGTACATCAAGTGTTACTTCTTATGCTGAGTCTGTAGTTGGTGTAGAAGCTGGAGGTCGTACCGGTTTAACAGCAGTCGTTGTTGCAATTGGATTTGCTTTATCATTATTTTTCTCACCTTTATTAAGTGTTGTAACATCTAGTGTAACAGCAGCTGCTTTAGTAGTGGTTGGATCATTAATGATGACATCGTTAAAAAATGTGGACTGGGATGATTTTGCGGATTCAGCGGCTTCATTCTTTACCGTAATCTTTATGGTATTAGCATACTCTATTGCAGAGGGTATCGCTGTTGGATTTACAATGTATGTGATCTTAAAATTAGCACAAGGTAAAGGGAAAGATGTTTCTAAAATTATGTATGTTTTAGCAATCCTTTTCATCCTACACTTTGTCTTTAATGCCTTACATATGTAAAATAGTAATTAATAACTTATAATTAACATAAGTTATTAATTACTTTTCTTTATATTTAAAGGGAAATTTTGTATAATTAAAACAATGATATTAACATTTAAGGAGTAGTCATATGATAAAACGTTACAGTACACCAGAGATGGATGCGATATGGAATGATCAAACAAGATTTGAGTCTTGGTTAAAAGTAGAAATTCTAGCAAGTGAAGCATGGTCTAAGCTAGATGTGGTTCCAGTTAGAGATTTAGATTTAATTAAGGAAAAGGCATCTTTTGATATTAATCGAATCTATGAAATAGAAGAACAAACTAAACATGATGTGATTGCTTTTACAAGAGCGGTTTCTGAAACTTTAGGTTATGAGAAAAAGTGGATTCATTATGGCTTAACATCAACCGATGTTGTCGATACCGCATTAGGTTACCAAATTAAACTGGCTAATAACTTAATTGAAGAACAACTATACAAGTTCGCAGCTACTTTAAAAAATATGGCTGAAACCTATAAGTATACACCTTGTATGGGACGTACCCATGGGATTCATGCTGAGATTACGACTTTCGGTTTAAAGTTTGCTTTATGGTATGATGAATTACAACGTGATATTAAACGTTTTAAAGATGTTCGTAAAATTATTGAATGTGGTAAGATTTCAGGTGCTGTTGGTACTTTTGGGAACACACCACCATTCGTTCAAGACTATGTGTGTATGGAGTTAGGTATTTCTTCAGCGAATATTTCGACACAAATCTTACAACGTGATCGCCATGCCTCTTATATGTCAATCATCGCTTTAATTGGTTCATTGATTGAAAAAATAGGAACTGAGATTCGTCACTTACAACGTTCGGAAGTTAATGAAGTAAAAGAAGGTTTTGCTAAGGGACAAAAAGGATCTTCGGCTATGCCTCATAAACGTAATCCAATCGGTTCAGAAAATATGGCTGGATGTGCGAGAGTCTTACGTGGTTATATGGTAACTGCTTATGAAGATATTAACCTTTGGCATGAAAGAGATATTTCTCATTCATCGGCAGAGCGTATTATTATCCCAGATGGTACTACCTTACTACATTACATGTTGAAGCGTTTTAATGCGATAGTAGAAAACTTAGAAGTAGATGAGACACAAATGATTGAGAATATCTATGTGACTCATGGTGCGGTATTCTCTGGTCAAGTATTAAATACTTTAGTAGCTAAAGGTTTATCTAGAGAAGAAGCCTATGATATCGTACAACCAATCGCTTTACAAGCATATCGTGATAAGGAAGATTTCCATACCTTATTATCGATTGATGAAAGAATTTCATCTTTATTAAATGAAAAAGAATTAGCTTCTTGTTTTTCTTTAAAACACCATTTAAAAGAAGTTGATACTATCTTTAACAGAGTATTTATTAAATCAAGATATTAATTTTAAGACCTAGGTTACTAGGTCTTTCTTTAAGGATGTGAGATTATGACTTATAAAGAAAAAGTGACTAATAAAGAAAAAGTAATATGTATCGTAGGACCTACCGGTATAGGTAAGACTAAGTTATCGATTGCTTTAGCTAAAGCATTAAAGAGTGAGATTATTAATGGGGATGCGATACAAATCTTTAAAGAGGGCGATATTTTATCGGCTAAGCCTAGTCTTGAGGAAAGAGAAGGTATTGTTCATTATTTATTAGATGATAAAGATTTAGACTATAAGTTAGATATCGCATCTTTTAAAGAGGAAGCTTCTAGTTTAATTACAACGATTAATAATAAGGGTATGATACCTATTGTAGTTGGAGGTTCTGGTTTATATTTAAAAGCTTTATTATATGATTATAACTTAGATCAAATAAAATCTAAATCTAGTGAGATAGAATCTAAATACCAAGATTATTCTAATGAAGCATTGTTTGATGTCTTAGTTAATCTAGATGCACAAGCAGCATCTATCCTACATCCTAATAATCGTAAGCGTGTCTTAAGAGGCATTGATATCGCATTAAACAATGAAGTTAATAAGACTGATTTTATTAATTCTCAAAATAAAGAAGTTATCTATGATGCTTTAATTATTGGTCTACAATTAGAAAGAGATAAGCTATATGAGCGTATTAACTATCGAGTAGATGTTATGAGTGAGAATGGTCTATTAGATGAAGTTACTTCTTTAGTTGATAAATATGGATATGATAAAGACTACCAATTGTTTCAAGCCATTGGTTTTAAAGAGTTTATTCCTTATTTAAAGAATGAATCATCTTTATCAGAAGTATTAGATAAGATAAAACAAAATTCTAGAAGGTATGCCAAGAAACAATTAACTTGGTTTCATAATCAAATGCAAGTTGATTGGATTGATGTGGACTTAGAAGATTTTGATAAAACAATTAAACAAGCATTATTATTAGTGGAGGAAAAATATGGAAAAGACACAGTTTGATCGAACGAAGATTATATATGGTGATAAGGTAGATGCCTTAAAAGATAAAACAGTAGCGATAATAGGTCTAGGTGGGGTAGGATCTTTTGCGGCTGAAGCCATTGCGAGATTAGGTGTTGGTAAGTTAGTAATCGTTGATAAGGATGTTGTTGATGTTACGAATATCAATCGACAGTTAATTGCCTTACATTCAACGATTGATTTAAATAAGGTAGATGTCATGAAAGAGCGTTTACTAGATATTAATCCTAATATTGATATTGTCGCATTAAAGATGTTCTACAATGAAGAAACAAGACATTTAGTCTTTGATCATCAAGTAGATTTTGTCATCGATGCATGTGATACGATTAGTGCTAAGTTAGATATTATTAAATACTGTTTAAGAAATAAGATTAAGTTTATTTCTAGTATGGGTGCAGGTAATAAAGCGAATCCTAATTTAATAAAGTTATCTACTTTAGATAAGACTTATGAATGTAAATTAGCTAAAGTCGTACGTACTACTATGAAAAAAGAAAAGATTAATGGTAAGGTACCAGTGGTGTTTTCTAGTGAAAAATCATTTGTAGCTAATAAAGAAGGATTAGATTTTGATAATGTGGACTCTCGTAAAGAACTACCATTAATTGGATCATTACCATACATACCATCTATCTTTGGATTAATGTGTGCGGCTTATTGTAGTGATATCTTATTAGGTGAGAATAAAATAAAACTTTAAGTGCTTAGTTAAGCACTTTTTTTCTTGTATCGTTTTTTAATATTTTTACTATATGTTAAAATGTTTAAAAGACTTTGAGGTGATTAAATGAAAAAAATATTAAATAGAATATTCATAGAAGCTATGGGTGGTATGACCTTTGGTTTATTTGCGACTTTAGTAATCGGTACGATTATTAAACAGATAGGATCTTACTTACCTGAATCAATCTCACCATTGGTCATTACGGTTGGTAGTATCGCCACTGGATTATTAGGAGCAGGTATTGGAGCTGGGGTTGCTTTAAAATTAAAAGCACCGGTACTAGTATTGATTTCTGCTATGGTAGTTGGACTTATTGGTGGATTCTCACCATCGATATTAAGTGGTGCGATTATTCAAGAAGGAGCCTTACATTTAGTAGGGCCTGGTGAACCTTTAGGAGCTTTTATCGGATCTTATGTAGCGATTGAACTAGGTTTAAAAATATCAGGTAAAACAAAGTTAGATGTGGTTTTAACACCCTTACTATGTATTGGTATAGGTGCTTTAGTTGGTCTGTTAGTTGGACCACCTATCTCAACTGTCATGTTAGAGATTGGTCACTTTATTAATTGGGCAACTGTCCAACAACCATTAATTATGGGTGTCATTATTGCGGTAGTAATGGGTCTTATTATCACAGGACCTTTATCTTCAGCTGCTATTGCGATTGTCCTACAAATGGGTGGCTTAGCAGCAGGCGCTGCGACTATAGGTTGTGCTGCCCACATGGTAGGATTTGCGGTATCATCATTTAAAGAGAATGGTCTAGGTGGACTAGTTGCACAAGGTATAGGCACTTCTATGTTACAACTACCAAATGTTATGAAAAAACCGATAGTGGCGTTACCTGTGGTATTAACTGGTGCGATCTTAGCACCAATTGGTATTATATTCTTTAACTTTGCGAACAATCCAACAGGAGCAGGAATGGGTACTGCAGGTCTAGTAGGACCATTAATGGCCTTTCAAACAATGACTGAAACTATGTCTGCACCTATCGTTATTGCTAAGATAATTGTTTTCTTATTCATTGCACCTGCTTTACTATCATGGTTAATTACAGAGATCATGCGTAAGAAAGGTTTAATTAATGATGGTGATTTAAAGATAGATATTTAATCTATATATAGAAAGAGGGATATTATGGAATATAAATATATGAAGAATGGTCTAAGAATACCTACTATTGGTTTTGGTACATATAAACTGTTAGGTGAAGAAGGTAAAACCGCCATAATAAATGCGATAAAAGATGGTTACAAGCTAATTGATACAGCACAAATGTATGGTAATGAAGATTTAGTAGGTCAAGCAATTATCGAATCAGGAATACCTAGAGAAGATTTATTTATTACCACAAAGGTTAATAATCCAATACGTGATTATGATAAAGTCATTACATCGATAGATGAATCATTAAAGAAGTTACAAACTAACTATGTTGATTTAGTCTTGTTGCATTGGCCGATACCTTTAGATTATAGAGATAATTGGATTGTGAAAAACAATGAAGCTTGGACTGCTTTAGAGTTTTTAGTAACAACTGGTAAAATAAAAAGTATTGGGGTATCTAACTTTTATCCAGAACATTTAGAGCCATTGTTACAAGATTGTCTAATTGAACCTTGTGTCAATCAAATAAGATTATCGATAGGTGACTATAAAGAAGAATTAGTCGATTATTGTTTTAGGAATGATTTAGTCATTGAAGCATACTCTCCTTTAGGTAGAGGCAAGGCTGGTGATAATACGATCATTATTGATATGGCGAATAAATACAATGTAGCAATCTCTAAGTTAATGTTAAGATGGTCACTGCAACATGGTTTTATTCCGATACCTAAATCTTCACATGATAATCGTATTAAAGAGAATTTAGATGTTTTTAATTTTGAGATATCTAGTGAAGATATGAATATCTTAGATAATATAAAAGGTTATAGTGAAGAAACATCACTAAAACCAGAACTAATACAGTTTTAGAAAGTGGGGAGTCTATGAAATTTTCAAAGTTAGATAAGGGATATTTAATTGTATCCATCATATTTTTCTTAGTATTATGGACCTTAAAAATAGTAGAGGATTTAAACTTAATTCCTTATCATTCATGGCCTGTAAGAATAGGAGTACCCTTGTATGTAGGAATTACCTTTATCTATAATTTAATTGCACCTGGTATAGAGAAAACTAAGTTTATCGCTTTTGCTTTGTTGTTTGCGAATTTAGCGGAGATTATCAATGCGGCTAACCTAGATTTTGGATTATTGTTTTTTGTGGTAACCCATATCTTATTAACGATCTTCCATACTAAAAAAACAATAGAATTAAAAGCCTTAAAGGTTAAACAAAACGATGTGGACTGGTTAGTTAAATACCATAAGATACAACGATATAGTGGTTTCTTAATGTTGGTATTGTTTATCTTTATCTCAACCTTTATCGTCTTAAACCTACATGAAAAGATACTACTATATGAATTAGTAGTACCTATTTATATGTTTTTCTTATCAATCATGGCATGGCGAGCGATATGTACCTATGGTGAAGAACAATCAGGTCGAATCATTATCGGATCGTTACTCTTCTATATATGTGATGTCTTTATCTTATTAGAGCTGACAGCTCCCAATTTTGATAATCCACCTTTATATATGTTAGTGATATCTTGGATTACGTATTTACCTGCCTTATTCTTATTATCGGTTATTGGTAAATCAATCTTTATGAATAAGACATATCCTAATTTTTAGGTATAAAAAAAAGACGAGCAATCGTCTTTTTAGTTTGATTAAATAGCTTTGCAGTAAAGTTCGTTAACTTTATCCCAGTTAATAACATCCCAAATAGCTGTTAAGTAATCAGGACGAACATTCTTATACTTTAAGTAGTAAGCATGCTCCCAAACGTCTAATCCTAAGATTGGAGTTTGTCCATCAGTTAATGGTGAATCTTGGTTTGCTGTTGAAGTAACTTTTAATTCTCCGTTATCTACAACTAACCATGACCAACCTGAACCAAATCTTTTAGTTCCAGCTTCGTTCATTTGAGCTTTTAAGTTATCTAATGATCCGAAAGTTTTGTCGATAGCTGCTGCTAATTCTCCTTTAGGAGCTCCACCAGCGTTAGGACCTAAAATCTCCCAGAATAATGAGTGGTTCGCATGTCCTCCACCGTTGTTTTGTACAGCTGCTCTGATATCTTCAGGAACATCTTTTAAGTTAGTTACTAACTCTTCAATTGTTTGGTTTCCTAATTCAGGATACTTTTCTAAAGCTGCATTTAAGTTGTTTACGTAAGCCGCATGGTGCTTATCGTGGTGTAAATGCATTGTTTCAGTATCGATTGTTGGTTCTAATGCATCATGTGCATAAGGTAAATCTGGTAATGTATACGCCATTAATAATTCCTCCATATTTTTTTAATTTTCTATGTATAAATTTATAGTATTTTAATACATTAATCAAAAGAGATGCACTTTATTATTTTATATAGCTTTTTAATTAAAATGGTTATAAATAGTAGGGTATTTTTATCTTTAGATATATTATATTTTTGATACTTTTGTTTATTTATCTATGTATAAATAATTACTTTATTATCTATAAGTTTACTTATTATTTTTAAATGTAATCATTCTAAAAAACATATAGTAAATATGTACATTCTGTGTTAGAATGAAAGATGATAAAAGAAGTGGAGGGATGTTTATCGAATCGGTATTATATGGTGATCAAACCCAATTAGCAGTAACCAATATGTCTTTTTCTAAAAATATTTTAGGTGGTTTTCCATATTATGTGAAAGCTTTAGCTAAGGTTAAAAAAGCTTGTGCAATGGCTAATTATCAAGCAGGCTTATTAGATAAGGATATTTATGAACGTATTTTAGTAGCGTGTGATGAATTAATAAAAGGTTACCATCTTGGGCAATTCCCAGTGGATGTATTTGGTGGTGGCGGTGGTATCGCCGTTAATATGAATATTAATGAAGTAATTGCTTCAATAGCAGGTGATGGTGTTAAGGCAATCGAACATGTGAATTTGTCGCAATCAACGTCAGATGTTTGTCATACAGCACTTAGAGTGTGTTTATACGAACGTATTGGTGAGTTAGAAAAGATTGTTAAGGATACCTTAGATATCTTGTATGCTAAGTATGAGGAGTTTAAGCCTTATAAAACAATCGCTCGTACTTGTTGGCAAGATGGTATACAAGTGAGTGCAGGTGTTTTATTCTCGGCAACCGCATCGGTCTTAAAAAGAGAACATAAAAATTTATTACGTTATCGTGATTACTTTAAGATTATTAATCTTGGTTGGACAGTTATTGGTTCTGGTATGAACGCTACCGATGAGTACCAAGATCGTATTTTAGATTGTTTATCTTCTGTTGTAGGTTATGAGTGTACATGGCATGAGTATCCTTTTGAAGCAGCCCAATATCCTGATGATTTAGTACGTGTTTCTAATATCTTTAGATCAATTTCTGAATTGATGACTAAACTTGCTAGAGATATTCGTATTTTATCCTCTGGACCAGAAGCTGGTCTTAACGAGTTAAAGTTACCTAACGTTCAATCTGGATCTTCTTTCTTTCCAGGAAAGAACAATCCAATTATCCCAGAGACATTGATTCAATCATCTTTACTAGTAGCAGGTAATGATTCTATTATTCAAACTTGTCTAGGATTAGGTGAAGTCCATCTAAACGTATGGGAGAATATGATGGGGTTCTTATTGTTACAAAATATCTCGATGATTAAAAGTGTCTTAACGATATTCAATGAGAAGTGTTTAGCGGGTATTGAACTTAATAAAGCGGTATGTGAAGGTTATGCGAACTCAACAATGCCTTTATTGGTTTACTATAAAGAGAAACGTGGTTATGAGTATATCTCTAAGTTAGTAAAAGATAATGGGGTTAGTGGAACCTTAGAATTATTAAAAAATAAAGATTTAAAGGAGATGGGATAGTGAGTAATTATCAACCTAAGTTAGAATGGGCGAAAGAATGGTTATCTAGTCCTAAGAAGTGTTATATCAATGGGGAGTGGGTTCAAGGTAGTGGTAAGTTAATCGAATCGATTAATCCAGCTAATCAAGAAGTCAATGGTCATTTTTATAGTGCGTCTAAAGAAGATGTGGATTTAGCTGTTGTAGCAGCTAGAGATGCTTTTGAAAATGGGGAGTGGACTTCTAGTATTAACCATGGTCAACGTGGTGTCATTATGAGAAAGATGGCTCAATTAATTAGAGATCATATCGAAGAGCTAGCAACCATTGAATCTTTAGATAATGGAAAGTGTTTTTATGAAGGGATTGAAGATGCAGAGAATGTCGCTACTTTCTTAGATTATTATTCTGGTTGGTGTGATAAATACTATGGCTCAATCAATCCGACAAATAATTTCTTTTCATATACCTTAAGAGAACCAGTTGGTGTTGTAGGACAAATTATTCCTTGGAATTATCCATTAGATATGGCAGGTTATAAAATAGCACCTGCCCTAGCAATGCGTAATTGTATTGTCATTAAACCTTCTAATGTTACAAGTTTATCTTTAGTGAGATTGTTTGAGATATTTGATGAGTCTAACCTAATACCTAAAGGTGTGATGAACTTAGTGTTAGGTTCTAGTGAGGTAGGGGATGCGATTACCCATCATGGAGATATTGATAAGGTCGCATTTACTGGTTCAACTAATGTTGGTCGTAAGTTAGTAAGAGCAAGTGCTGATTCTAACTTAAAGAGTGTTTCTTTAGAATTAGGTGGTAAATCACCTAATATCATCTTTGCGGATGCACCGGATTTAGATTTTGCGATAGAAAGAAGCTTTGTAGCTATGTTCTATGGTAAGGGTGAGAAGTGTTCTGAACCAACACGTTTATTAGTAGAGAGAAGTGTTTATAATCAAGTCATTGATGGTTTGGTTGAATATGGTAAGTCTTGGAAGGTAGGAGATCCTTTTGATCCATCTACTAATCAAGGAGCTCAAGTATCACAACAACATTTTGATTCAATTATGAATTATATTCAAATTGGTAAAGATGAGGGAGCTAGATTAGTCTTAGGTGGAGATCGTAATATAGAAGGTGATAACGCTAAGGGATTCTTTATTAATCCAACGATATTTGTCGATGTAGATAATTCGATGCGTATTGCTCAAGAAGAGATATTTGGTCCTGTTTTATGTGTCATACCTTTTGATACTGAGGAACAAGCTTTAGAAATCGCTAATGATTCTATTTATGGATTGGCAGCTGGTTTTTGGACAAACGATGTGGCTCGTACACAACGATTATCTAAAAAGTTAAAAGCTGGGCAAATCTTTATTAATAAGTATGGGTGTTATGACCATGCATCACCATTTGGAGGCTATAAGCAATCTGGATGGGGTATGGAATGTGGAGATTTATCTTTAGATTTATATACGAAACGCAAGTCTGTTTGGATTGCGGGTAAAGAATAATAAAAACAAAGGGGAGAATAGTTTATGAAATGTAGAGCAGCTGTTATGGTTGGAGTCAATCAATTAGAGATTAGAGAAATTGAATTAGACAAACCAAAAGCAAATGAAGTGTTAGTTAAGATTATGGCGACAGGTATTTGTCATAGTGATTTAAACACTTTAGAAGATCCAACAAGTCCAGTACCTCAAGTATTGGGGCATGAAGGTGCAGGGGTTGTTGTTGAGGTTGGAGAGATGGTTAAAACATGTAAGGTAGGAGATCGTGTCGCTTTATCATGGGTACCTTTCTGTGGAACATGTGCTTACTGTCAAGATGGTAAAGTAAACTTATGTGAGTCTGCTTTTGGTCCAATGTTTGATGGGACCTTATTAGATGGAACAACACGTATTACCTTAGATGGAGAGAAATGTTACCATCAATCATTATTATCGACGTTTGCAGAGTATGCGGTAGTACCAGAAATGTCTTGTATTCCAATGCCTGAAGAAATGCCATTCAATATCGCATCGATGATTGGATGTGGGGTTGCTACTGGATTTGGTGCAAGTGTTAATGCAGCTAAAGTAAGCGTTGGTTCTAGTGTTGCGGTATTTGGTCTTGGTGGTGTTGGTATTAATGCGATACAAGGTGCTAAAGTAGCTGGAGCTCGTATTATTATCGCTTGTGATATCAAAGAAGAAAACTTAAAAGAAGCTAAATTATATGGAGCTACTCATACTTTAAATTCATTAGAGTGTGATGTGGTAGCGGAAATTAAGAAGATCGCAGATGGTATCGGAGTTGATTCTGCGATTGATTGTACAGGAATTACCCATGTTGGGACACAAGCTTGGATGTCTACGAAAAAAGGTGGAACGACGGTTGTAATTGGGGCTTATGGTGCTGATAAAGAACTATGTTTACCAGCTGGTGGATTCCACCGTCAAGCTAAAATCTTAAAGGGATCTTTCTATGGGGATGTCAATCCATATAAAGAGTTTCCGATGATCGCAAATCTTTACTTAGAAGGTAAGTATGATTTAAATTCATTAGTCATTGAAAAGATTGCTTTAGATGATATTCAAAAAGCGTTTGATTCATTCCATGATCCAAATGCTAAGAACATGGGTCGTTACATTGTTGAGTTTGATTAAGAAGGGGAATCTATATGCTTAAAAAAATTAGACCAAGTATTGTCTTTATACCTGGTATTATCTTCATTACAGTTATTATCTTAGGATTTATCTTCCATGGTGAATTCATTCGTGTTTTAAATGAAGCCTTTGAATGGTTAATGTGGAACTTTGGTTGGATGCTAAGTGTTGGTATGTTACTATTTGTAGCTTTCATGGTATTCTTGTTAGTCCATCCAATCGGTAATGTCCGTCTAGGTGGTAAAAATGCCAAGCCAAAATTAACCTTCTGGCAATGGTTTACAGTTGTTTTAATTTCAGGTGTTGGAACAGGATTAGTATTCTGGGGACCAAGCCCGATTACTTATGCCATGCAACCACCTCCAAGTATGGGCTTAGAACCTGGTTCAAATGATGCGATTATTTGGGCAATGCGTACAACTTTCATGCATTGGACTTTAACACCATATGCGATCTATGTAACTTTTGCGGTTATCTTAGCTTATGTTTGGCACAACCTTAAAAAAGAAGCGAAAGTTAGTCAATCGTTCTCTTTATTAATTGGTAAAAAAGCAGAGAATAAAACCTTCTCAGCAATTATTGATACCTTAACCGTATTTGCGATTGTTGGTGGTATTGCGGGATCACTAGGATTTGGGATTCTTCAATTAACATCAGGATTAACTTCAATCTTTGGTGTACAAGTAACCAACCAACCTTTAACTTATACAATTATCGTTGCGATTATTACCGCAATATTTACTATCTCAGCCATCACTGGATTAAAAAAAGGGATTGTTTGGTTAAGTGATAAAGAAGCATGGGTTGTCTTCTTTATTATGATTTTCTTATTAATCGTTGGTCCTACTGCTTATATCTTTAACTTGATGACACAATCGGTAGGTTCTTATTTAAACAACTTCGTTGAAGGTATGACCTTTACCGCACCATTTAATGATGGTGGCTTATGGCCACAATGGTGGGATATGTTCTGGTGGGCTGACTGGTTATCATTTGGACCTATCATGGGATTATTCTTTGCCCGTTTAGGATATGGTCGTACCATTAAACAATTCGTTTTCGTTAACTGGTTATTACCATCAGCATTCGGTATCTTCTGGTTCTCTGCCTTTGGTGGAACTGCTTTACATGCCCAATTCTTTGGTGATACAAACATGTACCAATTATTCTTAGATCAAGGAAGAGAAGCTTTAACTTTCGCAACCTTAGATCTAGTACCATTATCGAATATCTTAAGACCATTAATGTTTATTATTATCGCATTATCTTGTGCAACATTAACGGATTCTATGGTATCTACGGTATCTAGTATTTCTTTAAGAAATAACGATGGGGTAGAAGAAGCACCTAAATCATTAAAGATATTCTGGGGATTATTAATTGGAGCTTCTGCTTTAGTCTTTACATTAACTGGTGGTATTTCTGGTATTCAGATGGTTAAAACATTTGCAGGATTCCCAATCTTATTTGTGGGTCTAGCTATGTTAGCTGGGTTTATGAAATATATCTTAACAAAAGCTCCGAGAGATAATTATGGTCATTATGTAGAGAATGATGCGATTAAACAGGAAGAAGAAGGTATCTAATAAAAAATATCTAATAAATAAGGTAAATTTCTATTGTTTATTCCTTCAATAAAAGATATAATCTTAGTAAGGGAAAAACTATTATTATTTTTAGATTATGGGTTTTAAAACAAGGTGTCATGCCTTGTTTTTTCTTTATATATCATTAGGAAAAAGTTCACATATCTTGTATACTAAACCTACATTAAGAAATGGGGTTATGACTATGAAAATTATTGTTATTGGGACATCGCATGCAGGGATTGCTTTTGCCTTAAGGGCAAGAGAAGAGTATCCAGATGCACAAATTACCATGTATGAAAGAGAGGAAGGAATTTCTTTTATCTCACAATCTATTCCTTTATATTTAATGGGGAAAAGTGATATTTTAAAACATGGTAACTATACGAGTGTTGATGATTTAAAGAAGTTAAACATTGATGTTAAAGTAAACTGTGTCGTAGAGAAGATTGATTTTAAGAAGAAAGAGATTTCTTATGTCTTATTTAATACGACTGATTTATTAACTGATTCTTATGATAAGTTAGTAATGGCTACCGGTTCTTATCCATCATTACCTTTATTCTCTGGTGATAGTGATCATGTTCATGTGATTAAGAATGTCAGTGATGCTAAGAATTTAAGAGACATTATTAAAAAAGAGAATCAAGTTATCGTTTTAGGAGCTGGTTTAATCGGTGTTGAAATTGCTCGTATTCTAGCTTTAAGAAATGTCAAAGTTAAATTGATTCATCCCCATGAACATATCTTAAATAAGTATGTGGACAAGGAATTAGCCGATTCTTTTCAAAAAGATTTAGAAGATATTGGGGTAGAGGTTTATTTAAATACAGTTGCTACTGATCTTGCGGTTAATGATAAGAATAAAAAGATTACGGTATATACGGATAACCACCAACAATATTTAGCTGATGATGTCATTGTATCGATCGGATTTAGACCTAACTCATTATTGGTTAGAAACGATGCCCAACTTGGTGATATGGGAGCAATTGTCGTCGATGAGTACATGCATACATCAATCAAAGATGTCTTAGCGGTTGGAGATTGTGCTACCTCTGTAGTGAATGGGGTATCTCATCCTATCTATATGCCACATGCGAGTGAAGCAATTAGACAAGGTCAAATTGCAGCTTTAAACTTATCTAAAAAAGTAAGAGCGATTCCTCCTTCTCAAAATACTTACAATATGAACTTGGAAGGTCTAACGATTTGTACGACTGGATTGACATTAAAGAATGCGCTAGCTAATGGCATCGATGCCAAACAAATCTTCTATCGTAACGATGCTTTAGATGAAGATCATTATTTAGAAATGTGGTTTGTTTATGAGAATAAGACCCATCGTATTATTGGGGCACAAATTAAATCTAGTGTTACTTCAGCTAATGAGTATGTCAATATATTATCACTTGCGATTTCCCAAAAACTTACCATTGAAGATTTAGAGTTTTCTGATTTCTTCTTTGAACATGGTTATAAGAACCCAGAGACATTTACATCAATCTTAGCTAAATTAATAAGAGAATCTGAAAGAAAATAGGTGATACTATGGAGTTAAATTTAGATAAAAATCCAGATTACCAATATTGTAAGCAGGTTCTTGAACAATTGAGTAAACTAGAAAAGATAAGGGCCCAACGTTTTGAATTAAAGCGTGAGTTTGATAAAGAATTAGATAAGAAACGTAGTATTTATGCGATTATTATTGCTTTAATCTTACCTTTAATTGTTTTAATCTATTTCTTTGTATCAGAATATGGAATGGCTTCAATAAGGGGTGGTGCTAATAATCTAGTATTTACTAGAACCTTGGGAATATTTATAATCTGTACCTTTATGTTTATAGGAACTTACTTATTCGTATGTAACTTATGGGATAAGAAGAACTTCTTAGATTTAAAAGCTAAAGCACAGAAAGCTTTATTAGAGAAATATGAAGATAAGAAGTTAGAAATCAATAAAGAATCACAAGCAATCTTAAATAGTGATTTAATTAAGAATTCTAAAATACCTCAACGTTATTTATCAGTCAATATGATTACGATGTTGATGAGGTATTTTAATAAAGGTCATGCTTCTTTTATGGACTCTGCAGTAGCTATGTTAGATATGGATATAAAGAAGTCTTCTTATATTCAAAGGGTGGCTAATGATGAAGAAACCCTTATTGAAAAAGAGACTGATTATTTAAAGAATTATAAGCCTTATGCGATTAATTTTAAACTTTAGGATGGAGGATATTTTATGCAAGATGTAAAGAACTTTGTACAAGATAAATTCTATTCTAAGGGAAATCCCTTACTAAAGTTTAGAGAAATATTAACAACCTTAATATTATGGTTTTTATTAATTGCACCTATCTTTGTATTATTTAATTCTTTAGCTACCGGTAATATTTGGGATGATGTATACTTTTGGACTTATGAAGATGGGTTTAAACTAGCTCAATTTATAGAGACGTCTATCATAGTCGGATTTATTTTAGTCTTACTTATATCGATTATTTTATTAGTAAGAAATAACCACTATGTCACTAAGGTATTAACTAAACAAAAGACTTATGATGTAGAAGGTCTAGATAAAAGAAAGGCATGTTTAGAAAAGATCTATGAGGATCGATTTGGTAGTCAAGCCTTTCGTGAAAGTGTTCGTTATTATATCGTAGAACCAGAACAAAACTTTGAGAATCACTTTGTACGTGATACCTTCAAAAAAGAAGGGTGTGATTTTTAATGTTGATGATGTTTTTAAGTAATTCTAATATTAATGAGTATCATTATGCGACTGATAATCCAGTCATATACTTTATTATTCAATATATGAATATCTTTCAATTATTGGCTATCTATCCAATTATAGGTGCTATGTGTTGGTCAATAGGTGGATTGTTCTACCGATTCTTTTATAAGGGTAAACTTGATGAAAAAGACATGGTTAAAATGCCAGTAGAAGATGAACCGATGATTACGATTATGGTACCTGCTCATAATGAGGAGGTTATGATTGAACAGACGATTGATTATTTAATGAATGAGATTAACTATACCAATTATGAAGTCTTGGTATGTGATGATGGTTCTAAGGATTCAACACCAGATATTTTGAATCGTTTGATGATTAAGTATGATCGTTTACGTGTTGTTCGTATTAATGCGAACAAGGGTAAAGCCCATGCCTTTAATGTTGGGATGTCTTTTGCCAAGGGTGAGTATTTATTATCCAATGATGCGGATACGGTATGTGAACCTGATGCCTTGTGGAAGTATATGAATTATTTCTTGAGACCAGGTGGAGAAAATGTGGCTGCTGTTACCGCTAATATGGATGTACAAAATCGTTCATTGATGGTAGAGAAATCACAAACGGTAGAGTTCTCTTCGATAGTAGGAATCATCAAACGTAGTCAGATGGGTGTTCTAGGGGTAATGTATGCCTATTCTGGTGCGAATACCATGTATCGTCGTGATGCGATCTATGATTGTGGTTTGTTTAGACAAGATCGTGCCACTGAGGATATCTCAATTTGTTGGGACCAACAATATAACGGATGGCAAGCTGTCTTTGCCCCTAACATCATGTTTTATATGAATGTTCCTAATACTTTTTACATGCTGTATGAGCAGAGGAAACGTTGGGCTAAGGGTGGGATTGAAGCTTGGACAACTAACTTTGCCAGAGTCTTTAGACATCCGATTAGAAACTTACCAAAGGTCATTATGATGTTAGATCAGACTTTCTCAATCTTATTTTCATTTTATTATTTAATATTTATTATCATCTTAATCATACGTGTCTTAATCTTTATCGCTACTAATGATACCCAACAACTTATCCATACCCTAGATATGGCATTTGTCTTCTCAGCATTCATCACCATGGTAGGCTTCTGGCAATTGTTCATCTCTCTAGCCTTAGATAACCATGGTAAGAAGATGAAGTATTTATTCTTTTCAGCGGCTTATATGTTATGGTATTGGCAGATGAATGCGATAACGATAGTTACCACATTTATTCCCGCAATAAAGAATGTTCTTGGCTTTCAAGGAAAGGGTACTTGGGTATCGCCTGAAAGAACTAAGATGATTATTGATCAAGATAAATAAGAGTTTTTCTTTAAGAGAAACTCTTTTATTTTACATTGATAAAAATATGTGTTATTTTCATAGTATAAATGGAGGGAAACAATATGAATTTAAGAGAAGATGCGAATATAATAATCGATTATGCATTAAAACAAGTATTGCCTGATGAAGCGGTAAAACGTGCCTTAGAAAATAAGAAGTTTAAAGATGGTAAGTTACATTTAGTAGCTATTGGTAAAGCAGCTTACCAAATGGCTAAAACCGCTAAAGAAGTATTAAAGGACAAAGTAAGTGATGGTATCGTTATTACTAAGTATGACCATGTATTAGATAAGATAGATGGTTTAGACTGTTATGAAGCAGGACATCCAGTTTTAGATGAGAATTCATTAAAGGCTACCGATAAAGCGATAGAGTTAGTTTCAAACTTAAATGAGAATGATACCGTAATCTTCTTAGTATCTGGTGGAGGTTCTGCCTTGTTTGAAAGACCATTGGTATCATTAGAACAACTACAAGACTTAAACATTCAACTATTAGCTTGTGGGGCTGATATTACTGAGATTAACTGTTTAAGAAAAAGATTATCGGCAGTAAAGGGTGGTAAGTTTGCTCAGTTATGTGAACCTGCTAAGGTATATACGATTGTCTTATCTGATATCTTAGGTGATCCTTTAGATATGATCGCTTCTGGTCCAACTTATCCAGATGCCTCAACATGTCAAGATGCTTTAGATATTATAGAAAAATATAAACTACAAGTATCTTATGATATGTTAGAGTTATTAAAGGTAGAAACACCTAAAGTTTTAAACAACATTGAAACAGTTATTACTGGTTCGGTTAAAGACTTCGCTTATGCAGCTAAATCTAAATGTGAAGATTTAGGTTATGAGGTTATCTATTTATCTGATCAAGTAGATGGTCATGCTAGAGATTTAGGTTACTTCCTAGGATCGATTGCTAAGACTCATAAAGATTCTAATAAATCATTAGCTTATATCGCAGGTGGCGAAACGATAGTTAGGTTGACTGGAACTGGTAAGGGTGGTCGTAACCAAGAGATAGCTTTAGCTGGTGCAGAGAAGATAGCTGGTTTAGATAATGTCGCTTTATTCTCAGTATCAAGTGATGGTACCGATGGCCCTACCGATGCCACAGGTGGTTATGTTGATGGTTCTAGTAAAGAACAACTAGCTAAAAAAGGCATTCAAATCCATAATGTCTTAGAAGAGAATGATTCTTATCATGCCTTAGATGCCATTGGTTCTTTAGTTAAAACAGGACCTACTGGTACTAATGTAAACGATATAAGTGTTGTCTTAATAAAAGCAAAAGATGTCTAGTAATTTCTAGGCATCTTTTATCTTTTTATTCAGCTGGTTTAAAATCTGATTTTGTAGCACCACACATTGGGCATTCCCAATCATCTGGGATATCCTCAAATTTAGTTCCTGGTGCAATTCCACCATCTGGATCTCCTACTTCTGGATCGTAAACCCATCCACACATTTCGCATACATATTTCATAAGACTATCTCCTTTTCTATTATTAAGAAAATTATAAAATAAATAAAATATTTTTGCTTAGTAGATTATAAATAATCACAACATACACAAAACTAAATAATTATTATAACTATGTGGGTTAAATTTTTTAATTAATGATAAAATTTTATAAATTACTAAGGAGGTAACTTATGGTAAGAGAAGTTAAAAGAGTCGTAGAAGGATTTAAAACATTAGAAGGAGCAGGTGTTGTAGTTGTAAGAGTACTAGGGATTCAAGACATTAAAGACATTGATCCATTTTTATTGTTAGATGCATTTGATTCAGATAATCCAAGTGACTATATAAAAGGTTTCCCAATGCATCCCCACCGTGGGATAGAAACCATTACATATTTATTAGAGGGTGAAATCATCCATCGTGATTCACTAGGTAATGGTGATTCTTTAGTAGCAGGAGAACTACAATGGATGACCGCAGGTTCTGGTATTATTCATGAGGAGATGCCACAAGCATCACCTAAGATGAAAGGTCTTCAATTCTGGTTGAATCTACCAGCTTCAGATAAGATGACAGAACCTAAATACTTTGCGATTATGCCTGAAGATATTAAGGAGATTCCAATTGATGTTGGACATATCAAATTAATATCAGGAGAATACAATGGTCAAGTAGGGGTTAGTCAACCCCATGTAAAAGCGAATATGATGGACCTACAAATTAATCCAAATGAAACTTTTGAAATGGATGTACCTAGTCAATATAATTCATTTGTTTATATCTTAGATGGTTCTGGTTATTTTGGAGATAAAGAACAACAGTGCAACATGCATAGTGCAGTAATCTTTACTGATGGAGATTCTATTAAGATTAAAGCAAGTGATCAAGGGATACGTATGATTGTCTTATCTGCAATTCCATTAAATGAAGAGGTTGCTTGGGGTGGTCCAATCGTTATGAACTCACAAGAAGATTTACAATTTGCCTTCTATGAGTTAAACAATGGGACATTCTTAAAACATGAAGCTAAAATTAAGTAAGCTTGAGAAAAGTAAGTTAGTTATCTAACTTATTTTTTTGTCTAGAACTTAGATAAAGTTTGGTTACATTGATTGTGTTATAATTTTTATTAGGTGGTGGTTATATGAAAGATAAGGTTGTTTTAATAACAGGGTCTGCTAGTGGTATCGGTCAATCTATCAAACAAACCTTTATTAATGAAGGGGCTATTGTTTGTGGGATTGATATTATTGAAGGTGAATACTATAAGGGAGATATATCTTCTAAAGAGGTATTAGAAGACTATGTAGCTAAGGTTATTAATGACTATGGTAATGTTGATGTACTAGTTAATAATGCTTTACCATTATATAAGGGTATTGATGATTGTTCTTATGAAGAGTTTGAACTAGCTTTAAAAGTTGGAGTTACTGCACCATTTTATTTATCTAAATTATTAAAAGATAACTTTAATGAAGGTGGATCTATTATTAATATATCATCTACAAGACAATTTCAATCACAAGCACAATCTGAGTCATATAGTGCATCTAAAGGAGCAATTGGTTCATTAACCCATTCTTTAGCCATGTCTTTACAAGGTAGAGTCAGAGTTAATGCGATTAGTCCTGGATGGATAGATACTAGTAATAGTGATTTATCTACTAGTGATAAAGACCAACATCCAGTAAAAAGAGTAGGTCTACCTAGTGATATTAGTGAGTGTGTCTTATTCTTATGTAGTGATAAAGCATCCTTTATTAATGGTCAAAACATCATTGTAGATGGTGGTATGTCTGTAAAGATGATTTATCATAACGATGAAGGATGGACTTATGATGATTAGAAAGATTGAAATAAATGAACTAGAAGATCTATACAATAACAAGATACTTAAAGATTTTAAGGAAGATGAAATACCACCTCTATTTTCATTAGTCAATCATTTTAATGATGGTAGTATGGAAGGCTATTTCTATGTAGAAGATAATATAAATCTAGGTTATGCGATTTCTATACTAGGTGATAAGTCTAATATCATCGCATTGTTTGCGATTGATAAGGCTCATCGAAGTAAAGGATTAGGAACTAAGTTTATAGAAGATTTAAAGAATTATTATAATAAGATACTAATTGTAGAAGTAGAAAAACCTTCTTTAGCTTATGATAAAGATGATTTATCTTTAAGAGAAAGAAGAATTGATTTTTATAAAAGGAATGGTTTTATCTTATATGATAATATAGATTATTCTATCTTTGAGATAGATATGTTTTTAATGGTTAGTGATGATTTAAGTAATAAGGAAGTAGAATCTTTAGTTATAAAGACATATCAAAATGTCTTGAAACCACATTTAATGAAGTATGTAAAAATTCACATAGAGGACACTTTATAAGTGAAATGTTCTTACATATAGTTTATAATATAAGTAATGAATTTTAGGAGGAAATTATGAAGAAAATATTAGTTTTAATCATTGGATTAATGGTGTTAGTAGGTTGTGGTAGTACACCTAATAACGATCCAAACAATCCGGATTTATCAGTTTTAAATACAATGACACCAAGAGCGGAAATTACGATTCGTGATAGAGGGGTTATCGTAGTTGAGTTAGATGCGAATGTTGCGCCAATAACTGTGCTTAACTTTGTGAACTTAGCCAATGATAATTTCTATGATGGATTAACTTTCCATCGTATTATTGAAGGTTTTATGATTCAAGGTGGAGATCCATTAGGAAATGGTATGGGTGGTTCAGGTACTCAGATTAAAGGTGAGTTCGCAGAGAATGGTGTAGAGAATAATATTTCTCATGTACGTGGGGTTATTTCAATGGCTCGTTCTCAAGATTTCAACTCAGCGTCTAGTCAGTTCTTTATTGTCCAACAAGCATCTACCTTCTTAGATGGTGCTTATGCTGGGTTTGGTCGTGTTGTAACTGGAATGGACATCGTTGATGCGATTGCTGCAGAAACTCCAGTGACTGATGGCAATGGAACTGTCTTACCAGAGAATCAACCGGTTATTGAATCAATTCGTATCATTCAATAATATAAAAAAATAAATGATCTAGGGGGATATTTATGGATGATAATTGGCGTTTAGTAAAAGCAAGAAAAGAAAAACGTAAGAAAACAATCGGTGGTATTCTTTTAGGTTTATTAGTTATCTTTGTATTGATAACTGCTATGTTTCCACAAGAGATGTTGAGTGTGCGTACCGCATTTATGAATGATGGGATTTCTGGAGCGATTGCTCGTATACAAAGAATGTCTTATTCAGTCAAAATAGAAGAAGCCAATGAACAATTACAAGAAGAGGGGATTGTTTTGGTAAGTCATACTAACTTTGCGACGTATCATATATCGACACGTACTTATCGTATGGTAAGATCACCATTGGCTACCCAACGTGATGCGAGTGGTTTAAGCTTTGCCCATGAAGCAATCAATATTATGGATCAATTCATTATCGAATATGAGAAGATGTTTGCTCAGATGCAAAGAATGGGTGTATCATTTGAGAACCAACGATTGTTCTTATTTCTACATGGTAGAGATATGGACTTGTATATAGAAGACCATGGTCAATTTGATGGGATACCAATCTTTCCAATCTCAAGTGATTTCACAAGAGTAGATTTCTTAGAGTACTTCTTATCGCTTAACAATATCGGACAAGCACAGAAGATGGAAATACTCTCACATTTCAGTGATCAAGTATAATAAATAAACATTTACAAACTATAAAAATAATGGTATTATGTTAGACGTCAGATATGTTTATCTGAAATATACAATATTAATCTTTGGGGCAGGGTGCAATTCCCTACCGGCGGTTATAGTCCGTGAGCCTAATGGCTGACTAGGTGAAATTCCTAGACCGACAGTTAAAGTCTGGATGAGAAAAGATTAACATATTCTGTCTTTACGCCCTAGAACGCACAGTTTTAGGGCTTATTTTTATATTTGAAAGAGGTTTTATTTTATGCAAGGTTATTTCACAACCAAAAGAATTACGCTGATCGCACTGTTTGGAGCACTAGCGGGATTATTAATGTTTTTCCCTAAGTTTCCTATTCCTTTTATGCCACCATTTATGGATTTTGATTTCTCTTCAGTTATTGAAATGTTAGGTGCTTTTATCCTAGGACCAATTGGAGGAGTCTTAGTTGTCTTTGTTAAGATCATTATTAAATTAATTACCCAAGGAACATCTACGATGTATATTGGAGAATTATCAAATGTGATCATCTCAATTGCTTATGTCTTACCAGCTGCTTTAATGTATCAAAAAGCACGTACGAAAGATATGGCGATTAAAGGTTTAATCGTTTCTACGATTGTTGCGACCGCAACCGCAATCATCACAAACTTACTATTTATCTTCCCACTATATGGTAAATATATGGGATTCTCTACCGAAGTTATCATTGGGATTGTAACTGGGGTTAACCCTTTAGTAAGAAATCAATTTACCTTATATTTACTTGGTGTTATGCCATTTAACTTAATTAAATATGGGGTGTGTTCAGTTGTAACTTATATCGTCTATAAACGTACGAAAAAGATAATTGATGATTTAACCCATAACGGAATTTAAAAAATTATAAGTCTTTGTTTAAAAGGCTTTTTTTTGTGCTATAATGGGATAAGTTAGGATGTGGTTTCATGCCAATTAAAGATCATTCATTAAAAAGAATATTCTTAATTATTTTATTTGCCTTTGCTTGTTTATGGGTTGTCTTATACTATGAACATGTCATTGATATTTTTAGGTTTGTCTGGCAAATCTTTTTTCCATTAATTTTAGGATTTTGTATTGCCTTTATAATTAATGTCTTACTTAATAGAGTAGAGACGTTATATGGTAGATTATTTGATTTAACTAATGATAAAAGAGCTGCCAAATTAAAACGACCAATCTGTTTGGTCTTATCGTTGTTATTAGTGACTAGTTTATTGTTTTTCTTACTATTATTAGTCGTACCAGAAATAATTAATTCATTACGTGTGGTTGTTGAGAATATCCCTTATTATGTAGCTACTATTGAAAGAGTATACATGAATATTAAAGAAACCTATCATTTTGATTTCTTACCAGTATGGGATTTCAATGCCTTGAATTGGGATCAAATCTCTAATCAAGCAACTGAGTGGATTACAAACTATGGTCAAAACATTGTCAATAATACGATTAGTGCAGCTGGTTCAATGTTGAGTTTCTTAGTAACCTTCTTCTTAGCCTTAATCTTTTCAATCTATGTTTTAGGTCAAAAAGAAGTATTAGCTAGTCAAGTGATGAAAGTCTTGTATGCTTATCTACCTAAAAAATGGGTAGAGCGTATTTATTATGTCGCAAAAGTATCAAATAAAACCTTTGGTAATTTTATTAACGGTCAGTTGTTGGAATGTGCTTTAATAGGTATCGTAACCTTTGTAGGGATGATTCTAATGGGAATTCCTTATGCGCCTATGATTGCGGCCATGATTGCTTTTGGTGCATTAATCCCAGTATTTGGAGCAACTGTATCTCTATTACTAGGTGCTTTATTAGTCGCATTAGTCAATCCTACCCAAGCTTTAATGTTGATTGTCTTTGTGGTCATTTACCAACAAATAGATGGTAATTTTATCTATCCTAGAGTTGTTGGTAACCAAGTAGGTCTACCTGGTATATGGGTATTAGCTGCGGTATCACTAGGAGCTAATTTTGGTGGTATGATCGGTATGATATTAGGGGTACCATTATTTAGTGTTTTCTATATTATATTTAGGGAACATGTCTATAATCGATTAAAGAAAAAACATTTGGTTAATGAAGATAAAGAACTTGTGATACAAGATCTACCTAAAGTAGATTTAACACCTAGTAAAAAGTAATTTAATACTTATATGACACGATTAATGTAATCGTGTTTTTTAATTGACACAAAATAACCATATTATTGTTAAGTATTTGTTTATTGTTATAGAATGTACTATATATACAAATAATAAGTATGGAGGTATTTTATGTATTTATTTGATAATGATTATAGTGAGGGTGCACATCCTAATATACTAAAAGCAATTGTAACCGCAAACTTAGATCAAACTTTAGGTTATGGTGAAGATGCTTATACTAAAAAAGCACAAGATATGATTCGTGAGTTAGTAGCTAGTAAAGATGCGGATGTTTATTTCATCACAGGTGGTACCTTAACTAACATAGTAGTTCTATCTCATATTCTTAGACCTTATGAAGCGGTTATCGCTACAGATGAGGCCCATATTTATACCCATGAAACAGGTGCGATTGAAGCGACTGGTCACAAGGTAATTGCCTTGGACAATGTCAATGGTAAGTTAGATGTGGATGAAGTAGAGAAGGTTATTCTTGCTCATAAAGACCACCATATGGTTTTACCTAAAGTATTATTTGTATCGAATGCAACGGAGCTAGGTACAATCTATTCTAGAGCAGAGTTAATCGCTTTAAAAGAATTAGCGGTTAAATACGATATGTACTTATACTTAGATGGTGCTAGACTTGCTGTTGCTTTAGCATCAACCACAAATGATTTAACATACCAAGATATCGGTATGATATGTGATGTCTTCTATATCGGTGGTACTAAAAACGGTGCCTTATTTGGTGAAGCATTAGTTGTGGTTAACGATGATTTAAAAAAGAATTTTAATTATTCAATTAAACAAAAGGGAGCCTTATTCGCTAAGGGTAAGTTTCTTGCGATTCAGTTTATTGAGTTGTATACAAACGATTTATCTGTAAAATTAGCTAGACATGCGAATGCAATGGCACAAAAGATAAGTGATGCCTTTTCTGGTAATGGGTATCGTTTATATACACCAACCCAAATCAATCAGGTATTTGTGGTTGTGAACAATGATAAATTAGATTTATTCAACCAACAATTCCAAGGTCAAGTATGGGGACCATTTACTGATACATCATCAATCGTAAGATATACCACATCTTGGGCAACCAAGCATGAACAAGTGGATAACTTCGTAGACTTAATTGCTAAGAATGTACAACCAGTAGGTTCTTTAGAAGATCAAGCACCTGTACTAAGCCTAGACTACATCACTAGAAAAGAAGAGTTTGAAGATCAAGGTGTTAAGGCAGTAGACTTAGATGAGAAAGATAAAATAGAAGATTTAAGATTTTAAAATTTGGAGGGTTATTTATGTCAAAGACAATAAAAGTTGCGGTTGTACAGGCCAAAACATTTTATAATGATTTAGATAAAACATTAAGCAAGGCCTTAAACATTATTGAGAAGTGTGCTTCTAATGGTGTTGAACTTGTGGTTTTTAGTCAGAGTTTTTTACCATATAACCCAAATAATTTATCTTTTGAAAATAACCATTCCATTCAAGATTTAAAAGAAGCTTTCTATCGTTTAAATTTAAGTGTTGATGATCAATCAATCGCTTTATTAAAAGAGAAATGTGCTTCATGTAATGTTTCTATATCAATAGGAATCAGTGAATACTGTTATGGGGATGATCAAATCTATAACACCAATATCATGATTGATAATAAGGGTGAAATTGTTAGTAAACATCGTTTAAATACCTTGATTGGTATTGAGAAGTTACTTTGGCAATCAGATAAAGATATCGATTTTAAACCATTTCATTTAAACAATGTTAAGATAGGTTCTTTAACTAACTTTGAAAACTATAATCCTTATGCACGTAGTCACTTATTAGTTGGAAATATTGAATTATACATCGTACCTAATTCGATTACCCATGAATATTGGCAGGATTCTTTAAGACATTTAGCGATTGAATCTAAAGCTTTTGTATTAGCTTCATCTTTGTATGATGGTGATTACTATCAAGGGGGATCTTGTATTATAGGGCCTTCAGGTAAATACATTGTAGATACTACTTACAATAAAGAAGCCATATTAATCGCTCAACTTAACTTAGATACTTGTAAGATGGAGAAGATGGAATATTCTCCAGCTAAACTAATAAAAGATATAAAATAAGCATACCTATATGGATATGCTTTTTCTTATAATAAATACTTTTTGTTTTTAATGGTGATAAATGGTATAATTTCTTAAGGTGATTTTTAATGAAAAAGAAAAATTTAGTCATATTATTTTTTGTTTTAGTAGCAATTGATCAAATAACTAAGACAATCGTAACAACACAAATGAATTTATTCCAACAGATACAAGTTATCCCTGGATTCTTTCGTATTTTTTATATACGAAATACAGGAGCAGCATTCTCAATCTTAGAAGGACAGATGGTCTTCTTTTATGCGGTAAGTGTTATTTCTTTTATAATTGTTTACTTCTTATATAAGGATGCCAAGACCAAGCTCGCTTATATCGCAACAACTGGTTTCTTAGCAGGGGCTGTCGGTAATTTTATCGATCGTGTTATCTACCAATCAGTGATTGATTTCTTTTCCTTTACCTTTGGTAATTTTAACTTTGCGGTATTTAACTTTGCGGATATCTTTATCACATGTTCAATAGCCTTATTATTTATTGATCATATACTTTTATATAAAAAAGGGAAGGTGAACTAAATGGAAACATACATTATTGATGATTCATATGAATTAGAAAGAATCGATAAGGTCATTGCGAAAATTGATGAGTCTTTATCACGTTCAACGATTAAAAAAATGATAGATGAAGGTTTTATCAAAGTCAATGATGAATTGGTTAAACCTAATTATAAAGTAAAGATGAAAGATGAAATCTCTATGGAGGAGTTCATTTTAGAAACGGATGAAATCTTAGCTGAAGATATTCCTTTAAACATTGTTTATGAAGATAATGATATCGTTGTGATTAATAAACCTTCTGGTATGGTCGTTCATCCTGGTTCAGGTATTTATTCTGGTACTTTAGTTAATGCCTTAATGTATCATATTAAAGATTTATCTAGAATTAATGGTGAGGTTAGACCTGGTATTGTTCATCGTATTGATAAGGAAACTTCTGGTTTATTAGTGGTAGCTAAAAATGATAAAGCCCACCATGCACTAGCGGCACAGTTGGTAGATAAAACATTAAATAGAACTTATCTAGCTTTAGTACATGGTCAAATCTTTGATAAGATGATTAAGATTGATGCACCGATTGGTCGTGATAAAAACGATCGTACTAAGATGAGTGTGACCAGTCATAATTCAAAACATGCGGTAACGAATGTTACGGTTCTAGATATATTTGAAACATCTTCTTATGTAGAGTGTCGTTTAGAAACAGGTCGTACCCATCAAATAAGGGTACACATGGCTTATATTAAGCATCCTATTATAGGAGATCCTAAGTATTCATATCGTCGTGATGATAATTCTTATGGTCAGTATTTACATGCCTATCGTATTGGTTTCATTCATCCAACTACCAATGAATACATGGAGTTTGAAGCTAAACCAGAAGATGCTTTTATAGAGAAATTAGAAGAGTTAAGAACTGAAAAAGTCTAGCTATGCAATTAGGGATAATTTTATAGAATAGAGTGTTATAATGTTTAAAGTGTGGGGTGATGTCGTTGCATAGAATTAAATTAGATTATCGTATGTTGATGATGGAAATATTTAATATTTTTGTGAATCAATACCATTATAAAGTAGTCGATGTAAAAAAAGTAAATGGTATCTTTTTAGAGAATCGTAGCAATGAGTATGTGATTGTACGTATTGTAGATACTATTTTTGATAATATGGATGAGTTTAAAGCAGATTTAGAAATCGTTAAAAGAGTCAGAGACCAATACCAAAGAATGTATAATTTTGATAAGATCAATGTTTTAAATATCTTTTTTGGTGGTGTCTTTGAAGAAGAGGTTGATGGGATTCATTCTATCTCAATAGAAACGAATGATCTACTTCAAAATAATGAGATTATTACTTATAACTTTCCATATTTACAACGTTTAAATATTGAAAAAGAAGATGAGTCTAATACATTAAGTGGAATGTTTCAAAACCAAGAGACTGGTAGACAAACCAAAGTGGTTGATTTAAGAGAGTTAAATAAATCAATACGATTTACTAGAACTTTTATGTTACTGTTTGTACTAGCTAACTTTATCTTTAATATATATTTAGGTTCAATACCTAACTTTATCTTTACGACTGGGTATTATTCCTTGTTAGTGCATGAACTAGGCCAATGGTATCGACCTATATCAGCCTTGTTTTTAAACTATAACTTGTTTTATTCCTTGTTCTTTGTTTATTTCTTTTTAAGATTTAATACCATCATAGAACTGAAACTAGGAACTAGAAAGACATTTATCTTATGGGCTTCCTCTATTGTGATTGTCTTATTAGCAATGTTTTTCTTAGTAAGGGGAGAATTAATCTCAGGATCATTCCCATTAGTTGCGATATTATTTGGAGCGATATGTGCCTTATTTTCACTACCTAGTGAAAGAGATAATTTAAAAGCTAATTTATTAAATACAGGAATGTTTTTAGTGATGGGTATTGTCTTAACGACCTTTGCCTTTAATAATTTAGTATTAGGTTTAATTGGATTACTTGCGGGCTTTATTAGTGTGATAGCTTTAGATATTAAAGATAAACCAATTCATAAAGTATATTTATCATCATTATTATTAGTTGTAATCGCAATTATCGGGTTCTCTTTAATCCCACAACATACCATTGCTAGGGATGCTCAATTTGAAAGAGAATACGTTGATCATTTAAGAACAAGTAACCATCCTAACGCTGCTAATATCGAACAAAGAATTACCCAGTTTTATCAAAACTTAGGAGTTAACTTTAATGACTAAGTATATGGAACTAGCGTTACTAGTAGCTACTCAATCATGTGATTTAAATACTAAAGTTGGTTGTGTTGTGGTAAAAGATGGGGTCATCTTAAGTGAAGGGTATAACAAACTACCTAAAGGTCTTAAGTTAGAAAACTATCCTTTAGATGTTAGAGAAGGTTCATTACTTGAAACCAAGTATGCCTACATGTTACATAGCGAAGCTAAAGCAATTGTAGATGCTCAAGTATCATTAGACGGTGCAACTATTTATGTTACATTGTTTCCTTGTAATGAATGTGCTAAGTTAATCATTGAATCTGGTATTAGTGAGATTATCTATTTATCAGATAAATATAATAATACTGAAAGTAATATCGCCTCTAAACGTATGTTAGATGAGGTAGGTATACAATATAGACAAGAAAGGTAGATGAATATGAGTTTTCCAGATTATGAATTAATCATTGATCCAGATGAAGAGAGATTAATTATGCATAAAGATATTAATAATTTATTAAAAGTAAATGCGGTTAGTGATTACTTTATTAATGAAGATATCTTTGGTTATGGTTTTGAGATTGAAGTATCAGCTAAGGTACAAAGAAGTCATTTTACCTTCTTAAAAACCATGTTGAATAATATATTAACGGTTATTAACTATCGTGGTAATATCGTATCAGATCGTACGATATTAGGTGATTTCGGATTTGAGATATGTTTAGATCCATTAAACTTAGAAGAGAGTTTAGAAACCTATTATAAAATAAGAGAGATTATTGATTTTTCTAGTGGTATATTAAACGTAAAACCTGAGAATGCTTGTGGTCTACATATTAATATTAAAGCTGCTGAAGAAATTAAAGCTGAGAAATTTGAACAGGTTTTAGCTTTAATTGACGCCAATGATCATAACACTTTCTCTTTTAATGAATATAAACGTAAAATAGATAAAGATGATTATGATTCTTATCTAGCCTTTCAAAGAGAAGTTTCTGGTAAATACTTAGCATTAAACTTATTAAAAGAAAACTTAATTGAATTAAGATGTGTGAATCCAGAGATTAAAGAAGAATATTTAAGACCTTTATTAGAAAAAATAAACATGATATTTGTAGGTGAATAAATGAAGATTGTGGTTCAAGTAGTAGATGAAGCATCGGTAAGGATAGAAGAGCACCAAGTAGAGAATACCATTGGTAAAGGATATACATTATTAGTAGGATTCAACCATGAAGATACTAAAGAGATTGTCGATGGGATGGTTAAGAAGTTAGTGAATCTTAGAGTATTCGTTGATGAAAACGATAAGATGAATCTTTCGATTAAAGATGTATCTGGTGATATATTATCCATCTCTCAGTTTACCTTGTATGCGGATATGAAAAAAGGAAATCGTCCATCGTTTGTGAATGCCATGCAACCAGATCAAGCGAGTCAATTATACGATTATTTTAATGAACAATTAATCAAACAAGACATTAAAGTTCAAACTGGTATATTTGGTAGTGATATGGTTGTAACCATCGTGAATCATGGACCGATTACTATCATCATGGATAGTGATGAAATAATAAAAAAATAAGGAGATTATTATGCCATTTATTAACATTGATTTATTTGAAGGAAGAAGTGACGAAGTAAAAGAAGAATTAGCTTTAAAAGTAGCTGAGTTAGTAGCGGAAGTTACTGGTGCAGATGTATCTAAAACATTTGTATTTATTAGAGATTTAAAAGAAGGTGAGTTTTACCCACAAGGTAAACTTAGAAAGAAAGATTAATCTAAATCACACATATGTGTGATTTTTTATGAAAGGAGGGTGTCTATGAATATTAAACGTTCTACCATTGAAGGTGTCAAAGTATATGAACATAATCAAACACATGCATTGAGAACTTATTATCAATTGAATGATTACTACAAACTTAATGTCACTAAAACACTCTTTAACAAATACCAAGTCAATGTTGTTCTGTCTAATTACACTTATTATGGAATATTAACTTTTGTATTAGACGCTGAAGGTAATTTAGTTAAATTTCCTAATAGGTTTAGAAATTACCAAGAAGAAACCGCAATGAAGTATACCTTGTTAAAGACATTAATGTTATTGAAGAAGATTAATATTACTAATTATCCATTTGATTTAGAGACTATTACTAATAAGTATCGAGGTAAGTTAGAACTTATAGAAGAGATGATTCAAAGCAAAGAAGGTTTAAATGTTGATACGATTGATGTAGACATTCTAAGTTTTAAAAATAGACAAAAGCTTGCTGGTGGACAAGAAGTACTAAGTCTAATTAAGACTGGATTAGCAAAATCATTTGAAGAAACAATCTCTACAGATAAATATCGTTTTCAAATCTTGTTGCATCAAGAATCTACTTACAATAATAAAGATATGATCATGTTACAACTAAAAGTTGGTAAAGATAAATTATATGTAGTAAAAAACTTAAGACAATTTATTTTAAACTACTTAAATAAAGTAACGGTTGAAATGTCTAAAAAGTTTACATATACCCATGATCGTTCTAAATTAGATGAGTTTTCTTCTTTAACATTAGATTTCTTAGAGAAAGCAAGTCTTTCATCTAATTTCACATCGGATAATCGTTATTTAGTAATCAACCAATTTATGGATGTATTCTATGAACTTATCCAACATCCTAAAGCTAAACAATATATAGATTTTGATTATGAAACATTACCTGTGGTATTTTCTTTAGATGTAAAAAAGACTACAGATCATGAGGGTAATGAACTATATAATATCGAACAGATAGCACAAGATAGATATGTAGCGAGTAATGATGCGTTTTATCATTTTCAAGATGATTTATTAACTAAGTACACGATTGGTAATATTAAATTATTTAAACAAATATTAGATGCATCATGGGAAGGATTCTCTTTTAATTTAGAAGATTACCTTAACTTTATTCATTACTTAGAAACATCATTTGGTGATTGTTTCTCTAAAGCTGGATTACCTGATTTAGATAGAGATGTCAGTGTTGCGAATTTAGATTTAGATACTTATATAGATATAGAAAACCCTTATCTTATCGTACAGTTTAAAGATAAGGAAACTAAAGAAGTTATTAAAATAGATAGTTTAGATATAAACTCACTAAATCTAAACATGCAACAACTTGTGAATTACTTCTTAAATTTAGGAATTGAAACTGAAATTACAGAAGATTCAATTATCTATGATTTAAATGATAGTAAAGTTTCTAAATTAATAGAAGATGTGATACCTAACTTAACAGAGAAGTACAACGTCTATGTTTCTGATGGGGTTAAATCTTATTTAAACAAGAAAACATTCACTATGTCAGTTGGTGTTAGAATTACGAATAATCTATTAGAAGTAGATGTTTCCTCTAATGAATTTACTAAAGAGGATATCAATCAAATTTTAAGTGCTTATAAGAAAAAGAAGAAGTTCACCCAATTAAAAAGTGGTGAAACTATTTCCTTACAAAATGAAGAGATGGATAAACTATCTTCTTTAATCAATGAAGTGGATGTTGAGTTTGATGATGGAAAAATATTCTTACCATCATATGATGCCTTTAAAGTAGATACTCTTTTAGATAAGAGTGGGGCAGATTATCATAAAGAACCATCTTTAGATGACTTTATGGCTTCTTTTGAAAAGATAGATCTTAATGATATGGAAGTTAAACCTAAGTATTTAGATATCTTAAAACCCTACCAAGTAACCGGTGTTAAATGGATGATGTTACTAGAGAAGTATGGTTTTGGTGGTATCCTAGCCGATGATATGGGATTAGGAAAGACTTTACAAACTATTGCTTACTTAGAATCAACCCATCAAGAAGGACAACTTGATATAGTGATAACTCCTGCTTCTTTAATGTTTAATTGGGAAAAAGAGATTGTTAAGTTTGGTTGTGATTTAAAAGTTGTTTGTATTTATGGATCAGCTTTAGAACGTGAAAATTTAATAAAAAATCTTAATGATTATGATATCGTAATTACAACTTATGATTATCTTAAAAAAGATGTGGAACATCTTATTAAAGTAGAAGATGACAATAATGAAGGTAAATATATTGAAAAAGAAGTTAACTTGTATAAGGACTATACATTCAATCATATCATTATCGATGAAGCACAATATATTAAGAATCATAATACTCAAGCAGCTAAGGCTGTAAAAGAATTAAATGGTAAGATTAGGTTTGCACTAACAGGTACACCGATTGAAAATTCATTGGCAGAATTATGGTCGATCTTTGATTATATTTTACCTAGATATCTTTATAAATATAATCGTTTCAAAAAAGAGTATGAAACTCCTATTATTAAATGGGAAGATAAGGAACAAATAGATACACTTAAAAAACTAGTAGAACCATTTATATTACGTAGACGTAAAGATCAAGTCTTACCAGAATTACCTGATAAAGTAGAAATTACTAGTTTGGTTAGTTTTGATGAAGAGGAAGAGTTATTGTATACCGCTAAACTTAGTGAAGCTAATACTCAATTACAAGAAATATTAGAAGCTTCTTCTCCTAATAAAATATTAGTTCTAAAAATATTAAATGAATTAAGACAGATTTGTTGCGAACCTAGATTATTATATGAGAATATAGAACATCCTTCATCTAAGTTAAATGCTTGTTTAGAAATTATTGAAAACTTAATTGAGAATGATCAAAAGACCTTATTATTCTCATCGTATACAACGATGTTAGGTTTAATTGAAGAAGAACTTAAAAAACATAAGATTAAGTATTTAAAGCTTACTGGTGATAATACTAAGCCACAAAGAGAAGAACTTGTTGATAAGTTTCAACATGGTGATTATGATGTATTCTTAATCTCTTTAAAAGCTGGAGGTACTGGTTTAAATCTTACTAATGCATCAGCGGTTATTCATTATGATCCTTGGTGGAATATATCAGCACAAAACCAAGCAACGGATAGAGCACACCGTATTGGTCAAGAGAAAGATGTAAGTGTCTATAACTTAATCGTTAAGAATACATTAGAAGAAAAGATATTAAAACTACAAGAGTTAAAGAAAAATATATCTGATACCTTTGTAGAGGGATCAGAAGGTTCTATCTCTAAGATGGATGCGGATCAAATCTTTGATTTATTAAATCGTGAGGGTTAATATGGAAGATATTCAAGAAATAGAAAGTCTTAATGATTTATTTAACGACTATGACAATGGAGAATACTATGATTAGACAAGGTGATATTATCTCGTATCAAGATAACTATTGTGTTTGTTTATCTAACACAAGTATTCAAAGATATTCTAATATTGTGATAGTAGCTCCTATAATTAAAAGTAACCATAAGTATCCATTATATTATCCACTAAGTGGTTATAAGGTAGAAGGTCTTATCTTAATAGATCAACTTAAATCATTAGAGTTCACAAGTATACGTTCTATGATTGTAGATAGTCTTAATGATGAAGATTTAGCTAATGTCTTACATTTATCTAAGTTAATGTTTGATAATGAAAGAACATCTAGTAACAATGTCTATGTAAGAGTATCACAAGAACAAGGTAGCTACTACTTAAGTAAGTATCAAGATAAACCTAGAATGTTACTAGATAAAAAAGAAATAAGTAAAGAGGTATATGATAAGTATCAATATAGATTAAAACTAATCTTAGACTAAAAAAGAATCCTTAAATGGATTCTTTTTTTAAAAGTCGGTATTTACATAAGGTTTTTGTTTTACGATAAATGCTAGATGTATACTATCTAAGTAAGAAATATTATCTAACGATAATAAACCTAATTGATATAGATCATTAACATTAGTAGCTCCAACAAATAATGAAGAGAAATGATTGATTGATAATGTTACTGTAACGTCATAATTATCTTGGTCTAATAAAGCTTTACCATCTACAAAATGTACAATTGTATTATTTGTGATATTGTTTTCATCAATAATAGATAATCTAACTTTTAAGTTTACATTATTATAATTACGATAAGATACTTGATTGAAAGCCTCTTTAATATCTAATAGCTTATACATAGGACCAACTGCTTGTGTATCAGTTTCTAAATAACCATAAGGATAATAGTTTTGACTATCATTTAATGGATTCTTAAATAAATGATGGAAGTTATCATTACATGTGTCAATCTGGACAAGGTTTACTTGATCGGATTGGTTTCTTATAAAACCTAAAAACTTTTGTAGGGTAATACTATCTAAATAAACCATCTCTACTATTTTCATATTATTTATAGTATAGTTATCATCTTTTCCATTCTCAAAATAGAAGACCATATAACCAGTAATGATTTGATGAACATAGTTACCAATAAAGATATAATCATCATTGTTTAAATAATCATATACTTCATCAGAAATACGATTTAATAAACCATGGGTCTGTTTATGGTAGATATCGTAAGCATAGAAGGTTTCTTCTATATATTGTTTAGGGATACGGTATAAGGTAGATAAATCATCATACTTAGGAAAGTCTTTGGCTTGTAATTGGTAACGATTTAACTTAGTACCATAACCATATCCTTGATTAAAGTAATAGTCTGTTTTAAATGGTAGTAACATAGCAATCTGTATGTTTTGTTTACGATAGTAATCTTCATAGAAGGCAACCATCTCTTTAGCGATGCCTTTTTTCTTATGTAGTAAATCGACAGCTAAAGAAGCAAGTCCTGAAGCATCGATTAATTGTCCTAAAAAGTTCATCTTAAAATCAAAGAGTCTCATTGCTGCAATTAATTGATCGTTTTCATACATACCAAAGTAGTGGGTTGTTTCATCTTTAAAACGAACTTCCACTAACTTCTTGAATGAGGCGATACCTTCATCACTTAAATCCTTAAAAGAAGGATAGGCATCACAAGCTAGCTTAATATATGTATCGATATCAGAGTAGGGGATTTCTTTAATAATACGCATTGTCTTTCTCCAATCATTTTTTTAACATTGTAACATAATCGTTTCGATTAAATGATAGATAAGTCAAAATAATGCGATTATTTTATTAAATATTTAGAATATTGTTGTTTTATATTAGATGTATCTATGTATAAAACAACTTATCTATTAATAGTTTTAATAGTAATTAAAAAACATACATAAAATATACAAATACTTATTGTCATAAAATTGACATATTTAACACACCAAATTAGTAAATTTATTGACATATAGTTAACTAAATTAGAATGATTATAATTAAATTTGATAATGTATTATAATTTATTGTTCTTTTGTGTCAATTTAGAGATTAATTTTTGTACATAAAAAAGTTTTACAAATAGTCACCAAATATTAAATAATATTCTCTATGTTTTTTTTAAAAATGTAGTATAATTTAGTTTGTAAAAATAAAAACTCGAAGGGAGAAAAATTCTATGGCAAAAGAATTTTTATCAATGGATGGTAATACCGCTGCAGCACACGTTGCTTATGCATTCACAGAAGTAGCTGGTATTTATCCAATTACACCATCATCAAACATGGCAGAACAAGTAGATGCTTGGGCAAGTCAAGGAAGAAAAAATATCTTTAACAGTATTGTTAATGTAAAAGAAATGCAATCTGAAGCAGGTGCTGCTGGGGTTGTTCATGGTGCGATTCAAGGTGGAGCATTAGCTACTACTTTCACAGCATCACAAGGTTTATTATTAATGATTCCTGAAATTTATAAATTTGTTGGGGAATTACAACCAGCAGTTATTCACGTTTCAGCTCGTGCTTTAGCAACTAGAGCATTAAATATCTTTGGTGATCACCAAGATATCTATTCAGTAAGACAATCAGGTATTCCAATGTTAGCTTCTCACTCAGTGCAAGAAGTTATGGATTTAGCTGGTATTGCGCATTTAGCTGCAATTAAAGCTAGTGTACCTTTCATTCATTTCTTTGATGGATTTAGAACGTCTCACGAAATTCAAAAAATCGAAGTTATGCCTTATGAAGAATTAGCTAATTTATTAGATAAAGATGCGTTACAAGCATACAAAGAAAGAGCATTAAACCCTCATACTAACCCAGTAACTCGTGGTGGAGCTGAGAATGATGATATCTACTTCCAAGGTAGAGAAGCTTCAAACACTCACTATAACGCAGTAGCTGACGTAGTAGCTGATTACATGAAAGAAATTTCTAAAATCACTGGTAGAGAGTATGCACCATTTACTTATTATGGAGCTGCAGATGCTGAGAACATTATCGTTGCAATGGGTTCTGTAACAGAAACAATCATTGAAACAATTGATTACTTAAATGCTAATGGTTCAAAATTAGGTTTAGTTAAAGTTCACTTATACAGACCATTCGCTACTAAATATTTATTAGACGTTTTACCTGCTTCAGTTAAGAAAATTGCTGTTTTAGATAGAACAAAAGAACAAGGTTCTACTGGTGAGCCATTATACGTTGACGTTGTTACTGCTTTATCACAAGCTGGTCAAACTGATATCAAAGTTATCGGTGGACGTTACGGTATGGGTTCTAAAGACGTTGATCCTGCTCAAATTAAAGCGGTTTACGATCATTTAGCTGCTGATGGATTCACTAACTTTACAATCGGTATTAATGATGATGTAACTAACTTATCATTAGCAACTGATAAAGATTTCGTAGTTCAAGGTGATTACACTTCTTGTTTATTCTACGGATTAGGTTCAGATGGAACTGTATCAGCAAACAAAAACTCGATCAAAATTATCGGGGACCACACTGATTTATACTCTCAAGCATACTTTGCTTACGATAGTAAAAAAGCTGGTGGGGCAACTCGTTCTAACTTAAGATTCGGTAAAGATCCAATTAGATCAACTTACTATGTTAAAAACATTGACTTCGTATCTTGTTCATTAGATTCTTACTTAGAAAAATATGATATGTTAGCTAACCTTAAAAAAGGTGGAACATTCTTATTAAATACGCCATTTACTAAAGAAGAAATCGTTAACCATTTACCAGAAGCGGTTAAATATGCTTTAGCAAGTAAAGAAGCGAAATTCTATATCATTGATGCTAATGCTATTGCACATGAAATTGGTATGGGTCGTAGAACTAATACAATTTTACAAGCAGCATTCTTCGCATTAAATGAGCAAATCTTACCATACGATGAAGCTTTAGGTTACATGAAAGAAGCAGCAACTAAATCATACGCTAAAAAAGGTGATGATGTAGTTAAAGCTAACCATGAAGCTATTGATAGAGGTAAAGCTGGTTTAGTTGAAATCGCTGTTGATCCAGCATGGGCTTCATTAAATCCAACTTACAAACACAATGAAACTGGTGATGATTACTTCGATAACTTCGTAAACAAAATCAATACATTACAAGGTTACGATTTACCAGTATCAGCATTCACTAATCCATTATTATTAGATGGTTCAATGAGAAACAACGTTACTTATATGGAAAAACGTACAATTGCTACTGAAGTTCCATCTTGGATTCCAGAAAACTGTATCCAATGTAACAGATGTGCTTACGTATGTCCTCATGCTACTATTCGTCCTTTCTTAGTAAACGATGAAGAAAAAGCTAATGCACCTGAAGGTTTAATTACTTTACCTGCAGTTGGTAAAGATATGGATGGATTAGGATTCACTATCCAAGTATCTCAAGAAAACTGTGTTGGTTGTGCGTTATGTGTTGTTGAGTGTCCAGGAAAAGGTGGAAACAAAGCCTTAGAAATGAGAGAAATCAACGAAGAATTACCAAAAGCGGTAGTTTCTGATTACGTATACACTAAAGTTTCTTACAAATCAGATAAATATGCGACAAACACTGTAAAAGGTTCTCAATTCTTAAAACCTTACTTTGAAATTTCTGGAGCATGTGCTGGTTGTGGGGAAACTCCTTACTACAGATTAATGACTCAATTCTTCGGTGAAGATTGTTTAATTGCTAATGCGACTGGATGTTCATCAATCTATGGTGCATCTACTCCTTCAACTCCATTCGTAACTAACGAAAATGGACAAGGACCTGCATGGGCTAACTCATTATTCGAAGATAACGCTGAATTTGGATACGGTATCCGTTTAGCTCAAGATCACAAACGTGCTGACTTAAGAGCATTATTAAGTGATAACTTAGATTCAGTTGAACCTGAATTAAAAGATGCAATCAACAAATATTTAGCTGCTACTAACAGAGCTGAAGAGAGAGAAGTTGCTGATACAATCATTGAATTATCTGCAAAATCTTCTAATACAGCTGTTAAAGAAGGTATGGTTAAATTAGGTCAAGACTTAGTTGACAAATCAGTATGGATCATCGGTGGAGATGGATGGGCTTATGACATTGGTTACGGTGGATTAGACCACGTAATGGCTAACAATGAAAATGTAAACATCTTAATCTTAGATACTGAGGTTTATTCAAATACAGGTGGACAATCATCTAAATCATCTCAACGTGGATCAATCGCTAAATTTGCTGCTAGTGGTAAACAAACAGCGAAAAAAGACTTAGCTCAAATCGCTATGACTTACGGTCACGTATATGTTGCTCAAGTATCTATGGGAGCTAACCAAGCACAAGTTATTAAAGCGTTCCAAGAAGCTGAAAGCTATAATGGACCATCAGTAATTATTGCTTACTCTCCATGTATTGAGCATGGTATTAAAGGTGGATTAATGAATCACCAAATTACTCAAAAGAAAGCTACTGAATGTGGATACTTCCCAATCTTCAGATACGATCCAAGATTAGAAGACGAAGGTAAAAACCCATTACAATTAGATTCTAAAGCTCCAAACTTTGATTTATTCAAAGACTTCTTAACTGGAGAAACTCGTTTCTCTCAATTAAGTAGAGTTAACCCAAGTGAAATGGATGAGTTATTTGCTTTAGCGCAAAAAGATGCTCAAAAACGTTTTGCTAGATTAGAAAAATTAGCTCAATAATTTCTATTGAACTTATAAGAACCTTAGCTTAGGCTAAGGTTTTTTTTCTATAAGTAAATGATTGACTAAAACTTTTATAAATTCGCAAGATATAATTGCATTAACATATAATATTTGATATATTGTATTAATGTAAAAGGGGATGATACTATACTATGAATAATTCATTAAGAGAACTTGTATTAATTGGTTTATTTGCGGCTATTACCTTTGTCGCAACCTCTATGATTGCGTTACAAGTAGGTTTTCTAGAAAGTGGCTTTATCCATTTAGGAACAACAGTAGCAGTTATTTCATTATTAGTAGCAGGACGTAAAGTAGGTATGTTATCGGCTGCGATTGGTATGTCTTTATTTAATTTATTATCACCAACCTTTATTTGGGCACCAGCTACCTTTATTGCGCGTTTAGGTATGGGTTATATCATGGGTACGATCATTTATTCTAAAGGTCGTAATGGTGATAATTTACTATTTAATATCATTGGTCTTGTATGTGGTGGTTTATTCTTTATGGCAATCATGTATGTTTATCAAGCAATCGTTGTATCAGGTAATTGGATTGTACCTAGTGCAGGTATACCTGGTAATATTACACAATTAGTAATTGCGGGTATCATTGGCTTTCCTGTAGGAAAGATTATGAAGAAGTTAATTTCTATACCAAATAAACAAATTATCAAACAATAAAGAAAAGACCAAGTTATCTTCATAACTTGGTTTTATATTGTCTACTTATATAAAATATGGTATATTTAGGTGTGTTGAAATGACTTTAAAGGAATGATTCGATGAATAAATTAACAGTTAAAAATATGATGTATATCGCCTTATTAGCTGGTATTACCATAGTAGCAACATTTATAAATATTACGATTCCTCTAGGTGGAGGAGCAGGTGCTTTAGTTCATTTTGGTACTGCTATTGCTACTATATCTACCTTTGTTTTTGGTAAACGTATTGGTATGATCTCATCAACATTAGGAATGACTATCTTTGATATTATCGGTGGTTGGGCTATATGGGCACCAGGTACATTCTTAGCACGTTTACTATATGGTTTAATCTTAGGTAAGATTGTTTATAGCTCATCTAATAAACTTAGAAGTAAAAGATACCAAAGTCTTGGTATCATAATTGGTGGTATTGTCATGTCACTAATCTATTATTTATGGGAAGTACTTTTATACCATAATCCTATTGTGGCATTAGGATCACTTCCAGCTAATATACTACAAGTTATCTTTGCCTTAGCAATTGGTATACCTGTATCAATTATCTTAAATAAGAATGTTAGAATTGAGAAATACTAAGGTATTTCTTTTTTATTTTGGATAGAAAAAAGTCCCTAACTAAGTTAGAGACTTGACTAATTATTTTTCTAAAGAATTTACTAATTTTTGTAATGTAGATTTTTTTCTAGATACAGAGTTTTTATGTAAGATTCCTTTTGTGTTAGCTTTATCTAATTTTTTATTAGCAAAAGCTAAAGCTGTTGCAGCTGCTTCTTTATCATTATTTTCTACTGCTACTTTTACTTTTTTGATTGCAGTTCTCATTGATGATTTAAACGCTGAATTAAAAGCTCTCTTTTTCTCGTTTGTTTTAACACGTTTCTTTTGTGATTTAATATTTGGCATTATTTTCACCTCCATAATTATTAACGCTTATGTATTATACCAATAAATAGGGATTATATCAATAATAAAAACTAATATCTCTAAAAATTTAAGGACTTTATACACAAAATATACTTGTATACCACGATTTGTTGTTGTAAGTTTAATTTTACTTACTACTAAAACCTTAATTAGTCTTATAAGTAGGGTAGAATTATGTTATAATGTAAAATGGTGATTTACATGGAAAATATAAAGATTTTATTTATGGGTACAACTGATTATGCGGCTTGTATCTTAAATAAGTTAATAGATAATGGTTATGATGTCATTGGTATTGTATCACAACCAGATCGTCCTCAAGGACGTAAGAAAGAATTAATTCCTACTTATACTAAACAGGTGGGATTAGATAGAAATATACCAGTGTATGCTTATGAGAATATCAATGATCATATACAAGAGATCAATGATTTGAATGTAGATTTAATTATTACTTGTGCCTATGGTCAAAAGATTAGTGTTGATATCTTAAATCATCCTAGATTAAGAGCGATCAATGTTCATTCATCGTTATTACCTAAGTATCGTGGTGGGGCACCTATCCATCATGCGATTATCAATGGTGAGAAGGTGACAGGTAATACGATTATGTATATGGAAGCTGGTTTAGATACGGGTGATATCCTAGCATCATCATTGGTGGATATTGATATTAAAGATACCGTCTCTACCTTGTATCCAAAGTTAATGGAAGATGGGGCTAATTTATTAATTGAAATGTTGCCTGATTTTATACAAGGAAAAATTAATCCAATTAAACAAGATGATTCTAAAGCTTGTTTTGCAGGTAATATTACTAAGGAACAAGAATATATTAGTTTTGATAGAAATGTCTTAGAAGTATATAACCATATGAGAGGTTTAATTAATTGGCCTGGTTGTTATGCTTATTTAAATCAAAAGAAGATTAAGTTTCATTCTATCTTCTTTGAAGAAAAAGTCCACAACAATGATTATGGTTCTATCGAAGTAGATAATAAAGAGTATTTTAAAATCTATTGTAAAGATGGATACATTAAAGTATACAACTTTCAATTAGAAGGTAAGAAGGCTGTTGATTTCAAAGATTACTTAAATGGTAATAAGTTAGAAATTGAAACAGGTGTTAGATTAAATGAAGGGATGGATGCCTAATGAAAATAGATCAAAGTAAGATTCGTAACTTTTCGATTATTGCACATATTGATCATGGTAAATCAACATTGGCAGATAGAATATTAGAAATGACTCAAAGTGTCTCACAACGTGAAATGAAATCACAGTTGTTAGACTCGATGGATATAGAAAGAGAACGTGGGATTACCATAAAGTTAAATGCGGTACAGTTACACTACAAGGCAAAAGATGGTGAGACTTATTTACTACATTTAATTGATACACCAGGTCATGTAGACTTTACCTATGAAGTGTCTCGTTCTTTAGCAGCATGTGAAGGGGCTATCTTGGTTGTGGATGCGGCTCAAGGAATTGAAGCACAAACCTTAGCCAATGTTTATTTAGCTTTAGATAATAACTTAGAGATTATTCCTGTTATTAATAAGATTGACTTACCAGCGGCTGATCCAGAAAGAGTTAAAGTTGAAATAGAAGATGTGATTGGATTAGATACAACTAATACGCCTTTAATATCAGCTAAAGCTGGGATAGGTATTGAAGATGTCTTAGAAGCCATTGTTAAAGATGTACCTGCTCCAAGTGGAGACATCAATAATCCATTACAAGCATTGATCTTTGATTCATACTACGATCAATATCGTGGGATTATCGCCTCTATTAGAGTGGTAGAAGGTAAGGTTAAAGTAGGGGATACCATTAAGATGATGTCAAACAATGCGACATTTGAAGTGGTTGAACTTGGTATTAACACACCCAAAGAAGTAAAGAAAAAAGAATTGGTGACTGGAGAAGTAGGTTACCTAGCAGCTGCCATTAAATCAATTCAGGATGTTAACGTAGGGGATACCATTACCCTAGCAAACAATCCAGCTAGTGAGCCACTAGATGGTTATCGTAAGATGAATCCAATGGTATTCTGTGGATTGTATCCAGTTGATTCAGCTAGATACAACGATTTAAGAGAAGCTTTAGAAAAGATGCAATTAAATGATTCATCGTTACAGTTTGAACCAGAAACCTCTCAAGCCTTAGGCTTTGGATTTAGATGTGGTTTCTTAGGTTTACTACATATGGATGTTATTCAAGAACGTTTAGAGCGTGAGTTTAACTTAGAGTTAATCGCTACTGCACCTTCGGTAGTTTACCATACGTATTTAAATGATGGTTCAATGGTTATTGTCGAAAACCCATCTAAGTTACCTGACGTTCAAAAGATTAATCGTATTGAAGAACCATATGTCAAAGCTAGTGTTATGTCACCTAGTGAGTATGTCGGTCCTATTATGGAGTTATGTCAAAAGAAACGTGGAACTTATATTGATATGCAGTATATTGATCAAACTCGTATGAATATTGTTTATGAAATGCCTTTATCAGAGATTGTCTTTGATTTCTTTGATCGTTTAAAATCTTATTCTAAAGGTTATGCATCTTTTGATTATGAATTAATTGATTACCAACCAAACAAACTAGTTAAGATGGATATCTTATTAAATGGTGAAGTAGTCGATGCCTTATCTACCATCGTACATAAAGATTTTGCTTATGGACGTGGTAAAGCCATCGTTGAAAAGTTAAAAGAAATCATCCCTAGACAACAGTTTGAAGTTCCTATTCAAGCTGCTATTGGTGGAAAGATTATCGCAAGAGAAACCATCAAAGCAATGCGTAAAAACGTATTGGCTAAGTGTTATGGTGGAGATATCTCTCGTAAGAAGAAACTA
>Ga0268261_10000107_pt1 | contig 51504 bp, 40 predicted proteins | sample TergutNc150P1_FD_190353 | JGI IMG/M metagenome (GOLD analysis project Ga0268261, IMG submission 190353) | Nasutitermes corniger P1 segment gut microbial community from laboratory colony in Florida, USA - Nc150 P1 (SPAdes) (version 2) | ecosystem: Host-associated > Arthropoda: Insects >... | reverse complement strand
CCTTGCCTTCTACGTGACAGATAGATGCGTTATGACACAATTTCCATCAGTTGGATTAAGTCATGTTTGTAGCTAATTATCAGTACAGTTAAGCTACAAGTGGTTCGTAATTATAAGATTCCATCACCTGTTGAAAGTCATGATTCAAGACTAACGCCTATAACTTCTGGTTTTAGATAGAATGCCATTAAACGTATTTGATCACTTGTAGCGCTAAACGATTCGAACTCATATTCATCAAATATAAGATAATAAATACCAGTTGCTTCAGTAGGTTCAATTCTAGTTTTCAGTATAGATACGCTGCATGCCGTTCGCATATAAACGAATTTAATCACTTGGCACTAGTCATGATCCAAGCGCATACATGGCAGAGAAGGGCTGTAGGTTGAGCACTCTGACACGAAACCCTTAGTTTGTACCAATACAGGTTTGGAGATTGAGAAACAGATACCTAAACGGTGTAAAAGCGGTCATTTGTGCAAAATTACAGGACAGCCTTCTCGTCAAATAGTTCCATCTTTCGCTGCTAGGATCTCTGGCGCCTTTGCATATGTGGAGGCGCCTGGTGACGAAAGTGAAAACTACTAAGAACTTGCCCAGGCTGCAGCGTGTCATACCCATAACCTTTCCTGACTGGGCTTTTCTTCATGCCGAACTGGTCCAATGAATGTACGCAATTGTTGAGACGCTAAGCACGTATTTCATCACTTAGTGCGAATCATGTTTTGAGTTTATATAGTGTACAAATAGGATGAATGTCGAGTGCAAATTAACAAAATTCAGAATTTTTTACAAGTTATAATGAGAACAGAAGATTACGTTGTATGTAAATACAAAAATTTCATTACAAGTGAAATTTTTCAGGCACTTTTCGTCTCAGATCCACTGTTGGTCAAGTGTCAAAACACTTCTTGCTTCGGTTGGAGTAAGCCAAGTTTCTAGCCACATTCAGCACAGTTAAGTAGCTATTCGTTCGTAATTATAAGAATTTCATGACTTTTCGAGAACAAATAAACAAATTTGATTACTTCGTGGGAATGTTGGCTTCAGTCTTTATTCAGCATAGATATGCTGGAGTTTGTGCACGAAAGTACCAATCATTTTTTGCCGCACGTGCATCAACGCTATGATGCTACATGTCGAAGGTCATAAAGGGTTTTGTTCAGTTGGCTCAGGTAATAATTCGTTTTCATTTTCTGCAAAGATTGAATTATGTCGGACTCCAATAAACGAATTTCTTCAGTTGGAGCAATTCATATCACGATATGAAATGCAGCACAGATAATTTGATGGGCGAACATCGTTACTCTTTATGTGTTTTGTCGCAAATCTTGCTTTGAATACACATAAGCTAATTGTGTCTGTCGTCCCGTTGTCATAGATTCGTAGCTAGAAAAAGATCCCTAAATGCCGTGGAAGGGGTAAGGTCTTCAAAATTACAGGACAGCCTTCTTGACAAATAGTTACAACGTTCGCCGCTAGGAGCTCTGGCGTCTAGGCGTACTTGGAGGCGCCTGGCAACGAAAGTGGGAACAACTAAAAATTTGCCCAGGTTGCAGCGTGTCATACCATAACGGTTACTGACAGGGCTTTTCGTCATGCTTAATTGCTTAGAAATATACTAATGAATGAACCTAAATGTCGAGCCCCTTCACTTAGCGCGAGTCATGTTTCGAGCTCAAATACTGCAGAGAGTGCAAACATCCGAATTTCAGAACAACGAGCAAGTTATATTTAGACCTAAAATCAGAACAGATAAGAAGCATGTCGAACGCCATTACACAATTTTCATCACATTGTGGGAGACATTTTTCCATGCCTTCTACGTCACCTGCATCTACCTAGATGCGTTATGACACGATTTCCATCAGTTGGATTAAGTCATATATGTAGTTAATTATCAGCACAGTTAAGCTACAAGTCGTTCGAAATTATACGAATTATACGAAATTATACGAATTCCATCAAATCGTTGAAAGTCATGTTTCAAGACAACTGCCTATATCTTCTGGATTAGGATAGAATGCCATTAAAAGTATTTGATCACTTGTAGCGCAGAATGTTTCGAACTCATATTCAGCACATATAAGATAAGAATAAATACCAGTTGCTTTAGTAGGTTCAATTCTAGTTTTCAGTATAGAAACGCTGCATTTCGTTCGCATATAAACGAATTTAATCCCTTGGAACGAGTCATGATCCAAGTACATACATGCCGAAAATGGGCTCTAATACCAGTTGCTTCGGTAGTTTCAATTCTAGTTTTAGTCCTATATTCAGTATAGATTCGCTGCATGTCGTTCGCGTATAAACGAAGTTCATCATGATCCAAACGCATACATGGCAAAGATGGGCTTTAGGGTTAGCACTCTGACACGAAACACTTAGTTTGTACCAATACAGGTTTGAAGATTGTGGAACAGATACCTGAATGGCGTGAAAGCGGTCATTTGTGCAAAATTACAGGTCAGCCTTCTCGACAAATTGCTCCGTCTTTCGCCGCTAGGATGTCTGGCGGCTTTGCATATGTGTAGATGCCTTGTGACGAAAGTGGGAACTGCTAAGAACTTGCCCAGGCTGCAACGTGTGATATCCATAACCTTTCCTGACTGGGTTTTCCTTCATGCCGAACTGGCCTAATGAATGTACGCAAATGTTGAGACTCTATGAACGTATTTCATCACTTAGCGCGAGTTATGTTTTGAATTTATATAGTGTACAGATAGGATGTAGGTCGAATGCAAATTCACAAAATTCAGAATTTTTTGCAAGTTATAATCAGAACAGAAGAAGTATGTCGGATCTATATACACAAATTTCATTACTTCAATTAGAATTTTTTAAGCATTTTTCGTCTCAGATAGACTGTTTGTCAAGTGTCAAAACACTTCTTCTTTCGGCTGGAGTAAGTCGAGAATCTAGCCCATATTCAGCACAGTTAAGTAGTTATTCGTTCTTAGTTATACGAATTTAAGGACATTTCGAGAACAAATAAACAAATTTGATTATTTCGTGCGAATGTTGGCTTCAGTCTTTATTCAGCATAGATATGCTGGAGTTTGTCCACGAAAGTACCAATCATTTGATGTGGCACATGCATCAACAAGATTAAACTACATTAAACTACTACGTCATAAGGGTTTTATTCAGTTGGCTCAGGTAATAATTGGTGTTCATTTTCTGCAAAGATAGAATTATGTCGAGCGCCAATACACGAATTTCTTCAGTTGTCGCAATTCATATTACGATATGAAATGCAGCACAGAATGTCTGATGGGCGAACATGGTTATTCTTCATATTTGGTTAGTCGCAACTCATGCTTTGAATACACATAAGCTAATGGTGTCTGTCGTCCCGTTGTCATACATTCGTAGCTAGAAACAGATCCCTAAATGGCGTGGAAGGGGTAAAGTCTTTAACCATACAGGATATTCTTCTAGACAAATAGTTCCAATTTTCCCCGCTAGGAGCTCTGGCGTCTAGGAGTACTTGGAGGCGCCTGGCAACGAAAGTGGGAACTACTAAAAACTTGCCCAAGTTGCGGCGTTGCATTTCATTTCGAATTATGAATTGCGCCAACTTAAGAAATTCGTGTATTGGCACTCGACATAATTCTATCTTTGCAGAAAATGAACACTAATTATTACCTGAGCTAAGTGCATAAAACTTTTTATGACGTTCCACAAGAAGCTTATGGGTGTTAATGCATGAGCCAAATCAAATCACTGTTACTTTCGTGCTCAACCTCCAGCATATTTAGGTTCAATATAGACTTAAGCCACCATTCGCACGAAATGATCAAATTCGTTTATTTGTTCTCGAAATGTCTTGAAATTCGTATAATTAGGAACGAATAGCTACTTAAATGTGCTGAATATGGGCTACAAACTTGACTTACTCCAACCGAAGAAAGAGGTGTATTGACACTTTACATACAGCCGATCTGAGACGAATAATGCCTGGAAAATTCCACTTGTAATAATGAAATTTGTGTATTTACATCCGACATACGTCTTATCTGTTCGGATTATAGTTAAAACATAACTTGCAACAAATTCAGAAAATTTGTGAATTTCCACTCGACCTACATCCCATCTGTACAATATTTGAACTAGAAACACGACGCGCGCTAAGTGATGAAATACGTGCATAGCGTCTCAATATATTGGTTCATTCATTTGTATATAACTCTAAGTCTAGTTCGTCATGAAGAAAAGCCCAGTCAAGAAACTTTATGTATATGACACGCTGCAGCCTGGGTAAGTTCCTAGTAGTTTCCACTTTCGTCACCAAGCGCCTCCACATATGCAAAGCCGCCAGAGATCCTAGCGGCGAAAGATGGAACTATTTGTCGAGAAGGCTGTCCTGTAATGTTGCACAAATGACCGCTTTCACGCCATTTAAGTATCTGTTTCTCAATCTCCAAACCTGTATTGGTACAAACTAAGTGTTTCGTGTCAGAGTGCTCGAACTACAGCCCATCTCTGTCATGTATGCGTTTGGATCATGACTCGTGCCAAGTGATTACATTCGTTTATATGGGAACAACATACAGCGTATATATACTGAATGAGACTAAAACTAGAATTGAACCTACTGAAGCAACTGGTATTTATTCTTACGGTTAATATCTTATATGTGCTGAATATGATTTCGAAACATTTGTCGCTACAAGTGATCAAATACGCTTAATGGCATTCTATCTAAATCCAGACGTTATAGGCGTTAGTCTTGAAACGTGACTTTCAACAATTGATGGAATTCGTATAATTACGAACGACTTGTAGCCTACCTGTACTGATAATTAGCTTCAAACGTGACTTAATCCAACTGACGTAAATCGATTCATAACGCATTTATCTCTGAAGTAGAAGGCATTGAATAATATCTCACACAAAGTGATTAAAATTGTGCATTGGCGTTCGACATGCTTCTTATCTCTTCTGATTCTAGGTCTAAACATAACTTGCACATAATTCTGTAATTCGGGTGTTTGCACGCGACCTACAGCCTATCTGTGCAGTATATCAGCTCCAAACATCACTCGCGCTAAGGGATGGGGTTCGTCATTTAGGTTCATTCATTTCTATATAACTCAGCCCAGTTACGAATGACGAAAAGCCCAGTCAGGAGAACGATATGGATCTCACACTCTGCAACCTGGGCAAGTGCTTAGTAGTTCCCACTTTCGTTGCCAGGCGCCTCCAAGTACGTCTAGACGCCAAAGATGGAACTATTTGTCGAGAATGATGTCCTGTAATTTTGAAGACCTTACCCCTTCCACGGCATTTAGGGATCTGTTTCTAGCTACAAATCTATGACAATGGGACTACAGACACAATTACCTTATGTGTATTCAAAGAATGAATTGCGACAAACCACATAAAAAGAGTAATGATGTTCGCCCATCAGATTATCTGTGCTGCATATCATTTCGTAATATGAATTGCTCCAACTGAAGAAATTCGTGTATTGGAGTCCGACATAATTCTATCTTTGCAGAAAATGAACACCAATTATTACCTGAGCCAACTGAACAAAACCTTTTATGACCTTCGACATGTAGCTTCATAGTGTTGATGCATGTGCCACATCAAATGATTAGTACTTTCGTGCACAAACTCCAGCATTTCTATGCTTAATAGAAACTCAAGCCAACATTCGCACGAAATAATAAAATTCGTTTATTTGTTCTCGAAAAGTCATGAAATTCGTGTAATTACGAACGAATAGCTACTTAACTGTGCTGAATATGGGCTAGAATCTTGACTTACTCCAACCGAAGCAAGAAGTGGTTTGACACTTGTCAAACTGTCGATCTGAGAAGAGAAATGCCTGGAAAATTCCACTTGAAGTAAGGAAAATTGTATATTTACATCCGACATACGTCTTCTGTTCTGATTATAATTGCACAAAATTCTGAATTTTGTGAATCTGCGCGTGACCTACATCCTATCTCTACACTATATGAACTCAAAACATAACTCGGGCTAAGTGATGAAGTACGTGCATAGAGTCTCAACATTTGTTTACATTCATTAGGCCAGTTCGGCATGAAGGAAAGCCCAGTCAGGAAACGTTACGGATATGACACGCTGCAGACTGGGCAATACCTTAGTAGTTCCCACTTTCGTCACGAGGCGCCTCCACATATGCAAAGCCGCCAAAGAACCTAGCGGCGAAAGATGGAACGATTTGTCGAGAAGGCTGTCCTGTAATTTTGCACAAATGACCGCTTTCACGCCATTTAGGTATCTGTTTCTCAATCTGCAAACCTGTATTGGTACAAACTAAGTGTTCCGTGTCAGAGTGCTCGACCTACATCCCATCTCTGCCATGTATGCGCTTGGATCATGATTCTTGTCAAGTGATGAAATTCGTTTATATGCGAACGACATGCAGGGTATCTATACTGAATGTGGGACTAAAACTAGAAATGAACCTACTGAAGCAACTGGTATTCCTTCTATTGCGTTTATATCTTATATTTGTTGAATATGAGTTCGAAAAATTTGTAGATACAAGTGATAAAATACGTTTAATGGCATTCTATCTAAATCCAGACCTTAAAAAATTTTGTCTTAAAATATGATTTTCGACAAGTGATGAGATTAGTATAATTACGAACGACTTGTAGCTTAACTTACTGATAATTAGCTATAAACATTACTTACTTTAACTGACGGAAATCGTGTAATAACGAATCTATCTCTGACGAACAAGGCATGGAAAATATCTGACATAATGTGATGAAAATTGTGTATTGGCTTTCGACATACTTCCTATCTGTTCTGATTATAGGTCTAAACATAACTCGCATACAATTCTGAAATTCGTGTGTTTGCACGCGACCTACAGCCTAACTGTGTAGTATTTGAGCTCGAAACATAACTGGCGCTAAGTGATGGGGCTCGACATTTAGGTTCATTCATTAGTAAATAACTCAGCCCAGTTAGGCATGACGAAAAGCCCAGTCAGGAGAACGTTATGGATGTCAAATTCTGCAACCTGTCCAAATTCTTAGTAGTTCCAACTTTTTGTTACCAGGCGCCTCCAAGTACACCAAGACGACAGAGCGCCAAGCGGCGAAGTTTGGATCTATTTGTCGAGAAGGCTGTCCTGTAATGTTGAAGACTTACCCCATTCCATGCCATCTAGGACTCTGTTTCTTGCTACAAATCTATGACAAGTTGGCGGCGAACACAATTAGCTTATGTGTATTCAAAGCAAGTGTTGCGACAAATCACATAAAAAGATTAATGATGTTCGCCCATCAGATTATCTGTGCTGCAATTCATTTCGTAATATGAAATGCGCCAGCTGAAGAAAATCGTGTATTGGCGCTCGACATAATTCTATCTTTACAGAAAATGAACACCAATTATTACCTGAGCCGACTGACGTTCGACAAGTAGCTTAATAGTGTTGATGTATGTGCCACATCAAATGATTGGTACTTTCGTGCACAAACTCCAGCATATCTACGCTGAATAAAGACTGAAGCCAACATTCGCATGAAATAATCAAATTCGTTTATTTGTTCCCGAAAAGTCATGAAATTCGTATAATTTCGAACGAATAGCTACTTAACTGTGCTGATAATGGGCTAAAAACTTGACTTACTCCAACAGAAGCAAGAAGTGTTTTGACACTTGATAAACAGTCGATCAGAGACGAAAAAAGCCTGGCAAATAGCACTTGAAGTAATGAAATTTGTGTATTTACATCCGACATACGTCTTCTGTTCTGATTATAACTTGCACAAAATTCTGAATTTTGTGAATTTGCACTCGACCTACATCCTAACTGTAAACTATCTGAAATCAAAACATGACCCGCTCTAAGTGATGAAATACGTGCGTAGCGTCTCTACATTTGCGTACATTCATTAGGCCAGTTCAGCATGAAGAAAAGACCAGTCAGGAAAAGTTACGGCTATGACACGCTGCAGCCTTGGCAAGTTCCTAGAAGTTCCCACTTTCGTCTCCAGGCGCCTCCACATATGCAAATCCGCCAGGGATTCTAGCGGCGAAAGATGGAAATATTTGTCGAGAAGGCTGTCCTGTAATTTTGCAAAAATTAGCGCTCTCACGCCATTTAGGTATCTGTTTCTCAATCCGCAAACCTGTATTGGAACAAACTAAGTGTTTCGTGTCTGAGTGCTCGACCTGCAGCCTATATCTGCCATGTATGCGCTTGGATCATGACTCTTGCCAAGTGATGAAATTCGTTTATATGCGAAAGTTATTCAGCGTAGTTATACAGAATATGGGACTAAAACTATAATTGAACCTACTGAAGTAATTGGCATTTATTCTTTGTGTTTATATATTTTATGTGCTGATTATGAATTCGAAACATTTGGCGCTACAAGTGATCAAATACGTTTAATGGCACTCTATCCAAATCCAGACGTTATACGCGTTAGTCTTGGAAAATGACTTTCAACAAGTGATGGAATTCGTATAATTACGAACGACTTGTAGCTTAACTCTACTCATAATTAGCTACAAACATGACTTAATCCAACTGAAGGAAATTGTGTCATAACGCATCTATCTGTGACGTAGAAGGCATGGAAAAAGTCTCACAAAGTGATGAAAATTGTTTATTGGCGTTCGTCAAGCTTCTTATTAATTCTAATTATGTCTAAACATATCTTGCACATAGTTCTGGAATTCGGGTGTTTGCACGCGACCTACAGCCTATCTGTGCAGTATTTGAGCTCGAAACATGACTCGCGCTAAGTGATGGGGTTCGACATTTAGGTTCATTCATTAGTATATATCTCAGCAGTTAGGCATGACGAAAAGCCCAGTCAGGAGAATGTTATGGATCTCACACGCTGCAACCTGGGCAAGTTCTTAGAATTTCCCACTTTCGTTGCCAGGCGCCTCCAAGTACGCTTAGAAAACAGAGCTCTTAGCGGCGAAACTTGGAACTATTTGTCCAGAAGGTTGTCCTGTAATGTTGAAGACCTTACCCCTTCCACGCCATTTAGGGATCTCTTTCTAGCATCAAATCTATGACAACTAGACGACGGACACTATTAGCTTATGTGAATTCAAAGCATGAGTTGCTACAAACTACATTCAAAGAGTAATGTGTACGCCTATCAGATTAATGTGCTGCATTTCATTTCGTAATATGAATTGCGCCAACTGAAGAATTCCGTGTATTGGCGCTCGACATAATTCAATCTTTGCAGAAAATGAACACCGATTTTTACCTGAGCTAACTGAATAAAACACTTTATGACTTTCCACAAGTAGCTTAATATTGATAATGCATGGGCCACATTAAATCATCCGTACTTTCGTGCACAACATCCAGCATATCTGTGCTCAATAAAAACAGAAGCCACCATTCGCACGAAATGATGAAATTCCTTTATTTGTCCCCAAAAGTCTTGAAATTCGTATAATTAAGAACGAATAGCAACTTAACTGTGCTGAATATGGGCTACAAACATGACTTACTCCAACCGAAGCAAGAAGAGTTTTGATACTTGACATGGAGCCGATCTGAGACGAATAATGCCTGGAAAATTCCACTTGAAGTAATTAAATTTGTGTAATTACATTCGACATACGTTTTATCTCTTCTGATTATAGGTCAAAACATAACTTGCACAAAATTTAGAAATTTGTGAATTTCCACTCGACGTTCATTCTATCTGTACACTATTTGAACTAGACATACGACTCGCGCTAAGTGATGAAATACGTGCATAGAGTCTCAACATTTGGCTCATTTATTTGCATATTACTCTAAGACAAGTTCGGCATGAAGAAAAGCCCAGACAAGAAACGTTATGGATATGACACCCTGCAGCCTGGGCAAGTTCTTAGTAGTTCCCACTTTCGTCACGAGGCTCCTCCAAATATGCAAAGCAACCAGAGATCCTAGCGGCGAAAGATGGAACTATTTGTCGAGAAGGCTGTTTTGTAATTTTGCACAAATGACCGCTATCACGCCATTTAGGTATCTGATTCTCAATCTCCAAACCTGTATTGGTACAAACTAAGTTTTTCGTGTCAGAGTGCTGGAACTACAGCCCATCTCTGCCATGCATGCGCATGGATCATGACTCGTGCCAAGTGAAGGAATTCGTTTATATGCGAAAGACATGCAGCGTATCTATACTGAATATGGAACTAAAACTAGAAATGAACCTACTGAAGCAACTGGTATTTATTCTTTTGTGTATATATCTTATATGTGCTGAATATGAGTTCGAAAGATTTGGCTCTACAAGTGATGAAATACGTAAAATGATATTCTATTTAATCTAGACCTTATAAACGTTAGTCTTGAAATATGATTTTCGACAAGTAATGAAACTGGTATAATTACGAACGACTTGTAGCTTAACTGTATTGATAATTAGCTATTAATATTACTTACTCCAACTGACGGAAATCGTGTCATAACGCATCTATCTGTGACGAAAAAGGCAAGGAAAAATGTCTCACACAAAGTGGTGAAAATTGTGTATTGGTGTTCGACATACATCTTAACTGTTCTGATTACAGGTTTAAACACAACGTGCACATAATTAAAAAAATTCGGGTGTTTGCACGCGACCTACAGCTTATCGGAACAGTACTTGAGCTCGAAACATGACTCGCGCTAAGTGATGGGGCTCGACATTTATGTACATTCATTAGTATATAACACAGCCCAGTTAGACATGACGAAAAGCCCAGTCAGGAGAAAGTTACGGATGTCACATTCTGCAACCTGTGCAAATTCTTAGTAGTTCCAACTTTTTGTTGCCAGGCGCCTCCAAATACGCCAAGACGACAGAGCGCCAAGCGGCGAAATTTGGATCTATTTGTCGAGAATGCTGTCCTGTAATGTTGAAGACCTAACCACTTCCATACCATCTAGGACTCTGTTTCTTGCTACAAATCTATGACAAGGTGGCGACGGACACAATTAGCTTATGTGTATTCAAAGCATGAGTTGCGACAAACCACATAAAAAGAGTAATGATGTTCGCCCATCAGATTATCTGTGCTGCAATTCATTTCGTAATATGAAATGCGCCAACTGAAGAAAATCGTGTATTGGCGCTCGACAAAATTCTATCTTTGCAGAAAATGAACACCAATTATTACCTGAGCCAACTGAATAAATCCCTTTATGACGTTCGACAAGTAGCTTAATAGTGTTGATGCATGTGCCACATCAAATGATTGGTACTTTCGTGCACGAAAAGATTGCTAAATAAAGATTGAAGCTAACATTCGCATGGAATAATCAAATTCGTTTATTTGTTCCCGAAAAGTCATGAAAATCGTATAATTACGAACGAATAGCTACTTAAATGTGCTGAATATGTTCTACAAGCTTGCCTTACTACAAACGAAGCAAGAAGTGTTTTGACACGACATATAGCCGATCTAAGACGAAACATTCCTGGAAAATTCCACTTGAAATAACGAAAGTTGTGTATTTACATTCCACATACGTCTTATCTGTTCTGATTGTAGGTCTAAACATAACTTCCACAAAATTCTGAATTTTATGAATTTGGACTCCACCTACATCCTATCTGTACACTATCTGAACACAAAACATTACTCGCGCTAAGTGATGAGAAACGTGCATAGCGTCTCAACGTTTGGTTACATTCATTAGGCCAGTTAGGCATGAAGAAAAGCCCAGCCAGGAAATGTTATGGATATGACACACTGCAGCCTGATCAAGTTGTTAGTAGTTCCCACTTTCGTCACCATGCGTCTTCACATATGCATAGCCGCCAGAGATCCTACCGGCGAAAGATGGAACAATTTGTCGAGAAGACTGTCCTGTAATTTTTCATAAATGACCGCTTTCACGCAATTTAGGTATGTTTCTCAATCTCCAAACCTGTATTGGTACAAAGTAAGTGTTTCGTGTCTGAGTGCTCGTCCTACAGCCTATCTCTGACATGTATGCGCTTTTATCATGACTCGTGCCAAGTGATGAAATTCGTTTATATGCGATAGACATGCAGGGTAGCTATACAGAATATGGGACTAAAACTAGAATTGAACATACTGAAGCAACTGGTATTTATTCTTTTGTGTTTATAACTTATATGTGCTCAATATGAGTTCAAAACTTTTGGCGCTACAAGTGATCAAATACGTTTAATGGCATTCTATCTACATCCAAACGTTATAGACGTTAGTCTTGAAGCATGACTTTCGACAAAAGTGATGAAATTGGTATAATTACGAACGACTTTTAGCTTAACAGTATTGATAATTAGCTACAAACACGACTTAATCCAACTGACAGAAATCGTGTCATAATGAATCTATCTGTGACGTAGAGGGCATGGATAAATGTCTCACACAAAGTGATGAAAATTGTGTATGTGCATTCGACATACTTCTTATCTGTCCTGATTACAGGTCTAAAAATAACTTGCTCATAATTCTGAAATTCTGGTGTTTTCACCGTACCAACAGCCTATCTGTTCAGTATTTGAGCTCGAAACATGACTCGCGCTTAGTGATGGGGCTCGACATTTAGGTTCATTCATTAGTATATAACGCAGCCCAGTTAGGCATGACGAAAAGCCCAGTCAGGAGAACGTTATTGATCTGACACGCTGCAACCTGGGTAATTTCTTAGTAGTTCCCACTTTCGTTTCCAGGCGCCTCCAAACACCCAAGTAGCCAGAGCTCCTAGCCGCGAAAGTTAGAACTATTTGTCGAGAAGACTGTCCTGTAATGTTGAAGACCTTACACTTTCCATGCCATTTAGGGATCTGATTCTTGCTACGAATAACAAGGGGCGACGGATTCAATTATCTTATGTGTATTAAAAGCATGAGTTGCAACAAACCACATAAAAATAATAACGATGTTCGCCATCAGATTATTTGTGCTGCATTTCATTTCGCCTACTGAGAAATTCGTGTATAAGAGCTCGACCTAAATCAATCTTTGCATAAAATGATCACAAATTATTACCTGAGCCAACTGTATAAAACCCTTTATGACGTTTGACAAGAAGCTTAATAGTGTTGATGCATGTGCCACATCAAATGATTGGTACTTTCGTGCTCAAACTCCAGTAATTGTGTTCTGAATAGACTGAAGGCAACATTCGCACGAAAAGATCAAATTCGTTTATTTGTTATCGAAAAGTCATGAAATTCCCATACGAGCGAATAGCAACTTACCTGTGCTGAACATGGGCTACAAACTTCACTTACTACAACCGAAGCAAGAAGTGTTTATACACTTGACATACAGCCGAACTGAGACGAAAAATGCCTGGAAAATTCCACTTGAAGTAATGAAATTTGTGTATTTACATCCGACATACGTCTTATTTGTTCTGATTATTGTTCTAAAATAACTAGGACAAAATTCTGAAATTTGTGAATTTACGCTAGACCTACATCCTATCTGTACACTATTTGAACTAGAAACACGACTCGCGCTAAGTGATGAAATACGTGCATAGCGTCTCAACATATGTGTACATTCATTTGTATATGACTCTAAGGCCAGTTCGGCATGAAGAAAAGCTCATTCAGGAAACGTTATGGATATGACACGCTGCAGCCTGGGCAAGTTCTCAGTATTCCCCACTTTCGTCACGAGGCGCCTCCACATATGCAAAGCCGCCAGAGATCCTAGCGGCGAAAGATGGAACTAATTGTCGAGAAGGCTGTCCTATAATTTTTATAAATAACCGCTTTCACGCCATTTAGGTATCTGTTTCTCAATCTCCAAACCTGTATTGGTACAAACTAAGTTTTTCGTGTCTGAATGCTCTACCTACAGTCCATCTCTGCAATGTATGCGTTTGGATCATGACTCGTGCCAAGTGATGAAATTCAATTATATGCGAAAGACATGCAGCGTATCTATACTGAATATGGGACTAAAACTAGAATTGAACCTACTGAAGCAACGGGTATTTATTCTTTTGTGTTTATATCTTATATGTTCTGAATATGAGTTCGAAACTTTTGGCGCTACCAGTTACGAAATACGATTAATGGCATTCTATCTCAATCCAGACCTTATAAACTTTAGTCTTGAAATATGACTTTCGACAAGTGATGAAATCGGTATAATTACGAACGACTTGTAGCTTAGCTGTACTGATAATTAGCTACAAACATGATTTACTCCAATTGACGGAAAACGTGTTTTAACGCATTTATCTGTGACGAAGAAGGCATGGAAGAAGTCTCACACATAGTGATGAATATTGTGTATTGGCGTTCGACATACTTATCTGTTCTGATTATAGGTCTAAACATAACTTGCACATAATTCTGAAATTCGGGTTTTGCACGCGACCTACAGCCTATCTGTGCAGTATTTAAGCTCGAAACGTGACTCGCGCTAAGTGATGGTACTCGACATTTAGGTTCATTCATTAGTACATAAACAGCCCAATTAGGCATGACGAAAAGCCCAGTCAGGAGAACGTTATGGATCTGACACGCTGCAAGATGGGCAAGTTCTTAGTAGTGCCCACGTTCGTTGCCAGGCGCCTCCAAGTACGTCAAGACGCCAGAGTTCCTAGCGGCTAAAGTTGGAACTATTTGTCGAGAAGGCTGTCCTGTAATGTTGAATACCTTACCCCTTCCACGCCATTTAGAGATCTGGTTCTTGCTGAAAATCTATGACAAGGGGGCGACGGACACAATTAGCTTATTTGTATTCAAAGCATGAGTTGCGACAAGCCACATAAGAAGAGTAATGATGTTCGCCCATTAGGGTATCAGTGCTGCATTTCATTTCGTAATATTAATTGCGCCAACTGAAGAAATTCGTGTATAGGCGCTCGACAAAATTTTATCTTTGCAGAAAATTAACACCAATTATTACCTGAGCTAGCTGAATAAAACGCTTTATGACGTTCGACAAGTAGTGTTGATTAATGTGCCACATCAAATCATTGGTACACTCATGCTCAACCTCCAGCATATCTACGATCAATAAAGACTGAAGCCACCATTCGCACGAAATGATGAAATTCGTTTATTTGTTCTCGAAAAGTCTTGAAATTCGTATAATTACGAACGAATAGCAACTTAACTGTGCTGAATATGGGCTACAAACTTGACTTACTCTAACCGAAACAAGAAGTGTTTTGACACTTGACATACAGCCGATCTGAGACGAATAATGCCTGGAAATTTCCACTTGAAGTAATGAAATTTGTGTATTTACATTCGACATACGTCTTATCTGTTCTGATTATAGGTCTTAACATAACTTGCACAAAATTCTGAAATTTGTGAATTTGCACTCGACCTACATTCCTATCTGTACACTATCTGAACTCAAAACATAACTCGCGCTAAGTGATGAAATACGTGCATTTGCCTACATTCATTAGGCCAGTTCGGCATGAAGAAAAGTCCATTCACTAAATGTTATTTATATAACACGCTGCAGCCTTTGCAAGTTATTAGTAGTTCCCACTTTTGTCAGCAGGCGCCTCCACATATGCAAAGCCGCCAGAGATCCTAGCGGCGAAAGATGGAACTATTTGTCAAGAAGGCTGTCCTGTAATTTTTATAAATAACCGCTTTCACGCCATTTAGGTATCTGTTTCTCAATCTCCAAACCTGTATTGGTACATTCTAAGTGTTTCGTGTCTGGGTGCTCGAACTGCAGCCCATCTCTGCCATGTATGCGCTTGCATCGTGACTTGTGCCTATTGATGAAATTCGTTTATATGCGAACGACATACAGCGTATCTATACTGTATATGGGACTATTACTGTAATGGGCACGGTTAGTAAAATACCGCTGCCAGCAATGTAATAATCACGGGTGGTAGTTGACCACCGGTGACACCAATGTAATATCCAAGGTGGTTGTCAACCACCGTTGCCAACAATGTAATGGGTCAGGTCTCCTGTGTGAGTGCCTGATGACCTATAAGGTAATGTTGCCACAAACCAAGAGATCTTGGTACAAACAAACCTGGAGTAAGGGAAAGGGATCAATAATCGATACGCAGGTAGCAAAGTAGTATTGTATATTCTAAGATAAAGTGACTTGATAGTAAGGTAAAGAATACACTATGTAAGAACTGCTTAGTTTGTCACACCTCTATAGGTTACCCTGGGGGGGAACAGAACCGAAACGTAGTTTAGCGGTAACGATTACCGTGGATCTGGCAAGCGTGATCGGCGCGACTTACCTCCTGACAGTAGCAAAGCAGCGTAGAAGGCGAACATCTAGTAGACTGCTTCCTGATAGAAGTAACTTCGCAGCACTTGCCCTGGTGATCGAAGGTTTTAGCGACGAAAATGTTTCCCAATTATAGTCACGAAGAGGCCTGGTCTGTCGTACTACAGGCCGGAAGAAAGGTGCAGGCCGGAATGAATCTGGGCCGTTTTCCCTCAGCTTTTATAGGAGATAAAAGCTGAGTCGCGCATAGTTGTGTTAATAACACACACAAAATGCCAGTACGAGGCAACCTTGAGAAGTGTGACAGTTAGCCAGGCATGTGCTGACTCGATTTGTTTACTACTGGATACAAACAAGCGGGAATTAGAGTGATGAGCCAAGAACTGACGCAAGCAGTACTTGCTCATTACATTACAGAAAAAGGGTTACGTAACATTTACCAGAGAACAACTATGCGCTGGAAAAAGATCGAAAGAGGTACGCCAATGAACTTATAATAGACACTGAAAATTCCATTAGATAACTAGAACCAAAATACAGAACACCTTCAGGCACATGGCATCCAGAAAAATAATACAAATACTGACTACGAACACGTACCGACCTATGCACAAGAGACACCAACATAACATTAAGCAAATCAAAAACACGCTACAAAGAAATAATCTGACTATAGCCAGGTCGGACAAGAACAAAGCCATAGTCGTACTTAGCAAAGATGCACTGGAACAAAAAATCATGTCATTCATACAGGAAAACCAAATCACACGCCTAAACAAGGATCCCACAGAGTGTTTTCAAAAACAGGTTCAACAGGCCCTACAAAAATGTGACACATTAATCGAAAAAAGCGAACATAACTACCTTATGAACATAAAACCCACGGCACCACATCTGAACGCCTATATAAAACACACAAGCAAGAGAGACCCATACGACCGGTGATAAACAACATACCAGCACCATCATACAAAACTGCTAAACTCCTTAATAAAAAAACTCCAACAATTAGTAATTTTACCAAACACATACACAACAAAGAACTCGCATGAGGTGGTACTAGATCTATACAACATCCGAACTAACGAAAACCATACATTGATCACACTTGATATAAAGGACCTGTATGTTAATTTACCTGTTCAAGGCATTATCCAGATTACAAAATTTTGGCTTAATAAAGACAGCTGTGATAACACTATTACAGAACAGACACTACACATCTTGGAAATAATCTTGGAACAGAACTACTTCCAATATAATGGCCAATATTACCAGCCAGACAAAAGCATTGCCATGGGATCGCCCATATCCAGCACACTGGCAGAGATATACCTACTGTACCTGGAAGAAATATATGTAAAACTTTGGTTAGAGAACAGGGAAATCATACTATACAAAAGATACATAGATGACATACTAATCATATATGATCAAACTAAGACAGATGAAACCACAATCTACAATACCATCAACAACAATGGCAAACACCTAGAGTTCAAGATAGCAGGAAAAGACAATAACACCATAAGTTACCTTGATCTATCAATAGGAACTCCAACCACATAGAACTGGGAATTTACAGAAAAACCGCACACATGGACATCATCACACACCGCTCTTCTAACCACCCTTATGAGCACAAGCTCGCAGCATTCAAATACTACATCAACAGAATGGTCACATTGCCCATCACTGAACAAGCGGCGAAACAAGAATGGGAAAAAATAATAGCAATGGCTCATAATAATGGCTTTCCTGAGCAGACAGTCCAAAAATTAAGAAAGAAACTAAGGAACAAAAGGGACCGACCAATAGGAACTCAACAACCACAACAGTGTAAGAAAAGATGGATCAATTTTACATACTGTGGCCCCGCAATACGAAAAGTAATCTTTTCAGGCAAACCAACCTGCAGATAGCATTCCGTCCCACCAACACAATTTATCAACAACTATCCCAAAAAGGAACCACCAATAATAATCCCAGCGGGATCTACCAACTTAAGTGCAATACATGTAAAGAGGTACATGTAGGACAGTCAGGGAGACCGATAACCACTCGCTATAAAGAACACATCCGCTACATAAGACACAATAACCCTACTTTAGCGTACGCTATGCACGTGCTTAATAATAGACATGAATTTCGACCAGTAGAAGAAACCGTAAAATTGTTGAAACCATGTAAAAAAGGCACAAGAATGAACTGTTGGGAGCCACTATACATGCACCTACACCACAAACGTAGGACATTGATTTCTGAGCAGCAGGTCAATGACACCAACCCACTATTCGATTTGGCATGCATACCACGTGACCTAGAACACATACCGTAGATCAGTCTTCATCCTGCCTCCACAGAGCATACACACCAGCACAACGTGCTAAGTTCAGTTTTACACCCGCGCACGTTTGAAATTCGCATATTAGGTCCAATAGTAACCCTTTTTCTGTAATTCTCTGTATTTTATAGCATATTTTAAATGGAAGCTTATCATGATTACAGCTGATATGCCGCCATACCATTGACTACGTCACCACCGACGTGCACACAAATAAACCATATAAATAGCTTTAGCCAAGCACTGGGAGACTCCCTGAAGGTGGTTCCTATGTGAACCGAAACATGTTTATTGTGACTTTAATTTTATTTAGAGTTGACGCAACAAGCGATGTGCATAAGTTGGGTTTTAATAAAGGAATTTTAATATTAGAAATGCACGGTACAAACAAAAAATATACTTGCGTATACATAAATGACAAGTATGAACGTGCCTGTTGGGAAACTCACGGTTTAAGGAAACGACACTACTGTATTTTATTCATGTGTTTGCTGATGTTCATTCTCTGAATTTTGGCGAAATGAAAATGCGATTTCTGCACATCGCTTGATTTCCCTCTAGATAATATAAATGAATTAATTTCTGATGTTTGGAAGTTAGTATCGGCGTTGCGATCTGAAATATATACAAAGCCTGCATTTTCCAAGGTTGGTTAAATCAATCATTCTTATTGGAATCATCGGCTTTTATATTAAATGTGCGGTTTGCAGTGAAATCTGATCTTCAGTTTCCTTATTCCGGTCACATGCTTTTGCAGTTCACGATTTCCTTTTCACTTATAAGTGCTTACCTCCCTAACGACAATAATGAACCTGCCTATTTGAACATTCAAAGTTCATGGACATGTCAGTTCTATTCTTGTTTCTCAAGTGTGTGCTTACGTTCATTTTCAGAATTTTGGCGAGCTGAAAATGCTATGTTTGCCTACAGAAAGTATATACTAAACAATTTCGGATGTTTGGAATTAGTATTCTTTTTGTGATCTGAAATATATACAAATCCCCTATTTTGCCAGGGTTATTAGCTCATAAATGTTTATTTGAAACATCCTCCTTTATATTTAAATGAAGAAACGGGTCAGAATGAATTCTGAATCTCAGTTTTTCATATTCTGGTCTTGTGTTTCTGCAGTTAATCGTTTCTTTTTCACTTATACATGCTAATCACTTAATGACGCTTGTAAACATGAGTTTTCGAAAACTCGAGGTGAAACCACTTCTGTGCTTGTCTCTTACTTATTTCCTGATGTTAATTTTCTGCATTTTGGCGAGCTGAAAATGTTATTTCTGCACATCACACCATTTGTCTATAGAAAGTATATACTAAACAATTTCAGCAGTTTGTAAATAAGTATTTATGTTGCGATGTGAAATAGGTACAAAGCCTACATTTTCCCAGTGTGATGAGTTGCAAACATCCTTATTGGATACATCGGCGTTTATGTTTAAGTGTACGTTTCAGATGTAATTCCGATTCTGAAGTTGCATGTTTTGGTCCTGTGTTTTTGTAGTTTAAGATTTCTTTTTCACTTATAAGTGCTTAGCTCCTAATAACAAGTATAAGCATGCCTGCTCGAAAACTCAAAACTTAAGGAAACGTCAGTTCTGTAATTCTTTTTGTGTCTGATTATGTTCATTTTCTTCATTTTCGCGAACTGGAATATCAAATTTTCACATGGCTCCATATGTCTCTAGGAATTTACGGATGTTTGGAAGTTGGTATTTGTATTGCGATCAGAAATATATATACAAAGCCAGCATTTTCCCAGCGTGTTTAATGCAAACATGCTTATTGGAAATAACGGCCTTTATTTTTTAAATGTACGGTTCAGAGCGAAATCTGATTCTCAGTTTGCATATTATGGTCATGAGCCTTTGCAGTTTAACATTTCTTTTTCACTTGTTAGTGCATACCCTCTAACGACAAGGACAAAAATGCCTATTCGAAAAATCTTTAAAAGTCTAATCTAATAAAAGTTTAAAAAAAATTCAGTCTTGTATCCTTAAGCACGTGCTGTCAATCCCTCTCCCCCCACATTTTTCATTCAAATCCATTGAATATTCTGAACACCTGTACCCACGGATTCCTTTTTTCACAACCAAAAATCTGTATTTCATCTTCCCACGTACACAATACGTGCCATTCTCATCACACTTTACTGGACTTTTTCAACCTGCAGTTCAGTTTTAATCTTCATATTCTCTGATAGGAAATGGAATAACAAAGTATTCCGTACCAAATGACTGCATGCAATCCCTAAATCATAAAATGTATTAAGTCAGAATGCAACTGTACTAACAAAAGTGGTACATGGAGTACCTACAGTATCAACTACATGTTTCGGCCTATACATTGCCCATCGTTAGGTTAACATTTAACTTATCAAGAGATTAAACAATCTGTAGGTGTGCTCTGGGGAGGGGGAACGAGATCTCGTTTTACAATTGTGGGTAGCATGAAAAACAGTACTTTTGATAGTTACTAACATCTGATGTCAATATCCTGATTTGACAAGTTAAAAAAAATAATCGAAATATGATACGTTTCAAACGTATTCAAATGCATACAGAGTGGCGTGAGGGTACCCGGTAAAAATTTCGGATGTTCTGACTTAATTATTCGTGTTGCGATCTGATATATATATATATATATATTTTTTTTTATTCGGTTTAATAGTACATACACACTTACTGGATACATCGTCCTTTATATTTAAATGCACGGTCTCGCTGAAAACTAATTCTTACTTTTCATATTTTGGTACTGCAGCTTAGGATTTCTTTTCACTTATACATGCTTCACAAGCATAAATATGTCTATTCGAATTCAGAGGTTTTAAGAAAACGAGAGTTCTGTACTTGTTTATTGTTTGTTGATGATCTTATTCTACATTCTGTCGAGCTGAAAATGCTATTTCTGCATATCTTTCCTTTCCCCTCTAGGAAGCATACAAGAATTAATTTTTGTAAGTTATTATTGGTTTTGCAAACTGAAATACATACCAAGTCCGAATTTTCCAAGGGTTGTTAAAGCAAACATGCTTATTGGAAACATCGGGGTTTATATTTAAAAAGTGTGGTTCAGAGTAATATACAAAGCCCGCATTTTCCCAGCGTGTTTTTCTTTTCACTTAAAATTGCTTACCTAACTAATGACAATTATAAACCTGCCTATTTGAAAATCTAAAGTTTACGGGAATGTCAGTTTTTTACCTGCTTCTCAAGTGTTTGCTTACGTTCATTTTCTGAAATTTGGCGAGCTGAAAATGCGATGTTTGCGTATAGAAATTATATACTAAGCAATTTCGGAAGTTTGGAAATTAGTATTCGTTTTGTGATTTGATATCCCTTATTTTGCCAGGGTGATTAGCGCACAAATGTTTATATGACCCATCCGCGTTTATATTTAAATGTGGGTACGCTTTTGAGTGAATTCTGATTCTCAGTTTCTATATTATGGTCCTATATTTTTGCAGCTTAATATTTCTTTTTCACTTCTACCTGCTTATCACTTAATGACACTTATAAACATGCCTATTCAAAAACTCGAAGTCAAACATCACTTCTGTACTTTGTTCTTATTTATTTGCTAATATTCATTTTCTTCATTTTGTCGAGCTGAAAAGTGAATTCTCCACATCACTCCAATTCTCCGTAGAAAGTATAAAATAATAATTTCGGCAGTTTGTAAATAAGTATTTGTGTTGCGATCTGAAGTATATAGAAAGCCTACATTTTTCCTGTGTGATGAGTGCAAACAGCCTTATTCGAATCATAGGCTTCTATATTTAAATGTGCGGTTCAGTGTGAATTCTGATCCTCAGGTTACATATTCTGGTTCTGTGTTTTTGTAGTTTAAGATTTCTTTTTCACTTATGAGTGGTTAGCCCCTAATGACAAGTATAAGCATGCCTGCTCGAAAACTCAAAGCTTAAGGAAACGTCAGTTCTGTAATTCTTTTTGTGTCTATTGATGTTCATTTTCTGCATTTTGGCGAGCTGAAAATGCGAATTTTCACACCGCTCCATTTGACTCTAGGAGCTTTGCACTAAATAATTTCGGATGTCTGGAAGTTAGTATTTGTGTTGCCATCTCATATATATACAAAGCCCGCATTTTTCCAGCATGTTTAATGCAAACATGCTTATAGGAAACAACCGCCTTGATATTTAAATGTACCATTCAGAATTAATTCTGAATCTCAGTTTACATATTAAAGTCACTGGTATTTGTTGTTTAAGATTTATTTTTCATTTATACGTGCTTACCCCTACTGACAATATTAATATTTCTATTTCGAACCTGCAAATTTATGGAAACGTCAGTTCTGTACTGTTATATTAATTGTTTGCTGACGTTCATCTTCTGAAATTTGCCTTGCTGAAAATGCTCCATTTGTCTATAGGAAATGTATATTAAAAAATGTCGGGTGTTTGTAGGTTAGTATTCGTGTTGCGATTTTACATATGAAAATCTTATCTCCCAGGGTGATTAGTGCAAACATGCTAATTGGAGACATTGGTCTCTGTATTTTACTGTACGTTTGAGACTGAATTCTGAATCACAGGTTCCATATTCTGGTCCTGTGTTTTTGCAGTTTAACATTTTTTTTTACTTATACTTGCTTATCCGTTAATAACAAGTATAAACTTGCCTATTCAAAAACTCAGGGATTAAAGAAACGACACTACTGTACTTGTTTCTTATGTGTTTGCTGATGTTAATTCTCTTCATTTTGGCGAGCTGAAGATGTGATTTCTGCACATTACACCATTTGTCTGTAGAAAGTATATACTAAACAATTTCTGCAGTTTGTAAATAAGTATTTGTGTTGCGATCTGAAATATATAGAAAGCCTACATTTTCCCAGTGCAAACATCCTTATTGGAAGCATCGGCATTTATATTTACACTACGGTACAGAGTCACTTCTGATTCTCAGGTTTCATATTCTGGTCCTGTGTTTTTTTTAGATTAAGATTACTTTTTCACTTATAAGTGCTTAGCCCCGAATGACAAGTATAAGCATGCCTGCTCGAAAACTCAAAGCTAAAGGAAAAGTCATTTTGGCGAGCTGAAAATGCTAATTTTCACATCGCTCCATTTGTCTCTAGGAAGTATGCACTATATAAATTCGGATGTTTGGAAGCTGGTATTTGTTGCGATCTGAAATATATATATAGGAAGCCCGCATTTTTCCAGCGTGTTTAATGCAAACATCTTTAAAAAGTTTAATCTAATAAAACTTTAATTTAAATTCATTCATGTACCCAAAGGCACCTGCAGTCAATCCCTGTCCTACCACCTATTTCTTTCAAGTCCATTCAATAGTGTGAAAACCAGTACCAACGGCATCCAAGCAGTATCCTTCTTTCGTTTCACTAACAAAATCCTTTATCTCATCTTCCCACGTGTACAATACATGCCATTCTCATCACACTCCTGGACTTGTTCAACCTAAAGGTCAATTTTAATCTTTATAATCTCTGATACGAAATGGAATAGCAAAGTATTCTGTATCGAATCACAGCATGCGATCCCTAAATCATAAAATTATTAATTAGTCAGAATACAACTGTATTAACAAAATTGGTACATGGAGTACCTGCAGTATCAACTACATGTTTCGGCCGCTACATTGGCCATTATTTGGTTAACATTTAATTATCAAGAGACTATACAATCTGTGTGGTGTGCTCTGGGGAGGGGGGAACGAGATCTCGTTTTACAATGGTGGGTAGAATGAAAATCAATACTTTGGATGGAATTACTAACATGTGACTTCAATATCCTGATTCGACATGTTTAAGACCAATAATCGAAATATGATACGTTTCAACTGTATTCAAATGCATGCTGAGTGGCGTGGGTGAAGCCGGTAAAAATTTCGGAAATTTGGAATTAATTATTCGTGTTGCGATCTGATATATATATATATATATTTTATTCGAGTTAATAGTACATACACGCTTACTGGATACATCGTCCTTTATATTTAAATGTGCGGCCTGGCTGAAATCTAATTCTTACTTTCCATATTCTGTTACTGTGTTTTTGGAGTTTAAAATCTCTCTCACTAATACATACTTGAAAAGCATAAATATGTCTTTTCGAATTCTGAGAGCATAAAAAATGACATATTTAAAAAGTAAGGTTCAGAGTGAATTCTGATTCTCTGGTTCCACATCCTGGTCCTATGTTTATGCATTTTGAGATTTAATTTTCAATTATAATTGCTTACCTCTTAATGACAAGTATACACATTCCTACTCAAAAACTCAGAGCTAAAAGAAACTTTTTTTACTTTATGTGTTATTGCTGATGTTCATTTTCTGCATTTTGGCGAGTTGAAAATGAGATTTTCCCACATCACTCCATTTGTCTCCGGAAAGTAAATACTAAATAATTTCTTTCGTTTGGAAGTTAGTAGTTGTGTTGCGATCTGAAATATACACATAACCCGCTTTTCCCCAGTTCGGTTAATGCAAACTTACTTATTGGATTCAACGGACTTGATATTTAAATGTACGATTCTCAATGAACACTGATTCTCAGTTTACATACTAAAGACACTGGTATTTGCTGTTTAAGATTTCTATTTCGTTTATACGTGCTTAACCCTACTGACAACTATAAATATTTGTATTTCGAACCTGCAAATTTATGGAAACGTCAGTAGTAAGCCGTCCAATTAGGCAGGGTCCACTAGTGACGTAACACGTAAACAACCCTACCCCGACACCAGGCTTAACCTAACTTTAACTTATTATTTTGAAACCTATCTTCCTCATCCCTTACTACAGGCTATTTCCTGATGTAACCAATGGTCGAGACACTATGGAGGCGGGCTTAATCTAACTTTGACTTGTTAATATTTACAAACCTAAACCTCCCTACCCTTTTCTAGGCCTTTAGGCAATTACTTGCGGTCAAAAAATGGCGGAGGGGTGAATGACTTTCTCTCTTAACCTAACTTTAAACTTTGTTATTATTTTGAAACGTTATTGTCACGTATTGTAAACACCCCCAGGCGATGCGATGTCAATAAAGATGGCGGAGGGGTTAATGACCTTTCAGTTTAACCTAACTTTCAACTTTGTTATTCTTTCGAAACTTTTGTTGTCACGTGATGTATACAGCCCTAGGCGATGCGATGTAATCAGTGAGGTAGACAGTGTGATGCCGTGATTAACCTAACTGTTAACTTGTTATGGTAAACAAAGGGGCCATCTTGAATTTGAAGTAGTATGGCGGATACGCGCGCTAAGTTTAAACTTTGTTATAATTTAGGATTTTGGCGCTACCGCCATTCTGAATTTCTGCTAACATGGCGACTTTCGTGTCAAATTTAAACCTAGCTTTGAACTTTGTTATTTGAATAACGCAGCCATGTTACAATATGGCGGCTAGCGCGATAATTTTAAATTAATGGTAAATTAAATTTACCTTTCCTTTATTGATACTCACTTGATACACAATTTTTATTTAAATTACATAAAATTAAGTTTCTCTACATGTTTCGAGCGTCATCCGCTCATCTTCAGGAGGTCAATGATGTTAATTGTACATGTATGCAGTCTCTGGTATTCTCATTCTGTAAAAGAGCATTATTGCTTTATTGTACTTGGAATATGTTATCATTTTGTTAAAAAGGAGACTACTATGTGTGGTTGTATAACACTGTGTTGGACTACCATTGTGTCATAGCGTAAAATTATATAAATTAATGTTATTTTTCTGTGGGGTTTTTGTTCAATGTAAAATGTTAAATTATGTATCGTACCTCTGCAGGTGGCCGTCTTGTGCACTTGCTAAGGGGAGTCTTGTAGGTTTAGCGAGTTACTGATTAGGTGTCGGTTAGGTCTTATATAACGGGTGATGGGGAACTGGTTGGATGGCAGGTTATTGGTGGCGCGGAAGACTGGTTGGTTGAGTGCGTTATTGTTTAAGTGCCAGGTAGGGTCTCATTTAACCGTTGGGGATCTTGTTGGATGGGCAGGTTATTGATTAATTGTTAATTTGGATGTGATGTAATGTGCTTGTGTTGGAAGAGTTCGAATAGCGGGTTGCTATCGTTCGGTTGTTGTTCCGGAATTAATTCATTGTTTGCGGTCTAGTGTGTCTATGCACATCTGTTCAAAAGGGAGTAGCAGGTGTGGTTTGTTAACCAGTTTTAGAAGCGACATTGTGTCATTCATGCCTGTTGTTGAGTATATGCAGTGCGTATGCGGATCTGAGGTCATTGTTTTTATGTACCTTGTACGTTCCTGGTATCTTGCTTTGAGACTACGGCTTGTTTGCCCGAAATATATATCTTGTGGCAAGTATTGCATGTGATTTTGTATATTCCGCTTCTTTCGTATTGTGGGATGGGGTATGTTATTTCTGTTTCATGTATTACTGTGTCGTTGTGGTTCTGAATGCTATGTTTACATTGGTTTTCTTGAACAAATATGTGATTGTTCTTATTTTAGGGCTATGATAGGTGAAAGTGGTCCAGATCTTGTTGTCTTTCTTATCAGGGTTTTGGTCTGTTTTCTGCTGTACCCGTTGGTTGAGTTTTTGGAACAGTGGTGATATGTTGTCGTTTTTTGCTATTGTTTTTGTTTGGATCTAGTGGAAGAGAGTGCATTCTGGTAACGTGATACGAACATACGAACAACACAAGTCCATAGACTTCCTAGATTTAACAATAACACCCCAACACAAAAACTGGAAATAGACATACACAGAAAGGCAGCTGCCACGGAGACAACAATTAACTTCCTTTCAAAACACCCCATAGAACAAAAACGGCAGCCTATAGATTTAACCTTACCAAAATTCATCCCAAAGATTTGTTTTAAAAGTAAACGGAAACTTTTATTCAGAAAAGCGGTTTTATATTTCCTTTACTTACCAGTATTTTGTCAGGTGTTATAGAAACATTAGTTAGCAGTAATAATTAACTAAAATGGCGCTACAACGTATGATTTTAGTACCCCCTAAACTGTGGGAAAAGCGCTGTCAAACACTGTCACAACCGCCTGTTAAAACAATATTAAAAAGTAAAGACCATAGGTATAACAAATGGACTCGATCAAAGCAAACAAAAGCCTCATGTATACGCCGTTTATTTCGCAACTGTTTACTGACAAAGACGAAGTTCGTTGGGAATCTGTGTAATAATAATGTCTCCAGGTAAAATTTATTACGATCCTAAGCGCGACCAGGGGTTTAGTTCAGCAGCAAAGTTAGTAAGTGCCGCTAAAAGTAGTAAGAGAAATGTCGAAGAGTGGCTGACAGGTCAAGACCAAACACTGCATAAACCAGTGCGAAAAAGATTTCCTCGAAATCCATATACTGTAACAAATATTGATGATATTTGGGAAATGGAACTTGCAGACTTAAGTCCCCTGTCGAGATACAATAATAAATATAAATACCTCTTAAATGTAATAGATATATTTTCGCGTTATGCCTGGAGCGTGCCTTTAAAGGACAAGACCGGCAAGTCAATCGCAGCGGCTTTAACAACTATATTTCAAAATAGAAAGCCAATTACCATACAATTAGATAAAGGTACAGAGTTTGTTAATGCAACTGTCCAACAGTATTTGAAACGTCAGGGAGTAGATTTTCATACGACTCACAATCCTTATATAAAGGGGGCTGTTATTGAGCGATTTAATCGTACTCTAAAGACGAAAATCTATAAATATTTCACTACGAATAACACATACCGCTACTTGGACGTTATAAATAACCTTCCAGCAAGTTGCAACAATTCTGTCCATTCTACAATAGCCATGCCCCCGAGCAAAGTGTCTCCCTCGAATATTTACTATGTATGGCGAAAGGTAAATGGCCTGCGGGCCAAAATTCCTCACGGGCGTGTCAAGTTTAAAGTGGGCGATCTTGTAAGAATAACGAAGCAAAGGTAGCGTTTGCTAAAGGTTACGAACAGACATTTTCAACAGAAATATTTCTAGTTGTAAAATTTATTTTACGCGTGCCAAACCTGTTTATGAACTGTCGGACTTGCAAGATCGTGGTATCGAAGGGCAATTTTACAATTACGAGCTTGTTAAAGTCACTGTATTGCCTAAAACTGAGTTTCAAATAGATGAAATAGTGCGCACACAAAATTAAAACGATATTAAACATCTTGTCAATTGGAAAGGTTACGACAAGACCTTTAGCAGTTGGGTAAACCCGTCGGATATTAAGAAAATATAATGGATAATTTTTACGTAAAATTACCATCAGGCAGTCCGGTTATTATTACCCGGCAAATACAATAGCTAACTTTACAACTAAATTAGCCACACCGCTCGAGTTGCAACCTAACAAATGGGAAGTCGGTTTAGTAGAAATACCTTATCCTAATGGCTACAAGATACATTTCCGACACAATACAATCCGTTTAGATTCGAAAGAGGTCTTTTTCCTGTTAAAGACTATGAATCTATTCTTGATCTTCTCACAAATATTCCTGATTTGTTGGAACCGTCTACAAAGGAAAGGCTTATGCGTGTATTTAGTGAGTACCTAAATGAATATACAGAAGAAGAACCAAGTAAACAATTGTTTAATTCGGGCTACGGGAAAAATTCCGTTAAAATTGATAATTAGGTAGTATCTCAATTTCCTGCTCGTGTATATAATGGACTTGAAGATTTAGGTGAAACAATTATAAACCCCGCTAATTGACGTACTTCTAGAATAACTGTATCACTAAAAGATAACCCTGATTTTACTACACCAGAGCCTGTTTATGTGTATACAGATATTATAAAGCCATATTTATTTGGTGATTCTTACGTTAAACTTTTAACGACTCTACACTTTCCTTCGAGTACAGGGCATCAAAGACTTGACTTCCCTTTGTATAGACCTATAAAGCAATCGTCTATAGAGTCCATTACAATTCGTTTAGTTACAAAAATGCAGAAGATATGCTATTTGAAGATAGTTATATCCCTTGCGTTGTAACATTACACTTTAAAAACAAGTCCCCGGCGCAGTAACACTCAGTATATGAATTACAATGGATCGATATACACGATATTATGTAAAGCAAAGTAGTGGTGGCGGTGAGGTGGGTCATGTTTACAGGGCAAGTTTTAGGGTTCAGAGGGGTAACGGCATAGGGTCCTTCTTCAGGAGACTTTCGTTTTGTTAAACCGCTGTTTTATTCAGGGGCAAAGACCGTAAGAAAAGAGGCTTTAAAACAGATTCCAATATAATAACCAATATGCTTAATAAAGAGCCGGAACAACCTGTACGCAATATTTATAAAAATCGATTTATTGAGGCAAAAGATAACCTCGAAAAAAAATTAAGAAGATGACGGGTCTGGCCTTAGTTTAAAAAGAAAGCGCAAGTTTAAAAAGGCTCAGTCTCAAAATAAACGTAGAACGGTAAAGGATATTTTCACAGAGAAGCAGTAATGGGGTGTTTAAAATCGGGGCTTGACATTTCTCTAAAACGCAGCATACAAGCATCCATCTTAAATAGTCACGCCGTTACATATAAATCTTTAGCGCCAGCCGACAATCCTACCCAGTTGGAATTCAACTGATCCGGCCATAGTGATTATTATATTGGTTTAAATTCTGTACGTCTACTGTTACGCATCAAATTAGTGAAAACTGATGGATCAAATTTAAGTAGTGCAGAGTCAAACAAAACGGGTTGCGATAATAAGCTTTTACATTCCATGTTTAGTTCTCTATGTGTCGCTAAACGGCAAACCTGTTACTCTTCACGAGACAAACTATCATTACAAGATTTACCTTGACAAACTTTTAAATTATGGTTCTGACGCTTCTGGTACACATTTAGTGTCTAGCCTCTGGAATCTTGATTCGTCACAAGAACTCAAAGACAATAATGGTTACAGTACCCGTTTAAACTACATTGGCAATAGTCAGATTGTTGAACTGTATGGACGGCTCCATGCCGACTTGTTCAATTCCGATAAAACGTTGATTAATGGTGTTGATATGAATATTAAACTTACTCGTACACAAGAAGCTTTTTATTTATTGGCAACTACCGATGATACAAAAGTACGTTTCAAAATTTTAGACGCTACTCTTTTTATCACTCACGTTTTTATCACTCTACTCAAAATTTTAGACGCTACTCTTTTTATCACTCACGTTTTTATCACTCTACTCTTAGCACACGCTAATGTTTTACCTATAACGCGTAAAGCACACTATCCTGTTATGCATATTCACATCAAGACTTTTACAGCGAGTTCTGGGACTCAGCAAATACCTATAAATAATGCATTCCTTGGGCCGGTGCCAGAACGGATTCCTATAGTTTTAGTTAAAATGCAGCATTTGTTGGTTCTGCCAGTACAAATCCCTTTCACTTTCACCATAATATGACAAATCTTGTTCTCTAGGTAATGGAGTTCAACATCCTTCGGAACCACTTACAATGGATTGCTCTTCACCCTTTGGAGCTACAAGAGCTTACGAAACATTATTTTCAAGTACTGGTATTCATCACGTTGATCGTGCTCATATTATTACACTGGGGATGTTCACAAAGGGTTTTTACATACTACGGTTTTGACTTGACACCTGACAGAGAGACTGATGAGGAGCATATAAGTTTACCTCGTCAGGGAAATGTGCGCATTGAAACACTTTAAAAATCACTCCCCGAACCTGTAACATGCATTTTGTATGCTGATTTCCCCGGACACACTGAAATTGATAATTCCAGAAACGTCACAGTAGAATGAATCCCATTCAGATTCATAAAGTTTTAACAAAACATGTAAAATGTTTTCAAGGGGTTTACCCTATAAATCTTTTACCATCCACACTTGTAAAACCGTCAATAGTTGTCATTAACTTTGATAAGCACCATATGCCCGGATCGCATTGGCTAGCTGTTTGTGTCTCCGACTCTGTATACGCGGAATATTTTGATTCATACGGATTACCGCCTTTCAAGTAAAAAATCATGGCATAACTACAACGCCACTCAATTTCTTGGACATCTAATCGCCACAGACTACAGGGTCTAACTTCGAATGTCTGCGGACACTACTGTTTTCTCTACACCAATCACAGAGCCCGAGGACTATTCATGACGTCATTTGTCAACATGTTTGTACCTGCTCGCTACACCTGCAATGATAAAAGAGCGGTGCAAATGTTTCGCACTCAGTTTGGAAAGTGTCCTGCTTGCGGCCGGTTGGATAAGGAGAAGCAGTCGTGCAAATCGCAGATATAAATAAAGGCACGTACATTCAAACTTATCAGTCTACAATGTCACTCATAGTGATTGATTTCACTTTCTTGGAAGGGCGGGATAATGAAATCGTTGTTAAAGAGCTGGCCGTTACCGACTCCCACATTAATAGGGTCTCGTCATGTCTTTAAGACAAGTAGGGGGAAGAAGTACCTGTGTTTAACGCTAGGATGAATCAGGCTATTGGCTATGTGTGTAACTGGAATGATGGTTATGTTCCATATTCAAAGCTGGAAACTGTGATACATCGCGAAGTATCATCTGCTGTTGCAATTTATTGCTTTGAACACACTTCATTAGCGGTCTAATCGACCGGACAGTTATTGATATTACTCTGCTAGGTTGCCCTGAACTAGCCGACATTAGTCTGCCTGCCATCAACTGCACGTTTGCATGTCACAACAAGTCCAAACATGTTTGTGCATTGGGGACAGCCTATTTATTAGCTCAGTGGCTCAACTATTACATACTTAGTCTACAATATAAAAAGTGCCCGCCTCAGCCTGGTTATCATTAATGTTTTCCAGATGACGGGGTTGCTTCGTCGCACATACTATCTCAACGAGCAAGAGACAAAGTACTTCTCCGTCTACCTCAATAATGACGACCTCAAACCACGTCTGAAAATTGGAACTTTTTCGGGTCATGCGGTGTTAAACGAAATACAGTGGTTCATTCTGGTGACATTCGAAAGTGATATACCCAAGAATGAAGTGCACGAACTTGGTGACTCGCAGTCAGTACTGTACACTGTCAGTGTACTGTGGACGATATATACGCTGCGCGAGTGAGAACACTCAATTGTATCTAAGAAAAAAAAGATTGGTCGCAATTGATGGACTTGGCAAGTGGTTGCATAGACAGATAAGTGATCAAATACGGCAGACTACAAGATGAACTTTTAGAGTGGCGTAATAAGTGTTTTGAATCCAAATCCTTTTGTACCCCTTCAAAAACAAATGCCGCTCATTTCAATACATTGTGGAATGAATTAAAGCATAAAAACAGTTGTTTTTCTGATGATAACTAAATGGTTATAAGTTTGGAAATAAAATATTGTAATAAAAATAAGTTGTATGTATATTTATAAATAAAATTGTACTTTTACTTATCATAAAGACATATCAACATTGTATATATTTGTGAAATGTAAAATTGTGTCTTTATTTTCCCTAATTACCTGCGATATTTTCCTTAAAAAGAGATGGTTAAAGGCGCAGGAATCGAACCTAAACCTTTCAATTATGAGTCTGATACATTACCGCTTTAGCCACCTCTTTCGAGCGTCGTATAAAGTTTAAAGTTTAAAGCCATATTGTAACATGATGGTTCTATTCAAATAGTAAATGTTTAAGTCAAGTTTAAATAACGAGCGTGCCCGCCATATTTAAAATTAGCCGCCTTATTCACATAACAAGTTAAAGTTATGTTTAATTAGCGCGCGTATTCGCCATATTGTAAAAAATTCAAAATGGCGCAACAACACGCAAAAATAATAATATTCAAATAATAACAAGTTAGGTTTACAATTGCCGCTTTAGCCGCCATATTGTCTCAAATTCAAAATAACGGTGGCGACAAGCTGTCTAGAGTGTTTGTTTACATCCGCCTACCATAACAAGACCACTGTTAGGTTTTAAAATAATAACAAGTTAAAGCTAGGTTTAAAACTACCGCGCAAGTCCCCATGTTAGCAAAAACAAAATGGTGGTAGCGCTAAAGTCCTAAATAATAAGAAAGTTTAAAATTACGGCTCTAACTGCCATATTACTTCAAAATCAAAATGGCGCCTTTGTTTACCATAAAAAGTTCAAAGTTAGGTTCAGCAGGGCGTCACACTGTCTACCTCATTGTTTACATCGCTTCGCCAAGGGCTGTATGTATCACGTGAAAATAAAGTTTCAACATAATACAAAGTTCAAAGTTAGGATAAACTAAAAGGTCATTAACCCCTCCGCCATCTTTGTTGACATCGCATCGCCAGGTATTGTTTACATCACGTGACAATAACGCATTTTCAAAATAATAAAAAAGTTTAAAGTTATGTTAATGGAAAAGGTCATTCACCCCTCCGCCATCTTTGTTGACAACACGTGATCACCTAAAGGCCTAAAGAAGGGTGGGGAAGATTAGATTTGTAAATAATAACAAGCCAGAGTTAGTTTTATCCCAAGCGCCATGCTGTCTGGGGCAATGTTTACCACTTGAGGGCAAGGGGAGGGAGGGAAATGTTAGGTTTGATTACGTGTGACGTCACTAGAGGGAGCTAAAGGTAAGATTACAGAGATCATTGACCCGGCCAAAGTGGCACTGTTACTACTATTGTCAGTTCTGCACTGTTTTCTTAATTGCTTCCTGACGTTCATTTTCTGAATTCTGTCGTGCTGAAAATGCGATTTCTGCACATCGCTCCATATGTCTATAGGAAATATATACTAAAAAGTTTCGGGTGTTTGTAGGTTAGTATTCGTGTTGCAATTTTAAATATTAAGATCTATCTAACTGGGTGATAAGTGCAATCATGCTAATTGGAACCATCGGGCTTTAAATTTTACTGTAGGGTTCAGACTGAAATCTCAATCACAGTTTCTATATTCTGGTCCTGTGTTTTGCAGTTTAATATTTCATTTTCACTTATACTATCTTATACCTTAATGACAAGTATATCCATGCCTATTCGAAAACTCAGGGTTTAAAGAAACGATACTACTGTACTTGTTTCTTATGTGTTTGCTGATGTTCATTTTCTGCATTTTTGCAAACTGAAAATGCGATTTCTGCACATCGCTCGATTTGCCTTTAGGAAGTATACATGAATTAATTTCTGATGTTTGGAAGTTAGTATCGGTGTTGCGATCTGAAATATATACAACGCCTGCATTTTCCAAGGTTGGTTAAAGCAATCATGCTAATTGGAAACATAGGGTTTTATATTTAAATGTGCGGCTTGGAGTGAATTCTGATCCTCAGTTTCCTTATTCCGGTCCCAAGCTTTTCCAGTTTAAGATTTCCTTTTTACTTATAAATGCTTAACTCCCTAATGACAATTATAAACCTGCCTATCTTAAAACTTAAATTTTATGGAAATGTAAGTTCTATACTTGTTTCTCAAGTGTCTGCTTACGTTCATTTTCTGAATTTTGGCAACCTGAAAATGCGATGTTTGCCTATAGAAAGTATATACCAAACAATTTCGGATGTTTCGAAATTAGTATTCATTTTTGTGACCTGAAATCCCCTATTTTGCCAGGGTTATTAGCGCATAAATGTTTATTTGAAACATCCGCCTTTATATTTAAATGTAGGTACGGTTCAGAGTGAATTCTGATTCTCAGTTTACATATACTGTTCCTGTGTTTTTGCAGTTTAAAATTTCTTTTTCACTTATACCTCCTTATCACCTAATGACACTTGCAAACATGCCTATTCGAAAACTCGATGTGAAACATCACTTCTGTACTTGTTTCTTATGTATTTGCTGATGTTAATTTTCTGCATTTTGGAGAACTGGAAATGTGATTTCTGCACATCACACCATTTGTCTGTAGAAAGTTTATACTAAACAATTTGGGCAGCTTGTAAATGATTATTTGTGTTGCGATCTGAAATATATAGAAAGCCTAAATTTTCCCAGTGTGATAAGTGCAAACATCCTTATTGGAAACATCAGATTTTATATTCAACCCTTATCCTGCTAACGTGGAGAAAATGGCGAGCTCCTAATAATGCCAGCATATAGCAGATGGGATTTAATTCAGCGTTTAAAGGGTTATATGTACGGTTCAGTGTGAATTCTGATTCTTAGTTTCCATATTCTGGTCCTGTGTTTTTGTAGATTAAGATTTCTTTTTCACTTATAAGTACTTAGCCCCTAGTGACACGTATAAGCATGCCTGCTCGAAAACTTAAAGCTTTAGGAAACGTCACTTCTTTAATTCTTTTTGTGTCTTTGCTCATGTTCATTTTCTGCATTTTGGCGGGCTGAAAATGTGAATTTTTACATCGCTCCATTTGTCTCTAGGAAGTATGCACTAAATAATTTCGGATGTTTGGAAACTGGTATTTGTGTTGCGATCTGAAATATATATACAAAGCCCGCATTTTCCCAGCGTGGTTAATGCAAACATGCTTATTGGAAACAACGGCCTTTATTTTTTGAATGTACAGTTCAGAGCTAACTTTGATTCTCAGTTTGCATATTATGGTTATGTGCTTTTGCAGTTTAACATTGCTTTTTATTTGTTAGTGCTACCCTGTAATGACAAGGACAAAAATGCCTATTCGAAAAATCTTTAAAAAGCCTAATCTAATAAAAGTCTAATAAAAGTTCAGTCCTGTATCCATAGGCACTTGCAGTCAGTCTCTGTCCTCCAACCTATTTCTTTGAAGTCCATTCCATATTCTGAACACCTGCACCTACGGCTTCCAAGCGGTATCGTTCCTTTTGTTTCACAACCAAAATCCTGTATCTCATTTTCCCACGTGTATAATACATGCCATTCTCATCACACTCTCCTGGACTTTCTCAACCTAAGTTCAATTTGCGGGCGGGTGACGCAGATTTGCGTCTTTACATTACAACTGTGCAGGAAGGGTGACGCAAATCTGCGTTTTAACACGCGCTTGGAATGGTCCTGCTGACGGATGTTTATTGAAACGCGACCTCACTCCGACGTAATGATCTGTGATAAATATAGAGAACACACGGCGCTTTATTTGCGTCTGTTGCTATGCTGTGCACTTAGCGTTCAGCCTTCAACCACTTTACAACCATGACGGAATGAGGTAGTTCTTACGAGGCAATATATCTTACTGAAGATAAAATTTCAGCGGAATTGTTGGTGGACATTATTATCTGATGTTCCTGACGACGCTGATAGTGACAGTGAAAATAACAGTGACTCTTCTATTATTGGAAATAGGCAATACAAAAATTGTGCATCCTTTACCGAGTTACAGTGGCAAAGACCAAAGTGTAAACGAAAGTGACGATGACGATGAAACACTAGATTCGGCGGTTTCCACATGGGTAAAAACAGATAAAACACCAAATTTATAGCCATTTACCGGAAACCCAGGGGTGAAACAAATTCCCTCTGACCCGACGAAATTATCACAAGTAACAGGACTCTTTCTTGGAAGCACATTCTTTGATATGTTGTGTGAGGAAACGAATCTATATTACCTACAAAATCAGGAAAAGTATGTTACTTGTTCTAGGGGGTTGAAATGGCCAGATGTCACTGTACCAGAAATGAATTTTTTCAATAATTATTCTAATGGGGCAAGTGAGGAAAGATAAACTAAAGGATTATTGGTCTACCGATCCATTTTTAGATACTCCTATTTTCAGGAAACTTATGAGCCGTAATAGATTTGAACAAATTTGGTGGTGTTTACATTTCAATAACAATGAATTCTGCAACAATCAACTAACAGGCTTTTCAAAATTCAACCCTTATTGGATTTTTTCCTTGAAATATTTCAGACTATTCATAAGCCAAAACAACAACTTTCCTTAGATAAAGCAATGATTCCTTGGTAGGGTATCCTTCGTATACGAACATATAACTCGGGGAAACTTATAAAGTATGGATTACTTGTTCGTATGGTCACTGAAAGCATCTCAGGCTATATCTTCAATTTAGAATTTTATGCTGGTGAAGGAAAAAAATTACAGGAAAATATTTTCACACTTTTGGAACCTTATCTTGATCAAAATTACCATGTCTACCAAGACAACTATTACAATCATGTGACAATTGCTGAAAGTCTCCTTTCAAGACAAGTTAGAGTATGTGGAACAATCAGAGTGAACAGGGGTCTTCCTCCAGAAATGAAAAACGAATCACAGTCTCTGCAACGTGGCGAAACCACATTCAGAAGAAAGGGTGAAATCCTTCCTCAATCCTGGAGGGATACTCGTGTTGTCAATATGATTTCCACAATTCACGATTCGACAATGGTTGATGTTCCACGGAGAAATAAAGAAGTAAAGAATAAACCTATTTGTATTTTTCAGTATAATATGTTCATGAAGGGTGTTAATAGGGCAGATCAGTACTTGTCTTATTATTCCCTCTTGAGAAAAACATTGAAGTGACCAAAGAAAGTTGCATTTTGGTTTATAAATTGTGCACTTTTCAATTCTTTTCGAATTTATCAAAAAATAAACCCTACATCAAAAATGAGATACAAAGAATTTCTGCTACAAGTAGCAAAAGACTGGGCTACAGATAAAATGAAGGCAGACACAGACGCAGCACGCCCAGGAACATCAACCCGAACCCCTTGTATGCCACATGAGGACCCCCTGGGAGACTTTCGGGTGATATGAGGAAACATGTGATAGAGTAAATTGTTGGAAGTAAACGGGGTAAAAGAAAATATCCTGCTAGGAGGTGCCATGTTTGTGCTGCCCACAAAGTGAAACTCGGTACATCTGCAAGTTCTGTTTAGTGCCATTCCACAAGGGGGAATGTTTCCAGAGGTATTACACCCTCAAGCAATACAAGGGTCTTTGGTGAGTATTTCCTGAAAATTTCAGTTCACAAAAATAGCGAATTTGTTATAAATTTTTAAAGAAACGCAGTATAAAAGGTGATTAAAATTGTTTAAACACCGGGAACGGGCTTTTAAACAATTTAAATGACCCGGCCTCAATGTGTTAAAGGAGTTCGGGTATTTCCCTCGACCTGCAGTGTATTTGTGCTGAGTATGGTTTCGAAGTACGACTAGAGCTAAACTGAATAAACTCCTGTATGTCGCTCGACATGAAGCGTAATTGTGTTGATAAATGACTAAACATGACTTGCGCCAGATCAAATAATTCGTGAATACGTGCTCCAATATATCTGTGCTGAATAAGGCCTCAAACACGTCTCGCGCCAAGTGACGAAAAACGTTTATATTTTCTCCACAAGCAGCCTTTCTCTTCTAAATATGGTGTAAAACATTTCATTCCAAATGTAGATATTCGTGTATCGGGTTCCGAATTGCAGTTTATCTCTTCTAAATATGGATTCGAAAAGTGACTCGCTCCAAGTGATGAAATTTGTGTAGTGGCACTCTAGCAAATGGCAATCTATACAGAAATTTTTCTTGAAAAAAGACTTGCTACAAGTGACGAAATTAGTATTTGTACGAACGAAATGCAACTTAACTGTGCTGAATATGAGCTCCTAACATGACTTGCTCCACCTCTAGGAAGTAGTGATTCGGCCTTCAACATACAGCCTATTTGTGAGGAATAAGGCCTGGGAACAACTCCCTTCAAGGGATGCAATTCATATATAGGCATTCAAAAAACAGCTTAACTGTAATGAATATGAAGGCCAAAAATGACATGAGCAAAATAATGAAATACGTGTATCTGTGCTACACATTCCGACCATCTGTACTGAATATGGACTCGAAACTTGACTCGCTGAAAGTTATGAAATAAGAGCATTGGAGTTTAACATTCACCCCATCGGTCTTCAATATTATAATTCTGCCTGTTGTTTTGTATGGGTGTGATACTTGGTCGCTGACATTGAAGGAGGAACGTAACCTGAGGGTGTTTGAGAATAGAATGTTGAGGAGAATATTTAGGTCTAAGAGGGATAAGGTAGAAGGAGAATGGAGAAAACTACATAATGAGGAACTTTTCTGTACTCCTTACCCAATATTGTGCAGGTGATAAAATTGAGAAGAATTAGATGGGCGGGACATGTAGCGCATATGGGGGATGGGAGAGGCGTGTAGAAGGTATTGCTGGGGAAACGTGGGGGAAATAGACCAATGGGGAGACCCAGGTGTAGATGGGAGGATAATATGAAGGTGAATCTTCAGGAAATGGGATACAGGGTATGGACTCGATCAAGCTGGCTGACGATAGGGACAGGTGGCAAGCACTTGTGAATACGGTAATGAATCCTTGGGTTCCATAAAATGCGGAGAATTCCTTGACTAGCTGCAAACCCGTTAGCTTCTCGAGGACTCTACTCTATGGAGTAAGAAAGTAAGTAGTTAAGTGTACTGTATATAACATTATATTCATTTTCAACTTAAAATTTTAATTCAGCAATATGCCTGTCATTAAAATGTATCTGTCCATTCTGAAGTACATGTCTCTACGTTTTGGCACACACAGCATGCATTCACAATGTATAACACATTGCATAACCTTTACACTTCAGTTTTTGGCTTCCGTTTTATCTGCTGATTTCAATTATTTTTATTCTTATAACATGATGGACAAAGTTATACTTGGGTCATAAACTGGTATGTACGTTATGTTCATGGGCCAGTAAGCTATCAAAGTTACTGGAATTAAATTTGACACCATTCACATTGTGATATTGCCCTGTCAGTAGTGCATATCATTAACACTATCGTGTTCACCAGAGCCTTCAGTGGTTCCTGAAGCCAGTAAAAACCCTCCCAGTCTGCTAGTTTTTGTTCAATTTTAATATTATCCTCAAGTGTACACCCACATCTTCCAAATGGTCCCTTCCTTTTGACAATTTAAGTTGGAAATTAATTGAATGTGTGCAATGTATGTAACCATTTGAAGACCAGTGTCAAGCAACATTCTCTGTGACACTGAAAGAGAGCATGGAGCAACAGTATCATTCCTGACAGTATGTGTTTAATACCAGGTTCACATCTAGATATCTCACTAATTAGTAATAATTTAGTTATTGCCATCAGACACAATAAATTTATTAAATTCAACACTGCATGCTACAAGTTTCAGTTGTCCTTGACCATTTCAGGCATTGAAGTACATAATTTAAAACCTCAATGAATATGTATTAAAATTATTTTGAAATTTGTGACATCTCACAGATTTTACAATTGTCATAAAATTTTGTTATTATGTATTTTTTATTCCTTAAGTATTATTCCTTTTTTGTTATTCAAACCATGCCACATTGTTTCCAGAAAATTAAAAGTTTTTTTAAAAAGTTTTTAAACACATTACATTTTATTGCAGGTTTTTGAATGTTTAGTTTCTTTGGTGTATTTATATGTGTGTGTATGTATGTGTGTACGTATGTATGTATGTGTATGTATGTATTTATGTATGTATGTGTGTGTATGTATGCATGTATGTATGTATGAATTTTTTCAAACTATATTCATTGTATGCTCCATTACATAGGTAATACTACATGCCTTCTTTCTATTCTAATTACAATTTCTTGTTAACATTATTTATCGTGGTTGTAACGTACTATGTTATTGCTTGGCCACAACTCCTTGGTATGATGCATTAGTTTAAGTTGTCAAAAGAAATTTCGTTGGTGAATATGGTAAATGCTTTGTAGTATTTACTTATGAGTATGTGTTTGCTTGTTGGCCAGCCTTCTGATTTTGGAACTATTGACCTTAAATTGTCTCTTTGTGTCTTTAGTAGTTCACATTCGTATAGCAGATGATCTGTTGTTTGGTCCGTATCGCCGCATGGGAACGTTGGTGTTTCAGATATTTTAAAACGGTACAAATATGCCTTTATGTTCCGATGTTCCGTAACCAGGGTTGTGAAGTCGTGGGTGGTCGTTATTTTTATTTTCAATCTTTCGGCCACTGTCGGAAAATAGTCTTTTGTGATTTTACCCTTGGTGGATCGGTTCCAGTCTCTTTGCCACTTGTCTACAATTCTGTCTTCGAGTTTACGTTTCACTACACTTTTTGGGACCTTATTGTAGGATTCCGCGATGTCCAGGTTCGTTGCTGCGTCCTTTGCAGGGGTGTCAGCGAGTTCGTTTCCTAGGATCCCGACGTGTGTCTTGACCCAGCAGAAATGGATTTCCCGTTCGGTCTGTTCCAACTCCGTCGCTTTCCGTCTTATTTTTTCTATGAGGTATGTGTATATGTTGTTGTTTTGGAGTGAGTCCAGAGTCGTTTGGCTGCCAGTGTATATGATGACCGCCTTGTCTGTTGTATGTATGTTTTCAATGTACTCTAGTGATTTCAGTATCGCCAGCTGCTCCGCTTGGTTGTTTGTGCATTTTTTGTTTAACCTGTATTTTAAACTTCTAGTGTGGGTGCCTGATCTGTATACGGCTATGCCAGCGCCTACCCCTATTCTGACTTGCTACCATCGGTGAATATTTGTATTGTACTGTTGTCCTCGTTATCCTGGAGGAAGGTTACCTTTACAGCAGGGTGCAGCCAGTGTTTTACTTCCATATTTTGGTCGAACATCGCCTCCTCTTTTCTGCTTCCTCTGGCGAGTCGGTATAGTTGGGCTGCTTCCTCAATCTTTGTGTCTATGGGGTCAAGCCTGTAAGTATACATAGGGGTTCGTTCGAGACCGTTCGATACGCCCTTGCAATTCTGATGTTAATCAGTCTTTGGACTCTGGTAATCTTCAGTTTGTAGCTAGCTTTGTTGATAGCATTTATCCAAACTGGAGCTCCGTATAGGAGGAGGGGTAGTATATCCCCTTTGTATATAGTTTTCAGGGCTGCATAATTCAGTCCCCAATTGAGTTTTGCCGATTTGGATAATGCGAAAATCAGTTTTGAGCATTTGTCAGTCATGGTGATTATGTGATCCCTGAACGTTAGTTTGCTGTCAAATATTATTCCCAGATATTTCAAACTGTTCACTTGCATAAGGGCTTTATAGTTCAAATATATTTCCAGCTCCTTTCTCTCTTTGCGTTTCCTTCTCGTTAGTAGCATTGCTTTTGTCTTTTACTCATTAAATCGAATTTTGTTCTTTTGCCCATGAGGAAGTTTTGCTCAGCTCAATGTTTGCTATGTTTTCTGCTTCTCTCACTGTTTTACCTCTTGTAACAATTATCAGGTCGTCTGCGAACGCGATGGCTTTAGTCCGGTTCGTGTAGTTGAGGTTTAGGAGGGGGTTGTACTGTAAATTCCACAGGTCAGGGCCACAACTTGAGCCTTGGGAGTGCCTTTGGTAACTTCTGTCTCCAATCTGATGTTGTTAGTTTGCAAGTTCGCTTGTCTTTGACTGAAATAATTTATTGTTAGCTTGTATAAGTTTCGGGGGCACCCGCTTACTTAAGGCTTTTTAAAATGTTTGGCCACCAGGCAGAATTAAACGCACCTTCCACGTCTAGACTTACTAGCGTTGCAACTTCTCCTGAACTAAACCCGTCCTCTACAAAATCTTTTACTGCCATGGCTGCGTCTGTTATGCTTAGTTGCGGAGTAAATCTATATTGGTTTTTGTTTATATAGTCGTTGGTGTAGACGTGATGGTTGATTCTGCTTTATCGTAACTTTCTCCAGTACTTTGCCTCCGAAACTGAGAAGGCTGATTGGGCGGTATTTCGATACTTCGTAGCTGTCTTCTTTTCCAGGTTTTATTATAGGGATGAACTTTGCTCTCTTCCACCTCTTTGGGAATACTCCGTCTCTTAAGCATCCATTATACATTGCGGTTATGGATTTTGGTAAAATTTTAAAAGTGTGGTTGTAAATGTCGCCGGTGATGCCGTCTTCCCCTGAAGACTTCTTGTAATCCATGCTCTCTACGGCGTACCTGATTTTTTCTATCGTGAATTCCCTGTCGTCTGCCGTGGTATTCGGTTGTTGGGCCTGTGCTCTGACTTGTTTATGGTATGTATGTATGTATGTATGTATGTATGTATGTACAGTCTCTGGACACTGATAGATTCAAGGTGTAAAAGGTAAAGGTAAATTTCACCCTAGAACAGGCCACTATATTCCAAAGGGGTGACAGAGGTATAGCCCTACTCTTTTCTTAACCTCAGCCTTAGATGGGGTTGGATGGTCAATGCCACGCTCCAGCAGCTTTACCTCCGAGAAAGACCTGGTACCCATTTATAGGAGGCTGGGTTGGCCCCAGGGTCTGTCTGGATGGGTACAGAAAATCTCGCCCCTACCAGGATTTGATCCCTGGACCGTCCGGCCTGTAGCAAGTCGCTATACCAACTGAGCTAGTTATTCATTTTGTGTTCAGTATTTATTGGGTTTCATATGTTACTGAAGTTATCACACTTTGTGTGCATTCATGTTTACTATTTAGGGTATTTCTGTACAGTATTGGTTTGTGTTATGCACGTTGTTTCTTGTGCTGTGTTGCCTATTTTACATAAGGCAATTGAATATAGTGTTATACAATGAAGCTGCTGGTGCAGCACTACAAAAAGTAAGATTCAATTAGGGGACCTCTCAGAAACCACATCTAAGGATGTAAAGGCATGAAGAAGGGTGAAACCAGTAGTTCACATTTGTTTCTATGTTCACAGTTGTATTTGGCAAGTAGCAGGATGTATTGCATATGTTTGGAGATTCTCACTCTTTCTGTCTTTGAAAAGAATTGACGACTAAAAGGACCCTGTCACTGCATATAGTATATGTCCAGGGGGTAGATTTACTAAGAAGCTAATGAAGTTAAAGCTTAATGGCCCCTCACTTGAATGGGCCCCTTCCAAGGCCCTGTGAGAGAACCTAACAATGTGTTCACATAGCCCCGTGTTCATAAAATTTGCAAAAGTAAAGAATTTTAAACAAGTCAGGACTGCTGTATCTAAGTTGATTAATAAAAATATTATGTTTTTTCCTGGATTTTGTTATGATTGTGGTATTTGTCAGCTTTTTTATATTTGTAATTTATGGTGATGTCTTCTCATTCTAAATAAATATTCCCTTCAGTGTAAGTATATACTAAAAAATTTCGGATGTTTGGAAATTAGTATTCATTTTGTGATCTGAAATCCCCTATTTTGCCAGGGTGATTAGCGCATAATTGTTTATTTGAAACATCCGCCTTTATGTTTAAATGTAGGTACGGTTCAGAGTGAATTCTGATTCTCAGTTTCCATATTTTGGTCCTCTGTTTTTGCAGTTTAACATTTCTTTTTCACTTATACATGCTTATCACCTAATGACACTTGTAAACATGCCTATTCGAAAACTCGAGGTGAAACATCACTTCCGTACTTGTTTCTTACGTATTTGCTGATGTTAACTTTCTGCATTTTGGCGAGCTGAGAATGTGATTTCTGCACATCACACCATTTGTCTGTAGAAATTATATACTAAACAATTTCGGCAGCTTGTAAATAACTATTTGTGTTGCGATCTGAAATATATAGTAAGCCTACATTTCCCCAGTGTGATGAGTGCAAACATCCTTATTGGAAACATCGGCGTTTATATTTAAATGTACAGTTCAGAGTGAATTCTGATTCTCAGGTTTCATATTCTGGTCTTGTGTTTTGGTAGTTTAAGATTTCTTTTTCACTTGTAAGTGCTTAGCCCCTAATGACAAGTATAAGCATGGCTGCTCGAAAACTCAAAGCTTAAGAAAACGTCACTTCTGTAATTCTTTTTGTGTCTTTGCTCATGTTCATTTTCTGAATTTTGGCGAGCTGAAAATGCGAATTTTATATATGTTCTCCCTAAATGACTTAAAGAAACTAAACAAGTCGAAAGTGACTATCGCCAAGTGATTACATTCATGTATTGTCGCACATATTACAGCCTAAATGAGCTGAATATAGACCCAAAACCTTACTAGCGCCAAGTGATAAAATTTATGATTTGGCGTTCGACATGCAATTTATTCGTACTATGGGCTCAAAAAATGACTTGCGCCAACTCAAGAAATTCTATCATTGTCGTTCCTCCTACAGCCTATCTGTGCTGTATGGGCTCCGAGCGTTACTTGCGCAAACTGAAGGAATTCCTCCATTGACCTTCGAGATACAGCCCATCTGTGCTGAATATAGGATCGAAACTTGACTCTCGCCAACCGATAATTTTCTGGCATTGGTCCAACGGCCTACAGTGTAAATATGCTGAATACAGGTCCAAAATATTACTCGCGCCAAGTGATGATTTTCATGTTTTGGCGCTCAACAGCTATCATCTATACGGAATAAGTTCTCCATTCTTTACTAGCTACAATAATTGCGTGTATTGATGCTCGAGTTAAAGACTACTTGTTTGATGTGTCATGATTAATTACTCGTTACAATTGGTGATATTCTTGCATTGGCTTTACTCAATCTGTGTTGAATTTCGTACCTAAACATGACTTGTGCCAAGTAATATATTCGTGCATTGTCGATCAACATACAGCTTATCTGTGCTGAATATGATATCGAATTATGACTCTCGGCAAGAGACGAAATTTGTGTATTGGCGCTCGAAATTCAGTGTATCTATGCTGATTATGGCATGAAAACATGACTCTTGCCAAGTGATAAATTTCGTGTTTTATCGCAAGAATTGTTGCCTAAATCTGATGAAAACAAACCAAATTTCACACGCACCAAGTCATGAGATTCGTGTATAGACGCACAACATGCAGTCAATTTGTGCTGAATATTGGGTCCAAAAATGACTTGCGCCAACTCAAGATATTCGTGTATTGTAGCTCTACACACAGCCTACCCGTGCTTAATGTGTCCTGAAAACATTACTGGTGCCAAGTGATGAAATTAGTGTATTTGCGCTCGAAATGCAGTCTACCTGTGAATACTAAAGCCTCCAACAAACGCGACATGCGACTACTCTAGAAAATCGTGATTTTGTGCTCAAACTACAGCCTATCTGTGCTGAATATGAGCTCGCAACATGACTCGCGCAAAGTGCTAAAATTCGTGCATTGGAGTTCGACATGGAGCACATCTGTGCTGAATATGAGGTCGAAACATGACTCGAACAAAGTGGTGAAATTTGTGTAATGGCTTTCGATATCAGTTCTCAATTTTGGCACCAAACATGACTTGTGACAACTTGTATTGGCTCTCGTCCTACAGCCTAACTACCTTGTTTATGGAAACGAAATATGACTCGCGCCAAGTGAATGAAATCGTATATTCCATGTCAACGTACAGCCTACCTGTGTCAAATATAAATAATGATTAATCCCAACTAAATTAGATTGTGTGTTAGTGCGAAACCAAAGTTCTGCGAGTATCTGTGCTGTATATGGAATCGAAAACGGCCTTGAACAGCCTGAATAAATTTCTGTATTATTTTTCAACATGCAGCTTATCTGTACCGAACTTGTTCCTCAAAAATTAGTAGCACTAACAGCAGACTAACCTTTACAGAATATGTGCTCTAGACTTGACTAACGCCTAGTGATTAAATGTGTATATTGGCGCTCGACATACAGAGTACCTGTATTGAATATGGACTGCCTAAGTTATTTAACGCAGCTGAAGATTCCTCAATTGGCCCTCGAGGTACGGCTTGTCTATTATGAAAATGGGATCGAACATGACTATTGCCATGTGATGATATTAAGGTATTGTCGCACATATTACAGCCTAAATGTGCTGAATATAAGCCCCAAACTTTACTCGCGCCAAGAGATGAAATTCGTGTTTTGGCGCTCGACATGCAATTTATCCGTACTGAATATGGGCTCCAAAAATGACTTGCGACAACTCAAGAAATTCGATCATTGACGTTTGTCCTAGAGCCTATCTGTGCTGAATATGGGCTCCGAACATGACTTGCTCAAACTGAAGGAATATCTCCAATTGACCTTCGAGATACAGGCTATCTGTGCTGAATATAGGATGGAAACTTGACTCTCGCCCAGTGATAAATTTCGGGTATTGGCCCACGGCCTACGGCGTAAATGTGCTGAATATAGACCCGAAATATGACACTCGCCAAGTGATGAGTTTCGTGTATTGTCGCTCAACATGTACCATCTCTAGGAAATAATTTCTCCATTCTGTACTAGCTACAATAATTGCGTGATGGAAAATTACTCGTTACAATTGATGATATTGGTGCATTGGCTTTACTCAGATTGTGTGGGATTTTGCCTCGAAACATGACTTGTGCCAAGTAATATAATTCGAGTATTTTCGATGATTATACAGCCTATCTGTGCTGTGCTCGAAACATGACTTGCGGCAAGATCTGAAATTCGTGTATTGGCGCTCGATATTCAGTTTATCTATGCATACTAGATGATCTGTGATCTATGCTGTTTATGGCATCAAAACATGACTCTTGCCAAATGATAAAATTCGTGTTTTGTCGTACGAATTGATGCCTAAATGTGATAAACATAAATGAAAATTTCACATGCACAAACTTATGAAATTCGTTTATTGGTGCTCAACATGCAGTCTATCTGCGCTTAATATTTGGTCCAAAAATAACTTGCACTAATTCAAGATATTCGTGTATTGTAGCTCGACCTACAGCCTATTTGTGCTTAATGGGTGCTCAAAATATTACTGGCGCCAAGTGATGAAAGTGTATTTGCGCTCGAACAGCAGTCTATGTGTGTAGAATAAAGGCTCCAAACACGACTAGGGACTACCCAAGAAAATCGTAATTTGGAATTCGACGTACAGCCTATCTGTGCTGAATATTGGCTCGAAACATTACTCGCGCAAAGTGATGAAATTCGTGTAATGGCAATCGATATGCAGCACATCTGCGGTCAATTTCGGCACAAACATGACTTGCGACAACTCAAGGATTTCGTGTATTTCCTCTCCTCCTACATCCTAACTACGTTGTTTATGGGAAGGGAACATGACTCGCGCCAAGTGAATAAATTCGTAAATTCCATATCAACATACAGGCTACCTGTAATAAATATAGAACCAAAATAATGATTTTCCCCAACTAAATTAAATTGTGTATTGGTGCCAGACCTACATTCTATCTGTGCGGTATATGAACTCGAAACATCCCTTGATCAGACTGAATAAATTACTGTATTGTCTCTCAACATGCAGCTGATGCATAACTTACTACAAGTGATAAAATTCGTGTATATATGTTGGACAGGCAGCGCACCCGTGCTGAATATGAGCTCGTAACATGACTTACTAGAAGTTATAAAATTCGTGTATAGATGGAAGGCAGCACGCTTGTCCTAAATATTGGCTCAATCCATGAGTTGCGAAAAGTAAAGAATTTTATTTTATTGTATTGGCTTTCGAGATACAACCTACTTGTGCTGAATTAGTTCTAGAAAAATGACTCGCGCTTAGTGATGATATTCGCGTAGTGGGTCAAGGCATTTATCCTTTGTGTGCTGTATGTTGTCTCCTATCGTGACTTGCGCCAACTGAAGACATTTCACTATTGACTTACAAGAAGTGATGAAATTCGTGTATAGATGCTGGCAGGCAGCGCACCTGTGCTAAATATGGGTTCCAACCATGACCTGCAAAAAGTAAAGTAATTCATGTATTGGCGCTCTAGATGTAACCAATCTGTTCAGAAATATCTCTAAAGAAATAACTCGTGCGTAGTGATTAAATTCATTTAAAATATCTGTGTTGAATGTGGTCTCCAAACACGACTTGCGCCACATAAAGTAACTCCTCTACTGGCGCTCGTCCTACATCCTATCTATGCTGAATATAGTCTAGAAACATGACTCGCGCCAAACGGTCCTATTTGTGAATTGCGGATCTAAATTTAGGCTTTATATGCTTAATATGGGATCCAAACAAGACGCGCCAAAACAATAAATCTGTAAATTTTCCATCGTCCTACAGCCTATCTGTGGTGAATATGAGCTCGGAACAAGACTCGAGCCAAGTTAGTTTTTTGTGTATAAAGCCTTTACAGTGCTTTATGTCATTACAATCTAGTCACAGGGACTAATAAGCAATTTTATTCTATCCTAAATTATTAATCTAGCACTAAACCTAAGAGTTCACCCATTAGCGTCTCTCTGCCTCTGCTATAATAATATGTACACGTTTTTGTTGTGTACTTAAACTAGCGCCGTCTCTGGTCTTACATTAATACTTACGCTAAGCGCTCTCTCTGCTTTACATTAACACTTAAACTAGCATTGTCACTGACACTGCATTTACACTGTCACTTAAACTAATTCAAAAGGTTTTCTCCTCTGGAGTCTGCGCACTATGCACGTGTTGTCCAGGAGCTGTATGGCCTCAGCGTTCTCGTGATGGTGCAGCCTTCCTTCGTGCTTTTGTGCAAACCTCTGGATTTCGCTGGTCACAACGTCCACTTACAGGTCTCTGTGGAGGTCGTTTCTATCGTACCAGGGTTCATTGACCATGTGCCTGAGTACTTTGTTCTGAAATCTTTGTATAATATTTATATGCAACCCCAGAGTTGGATGCCGTATGTCCATACAGGTTTTAGTATTTGTTTGTATATGATGAGTTTGTTATTTAGGGACAGCGAGGAGTTCCTGCCTATTAACGAATACATTTTTTGTATCTTAGGTCCAGTTCCTCTCGTTTCTTTTTGACATGGGCTTTCCATCGAAGCTTAGCGTCTAAGGTCATGCCAAGATATTTAGCTGTGTTGGCAAACGGCACTTCCTGATTATTAATGGTTATTGGGATGTGTTCTAAGCATCTGTTGGTAAAGTTAATATGAATTGATTTAGATTGGTTAGGCTGGATGTTCCATTTTTTTGTCTATTTTTGTATTTGGTTTATGGCTGTTTGTAATTTCTCTGTGGATTCCTCATTGCTGCTGCCTATTGCTAATATTGCAGTGTCATCAGCAAAGGTAGCTACAGTGCTACTCTCTAATACTGGGAGGTCACTAGTGTACAGCAGGTATAGGACTGGACTTAAACACTTCCTTGTGGCACTCTGCTTTTATTTTCTTAAGTTCAGAATAAGCATCTCCTTGCTTAATCCTAAAGAATCTCTCTGCTAAATATGATTCCAGAATTTCTGCATATTGCTTGGGTAGGATAGTTCTCAGCATGTAGTTTAGTCCCTCGTGCCATACCTTATCAAAAGCTTGCGCCACATCCAAGAAGACTGCGGAGCAAACTTTTTTCTCTTCTAGGGCGTTTTCAACAATGTTGGTTATTCTATGCACCTGATCAGTTGTCGAGTGTTTGCTCCGAAATCCGAATTGGTGGTTCGGGATTAGGTTTTTCCTTTCAATTATAGGTTTTAGTCTTTTAATCAGCAATTTCTCAAAGAGCTTTGACAACACAGGCAACAACGAAATTGGCCTATACGATGCAGCATCATGCGGTGGTTTTCCTGGCTTTTGGATCATGATAACCTCCGCCACTTTCCACAGTCTGGGTACATACTTCAGCCTAAAAGCAGCATTGATAAAGTTGGTGATTTTTACTATAACTTTCCTCGGGAGCTGCTGTAGGACTTCTCCGGTTATCAGGTCAAACCCTGGTGCTTTTTTAGGGTTTATGTTGTTTATTACATTCTTGACCTCTGTTGTTGTGGCAAGTTTGATTTCTTCCTTTTCTTGAACAATGTCTTCGGTCATCATTGCTTTCTCTTCCTGACTTCCTAGAGGATGGAATATTTGTTCAAGGTGTTCGGCAAATCGTTGTGCTTTTTGTTCATTGTTCCTGGCCCACTTCCCGTCTGTTTTCCTGATAGAGGGAAACTGCATAACAGGTCTGCTAATTTTTTTAGTTGCCTTCCAAAGAGAGTAATCAGTATTATTATCATTAGTCAATTCTCTCAGGTAGGTACTGATTGAATCGTTTGTCAGTTCTTTAATTTCTCTTTTCAATTGTTGGGCGAGATTGTTCAGTTCAGTTTTGTCTTGCGGGTCCCTTGTCTGGTGCCATCTCCGTCTGGCTTTCCTTTTCTCAGCTATCAGGTCTCTGATCTCCTTAGGATAATTGTTCCCTTTTGTTCTCCTCTTAATTTCCGGGGTATTCTCCCAAGCCGACTGTTGGATGTCAACTAAGAATTTTTCAACTTCTCTATCTAATTGTTCTTCATTCCTTAATGGTACCATCAAGTTGATTTTTTCCTCCAAGGATTGTCTAAAGC
>Ga0268261_10000106_pt1 | contig 51981 bp, 2 predicted proteins | sample TergutNc150P1_FD_190353 | JGI IMG/M metagenome (GOLD analysis project Ga0268261, IMG submission 190353) | Nasutitermes corniger P1 segment gut microbial community from laboratory colony in Florida, USA - Nc150 P1 (SPAdes) (version 2) | ecosystem: Host-associated > Arthropoda: Insects > Digestive... | reverse complement strand
TCCCAGACAAGTTCAGAGATTCGACTTGGGGACAGGAATCTCCGTTTCTTTGAAACCCTACTACCACTCATGGTTGCTGACAACAAAATATTCAGTCCGACCAAAGGCAACGTAGTGAAATGCGATATTATTCAGCTGTAGTATAGCTGTACAATTTACAGAGCAGTCTGTTGATTTGCATACATCAAACTCGAATGACATATATAACCCAGTGCCTTTTGCCAACGAGGCTTATACATTTCAGCGTAAGTTATGAAAAAATCGTGACCTCACACTGTCGCCAGCAATCACCTATATTCATTTGTGTGGGAGACTTCATGCATCTCGTTTCTCTTATATTTCAACACGTCCTTCTCCGATATAGCAGAAACTGAACTGAGAGTAACACAGGTTTTAGAGAAACCATTTACAATTGCCATTTTTCATATACGGACAGTTTGTGCTTAGTCCCTTTTGGCAGGAACATATCTTGGGACCCTAAAACATAAGAGTTTTTTGTTTGGGCTCTAGTACCTATGGTTCTATTTACAGGCAGGGAAAGGCGAGGCAAGAGCGGGATACACAGCAAGAACATTCTAATATGAAGCTGGCAGCCCACAAATATAATGCCTGTAACAGCAACGCTTAAGAGGGTGAATACGGCTTTAGCTAGGTTCGTTCCTACAGAAGCATTCGTTGCAGCTGCTCGGAATGAAGAGAAAAAACAAACAAACAGACGGGGTTTCAGACAGTATAGCATAGCAAGAAAATTTCAATTCATGAGGTGCATATGTATATGATTGGGTAAAGTGGCCGGAGCATGAATCTGACTACAAACCATTATAAAATGTGGAGATAACGAGCACAACGAGTGGGGCTATCTTTCTAAGCCTCTGCATGCGCACTGAGCATTTAAAGGGCCGTCGCGGAGAAAACTCCGTACCGTGAGCACGAAGACGGGATTTAAATGCCGTACGATAAAGGTTAATAAGGCGAAACGGTTAGAGTCTCTAAAGGAATAAGCCAGGACAGTTAGTGTCTCTAAATTAATAAGGCGAAACTCTTAGAGTCTGTAAAGGAATAGGCCAGGACATTTAGAGCCTCTAAATTAATAAGGCGAAACTCTTAGAGTCTCTAAAGGAATAGGCTAGTAGAGTTAGTGTCACTAGATTAATAAGGCGAACTTCTTAGAGGCTGTAAAAGAATAGGCCAGGACAGTAAGAATCTCTAAATTAATAAGGCGAAAATCTTAGGTTCTCTAAAGGAATAGGCCAGGAATGTTAGGGTCTCTAAATTAATAAGGCGAAAGACTCAGTCTCTAAACGAATAGTGCAGGAGAGTTAGGGGCTGTAAATTAATAAGGCGAAACATTTAGAGTCTCTAAAGTAATAGGCCAGGACAGTTAGAGTCTCAAAATTAATAAGGCTAAACTCTTAGAGTCTCTAACGGAATAGGCCAGGATTGTTAGGGAATCTAAATTAATAAGGCGAAAGTCTTAGGATCTCTAAAGGAACAAGCATGGAGAGTTAGAGTCTCTATATTAATAGCGCGAAAATATTATAGTCTCTAAAGGTATAGGCCAGGAGAGTTAGAGTCTCTAAATTACAAAGTCGAAACTCTAGAGTCTCTAAATTTATAGGACAGGAGAGTTAGGGTCTCTAAATTTGTAAGGCGAAACTCTTGGGATCTCTAAAGGAATAGGCTAGGAGAGTTAGAGTCCCTAAATTAATAAGGCGAAACTCTTAGAGTCTCTAAAGGAATAGGCCAGGATAGTTACAGTACCAAACTGAATAAGGCGAAACACTTAGAGTCTCTAAAGGAATAGGCCGGGACAGTTAGAGTCTCTAAATTAATAAGGCGAGTCCCTTAGAGTCCCTAAAGGAATAGGCCAGGAAATTTAGTGTCTCTAAATTAATAAGTCGAAACTCTTAGATTCTCCAAAGGAATAGGCCAGGATATTTAGGGTCTCAAAATTAATAAGGCGAAACACTTAGAGTCTCTAAAGGAATAGGCCAGGAGAGTTAGAGTCTCTAAATAAATAAGGCGAAAATCTTAGAGTCTCTAAAGAAATAGGCCAGGAGAGTTAGAGTCTCTAAAATAATAAGGCGAAACTCTTAGAGTCTCTAAAGGGATAGGCCGGAAGAGTTAGAGACTCTAAATTAATAAGGCGAAACTCTTCTAGTATCTAAAGGAACAGGCCAGGACACTTAGAGTCTCTAAAATAATAAGGTGAAAAACTTAGAGTCTCTAAAGCAATAGGCCAGGACAGTTAGAGTAACAAAATTAATAAGGCGAAAGTTTAGCGTTTCTAAAGGATTAGGCAAGGAGATTTAAGGTCTCTAAATTAATAAGGCGAAACTATTAGAGTCTGTAATGGAATAGGCCAGGACAGTTAGAGTCTCTAAATTAATAAGGCGAAACTCTTAGAGTCTCTAAAGTAATAGGCCAGGAGGGTTAAAGTCTCTAAATTAATAAGGCGAAACTCTTAGAGTCTCTAAAGGTATAGGCAAGGACAGTTAGGGTCTCAAAATTAATAAGGCGTAACTCTTAGTTTCTCTAAAGGAATGGGCCAGGAATTTTAGAGTAACTAAATTAATAAGGCGAAAATCTTAGAGTCTCTAAAGGAATAGGCCAGGAGAGTTAGAGTCTGAAAATTAATAAAGCGAAACACTTAGAGTCTCGAAAGGAATAGGCCAGGACAGTTAGAGTCTCTAAATTAATAAGGCGAAACACTTGGAGTCCTTAAGGAATAGGCCAGGAGAGTTAGAGTCTCTAAATGAATAAGGCGAAACTTTTAGTGTCTCTAAAGGAATAGGCCAGGAGAGTTAGAGTCTCTAAATTAATAAGGCGAAAATCTTAGAGCCTCTAAAGAAATAGGCCAGGAATGTTAGAGTCTCAAATTTAATAAGGCGATAGTCTCAGTCTCTAAAGGAATAGTGCAGGGTAGTTAGGAACTCTAAATAAATAAGGCGAAAATCTTAGAGTATGTAAAGGAATAAGCCAAGAGAGTTAGAGTCTCTAAATTAATAAGGCGAAACTCTTAGAGTCTCTAAAGGAATAGGCCAGGACTGTTAGGGAATTTAATTAATAAGGCGAAAGACTTAGGGTCCCTAAAGGAACAAGCCAGGAAAGTTAGAGGCTCTATATTAATAGCGCGAAAATATTATAGCCTCTAAAGGATTAGGCCAGGACAGTTAGAGTCTCTAAATTAAAAAGTCGAAACTCTAGAGTCTCTAAAGTTAAAGGCCAGGAGAGTTAGAATCTCTAAATTTGTAAGTTGAAACACTTGTGATCTCTAAAGGAATAGGTTAGGAGTGTTAGAGTCTCTAAAATAATAAGGCGAAACTCTTAGAGTCTCAAAAGAAATAGGCCAGGACAGTTAGAGTCTCTAAATTAATAAGGCGAATCTCTTAGAGTCTCTAAAGGAATAGGCCAGGATGGTTAGGGTCTCTGAATTACTAAGGCTAAAACCTTAGAGTCTGTAAAGGGATAGGCCAGAAGAGTTAGAGTCTCTAAATTAATAAGGCGAAAATCTTAGAGTCTCTAAAGAAATAGGCCAGGACAGTTAAAGTCTCTAAATTAATAAGGCGAAACACTTAGAGTCTCTAAAGGAATAGGACAAGACAGTTAGAGTCTCTAAATTAATAAGGCGAAAATCTTAGAGTCTGTAAAGTAATAGGCCAGGACAGTTAGATTCTCTAAATTAATAAGCCGAAACATTTAGATTCTCTAAAGGAACAGGCCAGGACAGTTAGAATCTCTAAATTAGTAAGGCGAAACTCTTAGAGTCTCTAAAGGAACAGGCCAGGACAGTTAGACCTTCTAAATTAATAAGGCGAAACAATTAGAGTCTCTAAAGGAACAGACCAGTACAGTTAGAGTCTCTAAATTAATAAAGCGAAACTCTTAGAGTCTCTTAAGGAATAGGCCAGGACAGTTAGAGTCTCTAAATTAATAAGGCGAAAGTCTAAGATTCTCTAAAGGAATAGGCCAGGAGTGTTAGGGCCTCTAAATTAATAAGGCGAAAGTCTCAGTCTCTAAAGGAATTGTGCATATGGGTTAGGGGCTCTAAATTAATAAGGCGAAACTCTTAGAGTCTCTAAAGTAATAGGCCAGGACAGTTAGGGTCTCTAAATTAACAAGGCGGAAATCTTAGAGTCTCTAAATAATAGGCCAATACAGTTAGAGTCTCTAAATTAATAAGGCGAAACTCTTTGAGTCTCTAAAAGAACAGGCCAGGACAGTTAGAGTCTCTAAATTAATAAGACTAAACTCTTAGAGTCTCTAAATGAATAAGCCAGGAATGTTAGAGTCTCGAAATTAATAAGGCGAAACGCTTAGATTCTCTAAACAAAGAGGCCAAGTCAGTTAGTGTCTCTAAATTAATAAGGCGAAACTCTTAGAGTCTCTAAAGGAATAGGCCAGGAGAGTTAGAGTCTCTAAATTAATAAGGCGAAACTCTTAGAGTCTCTAAAGGTATAAGCCAAGACCGTAAGAGTCTCCAAATTAATAGGGCGAAATATTTAGAGTCTCTAAAGGAATACGCCAGGACAGTTAGAGTCTCTAAATTAATAAGGCGAAACTCTTAGTGTCTCTAAAGGGATAGGCCAGGACAGTTAGAATCTTTAAATTAATAAGGCGAAACTCTTAGAGTCTCTAAAGAAATAGGCCAGAACAGTTAGTGTCTCTAAATTAATAAGGCGAAACTCTAAGATTCTCTAATGGGTTATGCGAGGACGGTTAGTGTCTCTAAATTAATAAGGCGGAAACCTTAGATTCTCTAAAGGAATAGGCCAAGGCAATTAGAGTCTCGAAATTAATAAGCCGAAACACTTTCAGTCTCTAAAGATTAGCCCAGGAGTGTTAGAGCCTCTAAATTAATAAGGCGAAACTCTTAGAGTCTCTAAAGGAATAGGCCAGGAGAGTTAGATTCTCTAATTAATTAGGCGAAACGCTTAGAGTCTCTAAAGGAATAGGCCAGAAAAGTTAGAGTATCTTAATTAATAAGGCGAAATACTCAGAGTCTCTAAAGGAATAGGCCAGGACACTTAGGGTCTCTAAATTAATAAGGCGAAACTATTAGAGTCCCTAAAGAAATAGGCCAAGTGTGTTAGTGTCTCTAAATTAATAAGGCGGAACTCTTAGAGTCTCTAAAGGAATAGGCCAGGAGCGTTAGAGTCTCTAAATTAATAGGCGAAACGGTTAGAGTCTCTAAAGTAATAGGCCTGGACAGTTAGTGTCTCTAAATTAATAAGGCGAAAATCTTAGAGACTCGAAAGGAATAGGCCAGGACATTTAGAGTCTCTAAATTAATAAGGCGAAACACTTAGAGTCTCTAAAGGAATAGGCCAATAGGTTTAGAGTCTCTAAATTAATAAGGCGAACCTCTTAGAGTCTCTAAAGGAATAGGCCAGGACAGTAAGGATCTCTAAATTAATAAGGCGAAAACTTAGGGTCTCTAAAGTAGTAGGCCAGGACTGTTAGACTCTCTAAATTAATAAGGCGAGAGACCCAGTCATTAAACGAATAGTGCAGGACAGTTAGGGTTTGTAAATTAATAAGGCTAATCCCTTAGATTCTCTAAATAAATAGGACAGGACAGTTAGAGTCTCAAAATTAATAAGGCTAAAATCTTAGAGTCTCTAACGGTAAGGGTCAGGACTGTTAGGGAATCGAAATTAATAAGGGGAAAGTCTTAAGATCTCTAAAGGAACAAGCCAGGACAGTTAGAGTCTCTATATTATTAGCGCGAAATATTATTGTCTCTAAAGTTATAGGCCAGGAGATTTAGATTCTCTAAATTAAAAAGTCTAAATTCTGGATTATCTAAACTTATAGGACAGGAGAGTTAGAGTCTCTAAATTTGTAAGGCGAAACTCTTGTGATCTCTAAAGAAATAGGCTAGGAGTGTTAGAGTCTCAAAATTAATAAGGCGAAACACTTAGAATCTCTAAAGGAATAGGCCAGGTTAGTTATAGTCTCTAAATGAATAAGGCGAAACACTTAGAGCCTCTAAAGGAATAGGCCGGGACAGTTAGAGTCTCTAAATTAATAAGGCGAAACCCATAGAGTCCCTAAAGGAATAGGCCAGCAGAGTTAGTGTCTCTAAAATAATTAGTCGAATCTCTTAGAGTCTCCAAAGGAATAGGCCAGGATATTAATTTCTCAAATTTAATAAGGCGAAACCCTTAGATTCTCTAAAAGAATAGGCCAGGATAGTTAGTTTCTCTAAATAAATAAGGCGAAATTCTTAGAGTCTCTAAAAATAAGCCAGGAAAGTTATATTCTCTAAATTAATTAGGCGAAATTCTTAGAGTCTTTAAAGGGACAGGCCGGGGGAGTCTCTAAATTCTTAGAGTCTTTAAAGGGATATTCTAAATTCTTAGAGTCTTTAAAGGGATAGGCCGGGGGAGTCTCTAAATTAATAATTCGAAATTCTTCTAGTCTCTAAAGGAATAGGCCAGGACAGTTAGAGTCCCTAAATTATTAAGGCGAAACTCTTAGAGTCTCTAAAGCAATAGGCCAGGACAGTTAGAGTAACTAATTTAAAAAGGCGAAATTTTAGCGTCTCTAAAAGAATAGGCCAGGAGAATTAGTCTCCAAATTAATAAGGCGAAACTCTTAGAGTCTCTAAAGGAATAGGCCAGGACAGTTAGAGTCTCTAAATTAAAAAGGCGAAATTCTAAGAGTCTCTAAAGGAATAGGCCAGGAGATTTAGAGTCTCTAAATTAATAAAGCCCAACACTCAGAGTCTCTAAAGGAATAGGCCAGGAGGTTTAGAGCCTCTAAATTAATAAGGGGAAAATCTTAGAGGCTCTAAAATTAGGCCAGGTCAGTTAGTTTCTCTAAATTAATAAGGCGAAACCCTTAGAATCTCTAAAGGAATAGGCTAGGGCAGTCAGAGTCTGTAAATTAATAAGGCGAATCTCTTAGAGTCTCTAAAGGAATAGGCCAGGACAGTTAGAGTCTCTAAATTATTAAGGCGAAAATCTTAGAGTCTCTTAAGGAATAGGCAACGACAGTTAGGGTCTCAAAATTAATAAGGCGAATCTCTTAGAGTCTCTAAAGTAATGTGCCAGGAATGTTAGAGTAACTAAATTAATAAGGCCAAACACTTAGAGTCTCTAAAGTATTAGGCCAGGAGAGTTTGAGTCTGTAAATTATTAAAGCGAAACTCTTAGTGTCTCTAAAGGAATAGGCCAGGACAAGGAGAGTCTATAAATTAATAAGGCGAAACACTTAGAGTCTCTAAAGGAATAGGCCAGGAGAGTTAAAGTCTATTAATAAGGCGAAAGTCTTAGTGTCTAAAGGAATAGGCCAGGACAGTTAGAGTCTCTAAATTAATAAGGCGAAACTCTCAGTCTCTAAAGGAATACTGCAGGACAGTTAGGGTCTCTAAATGAATAATGCGAAACTCTTAGAGTCTCTAAAGGAATAGGCCAGGACAGTTAGAGTCTCTAAATTAATAAGGCGAAAATCTTAGAGTCTCTAAAGGTATAGGCTAAGACTGTTAGGGAATCTAAATTATTAAGGCGAAAGCCTTATGGTCTCTAAAGGAAAAAGCCAGGACAGTTAGAGGCTCTATATTAATTGCGCGAAAATATTGTAGTCTCTAAATGTGTAGGCCAGGAGTGTGAGAGCCTCTAAATTAAAAAGTCGGAACCCTAGAGTCTCTAACGTTATAGGCCAGGAGAGTTAGAGTCTCTAAATTTGTAAGGCGAAACTCTTGTGATCTCTAAAGGAATAGGCTAGGAGATTTAGAGTCTCTAAAATAATAAAGCGAAACACTTAGAGTCTCAAAAGGAATAGGCCAGGACTGTTAGAGTCTCTAAATTAATAAGGCGAATCTATTAGGGTCTCTAAAGGGAGAGGCCAGGAATGTTAGGGTCTCTAAATTAATAAGGGGAAACTCTTAGAGTCTCTAAAGGGATAGGTCATTACAGTTACAGTCTCTAAATTAATAAGGCGAAAATGTTAGTCTCTAAAGGAATAGGCCCGGACAGTTAAAGTATCTAAATTACTAAGGCGAAAAACATAGAGTCTCTAAAGAAATAGGTCAAGACAGTTAGAGTCTCTGAAGTAATAAGCCGAAAAAATTTCATTCTCTAAATATTAGGCCGGGACGTTTAGAGTCTCTAAATTTGTAAGGCGAAAATCTTAGAGTCTCTAAAGGAATAGGCCAGGACAGTTAGATTCACTAAATTAATTAGGCGAAAAACTTTGAGTCTCTAAAGAACAGGCCAGTTTATTTAGAATCTCTAAATAAATATGGCGATACACTAGAGTCTCTAAAGGAACAGGCCAGGAACTTTAGAGCCTCTAAATTAATAAGGCGAAACTCTTAGAGTCTCTAAAGTATCAGGCCAGGAATGTTAGTGTCTCTAAATTAATAAAGCGAAAAACTTAGAATCTCTTAAGGAATAGGCCAGGACAGTTTGAGTCTTTAAATTAATAAGGCGAAAGTCTCAGTCTCTAAAGGAATTGTGCAGGACAGTTAAGGGCTCTAAATTAATAAGGCGAAACACTTAGAGCCTCTAAAGAAATAGGCCAGGACAGTTAGATTCTCTAAAATAATATGACGGAACTCTTGGAGTCTCTAAAGAATACGCCAGCTCAGTAAGAGTCTCTAAATTTATAAGGTGAAAATCTTAGAGTCTCTAAAGAAATAGGCCAGGACAGTTAGAGTTTCTAAAATAATAAGGCGAAAATCTTAGAGTCTCTAAAGGAATAGACCAGGACAGTTAGAGTCTCTAAATTAATAAGGCGAAACTCACAGAGTCTCTAAATTTATAGGCCACGACAGTTAGAATCTCTAAATTAAGAAGGCGAAAATCTCAAAGTCTCCAAATAATAGGCCAGGACTGTTAGAGTCTCTAAATTAATAAGGCGAAACTCTTAGAGTCTCTAAAAGTATAGGGCAGGACATTTAGAGTCTATTAATTAATAAGGCGAAACTCTTAGAGTCTCTAAAGGAATAGGCCACGACAATCAGAGTCTCTAAATTAATAAGGCGAAAATTTTAGGTTCACTATAGGAATAGGCCAGGATAGTTAGTGTCTCAAAATTAATAAGGCGAAACACATAGAGTCTCTAAAGGATTAGGCCAGCAGAGTTAGGGTCCCTAAATTATTAAGGCGAAAGTCTTAGTGTCTGTAAAGGATAGGCCAGGACTGTTAGAGCCTCTAAATTAATAAGGCGTATCTGATAGGGTCTCTAAAGGAATAGGCCAAGGCAGATAGTGTCTCTAAATTAATAAGGCGAAATACTTAGAGTCTCTAAAGGAATAGGTCAATACAGTTAGAGTCTCTAAATTAATGAGGAGAAACACTTAGAGTCTCTAAAAGAATAGGCCAGGAAAGTTAGAGTCTCTAATTTAAAAAAGCGAAAATCTTAGAGTCTCTAAAGAAATAGGCCAGGAGAGTTAGAGACTCTAAACTAATAAGGCGAAATTATTAGAGTCTCTAAAGGAATAGGCCAGGACAGTTAGAGTCTCTAAATTAATAAGGCGAAAATCTTAGAGTCTCTAAATGAATACGCCACGACATTTAGAGTCTCTAAATTATTAAGGCGAAAGTGTTGGAGTCTCTAAAGGAATAGGCCAGGAGATTTAGAGTCTCTAAATTAATAAGTCGGAATTCTTAGAGTCTCGAAAGAAAGAGGCCAAGAGAGTTAGAGTCTCTAAATTAATAAGGCGAAACTCTTAGAGTCTCTAAAATAATAGGCCAGGACTGTTAGAGTCTCTAAATTAATAAAGCGAAACTCTTAGATTCTCTAAAGAAATAAGCCAGGAGAGTTAGATTCTCTAAATTAAAAAGGCGAGTCTCTTTAAGTTTCTCAAGTTATAGGCCAGGACAGTTAGAGTCTCTAAATTAATAAGGCGAAACACCTAGAGCCTCTAAATGAATAGGCCAGGACTGTTAGCGTCTCGAAGTTAATAAAGCGAAAATCTAAGAGTCTCTAAAGGGATAGGCAAGAACATTTGGTGTCTCTAAATTAATAAGGCGAAACTCTTAGAGTCTTAAAAAGGAATAAGGCAGGAAAATTAGAGTATCTAAATTAATTAGGCGAAATTCTTAGTGTCTCTAAAGGAATAGGCCGGGACAATTAAAGTCTCTAAATTAATAAGGCGAATCTCTTAGATTCTCTAAATGTATACGCCAGGACAGTTAGAGATTCTAAATTAATAAGGCGAAAACCTCAATCTCTAAAAGAATAGTGCAGGAGAGTTAGGGGTACTAAATTAATAAGGCGAAACACTTAGAGTCTCTAAAGGAATAGGCCAGGACAGTTAGAGTCTCTAAATTAAGAAGGCGAAAATCTTAGAGTCTCTAAAGGAATAGGCCAGGACAGTTAGAGTCTCTAAATTAATAAGGCGAAACTCATAGAGTCTCTAAAGGAATAAGCCGCGACTGATAGTGTCTCTAAATTAATAAGGCGAAAATCTTAGAGTCTCTAAAGGAATAGGCCAAGAGAATTAGAGTCTCTAAATTAATAAGGCGAAACTCTTAGAGTCTCTAAAAGAATAGGCCAAGACAGATAGTGTCTCTAAATTAATAAGGCGAAACACTTAGAATCTCTAAAGGAATAGGCCAGGAAATTTAGAGTCTCTAAATTAATAAAGCGAAACACTTAGAGTCTCTAAAGAAATAGGCCAGGAGTGTTGGATTCTCTAAATTAATAAGGCGAAATTCTTTGAGTCTCTAAAGGAATAGGCCAGGACAGTTAGAGTCTCTAAATTAATAAGGCGAAAATTTTAGAGTCTCTAAAGAATACGCCAGGACAGTTACAGTCTCTAATTTAATAAGGCGAATCCCTTATGGTCTCTAAATTTATAGGCCAGGACATTTAGTGTCTTTAAATTAATAAAGCGAAAATCTTAGAGTCTTTAAAGGAATAGGCCAGGACAGTTAGTTTCTCTAAATTAATAAGGCGAGACAATTTGAGTTTCGAAAGGTATAGGGCACGACAGTTTGTGTCTCTTAATTAATAAGGCGAAACACTTAGAGTGTCTACAGGAATAGGCCAGGAGTGTTAGAGCCTCTAAATTAATAAGGCGAAACTCTTACAGTCTCTAAAAGAATAGGCCAGGATAGTAAGTGTCTATAAATTAATAAGGCGAAATACTTAGAGTCTCTAAAGGAATAGGATAGGACAATTTGAGTCTCTAAATAAAAACAGGCGAAAATCTTAGAGTCTCTAAATGAATAGAACAGGACAGTTAGAGTCTCTAAATTAATAAGTCGAAACACTTAGAGTCTCTAAAGTAATAGGCCAGGAAAGTTAGAGACTCTAAATTAATAAGGCGAAAGCCTCAGTTTCTAAAAGAAGAGTGCAAGACAGTTTGGGTTTCTAAATTAATAAGGCAAAAATCTTATAGACTCTAAAGGAATAGGCCAGGACAGTTAGAAACCCTAAATTAATAGGGCGAAACTCTTAGAGTCTCTAAAGGAATAGGCCAGTACAATTAGAGTCTCTAAATTAATAAGGCGAAAAATTTAGAGTCTCTAAAGAAATAGGCCAGGACAGTTAGAGTGTGTAAATTAATATGGCGGAACTCTTATAGTCTCTAAAGGAAGAGGCCAGGACAGTTAGAGTCTCTAAATTAATAAGGCGAAACTCTTAGAGTCTCTAAAGGAATAGGCCAGGAGTGTTAGTGTCTCTAAATTAATAAGGCGAAACACTTAGAATCTCAATAGAAATAGGCCAGGAGAGTTAGAGTCTCTAAATTAAAAAGGCGAAACTCTTAGAGTCTCTAAAGGAATAGGCCAGAACAGTTAGTGTCTCTAAATTGGTAAAGCGTGACTCTTAGAGTCTCTAAAGAAATAGGCAAGGACAGTTAGGGTCTCTAAATGAATAAGGCGAAAGTCTCAGTCTCTAAAGGAGTAGTGCATAAGTGTTAGGGTCTCTAAATTAATATGGCGAATCTCTAAGTGTCTCTAAAGGAATAGGCCAGGACAGTTAGAATCTCTAAATAATTAATGTGAAAATCTTAGTCCCTAAAAGTATAGGCCTGGAGAGTTAGAGTCTCTAAATTAATAAGGCGAAAGCCTTAGAGTCTCTAAAGGAAGAGGCCCGGACATTTAGTGTCACTAAATTAATAAAGTGGAACTCTTAGTGTCTCTAAATTAATAGGCCATGTCAGTGTCTATAAATTAAAAAGGCGAATCTCTTACAGTCTCTAAAGGAATAGGCCAGGACAGTTAGAGTCTCTAAATTAATAAGGCTAAAATCTTAGAGTCTCTAAAGGGATAGACCTGGAGTGTTAGAGTCTCTAAATTAATAAGGCGAAACACTTAGAGTCTCTAAAGGAATAGGCCAGGACAGTTAGTGTCTCCAAATTAATAAGGCGAAAAGCTTAGAGTCTGTAAAAGAATACGCCAGGTCAGTTAGAGTCTCTCAATTAATAAGGCGAACACTTAGAGTCTCTAAAGGAATAGGCCAGGAATGTTAGAGTCTCTAAATTACTAAGGCGAATCTCTTAGAGTCTCTAAAGTGATAGGCTAGAACGGTTAGGGTCTCTAAATTAATAAGGCGAAAATCTTAGATTCTCTAAAGGAATAGGCCAAGGCAGTTAGGGTCTCTAAATTAATAAGGCAAAACACTTTCATTCTCTAAAGATTAGCCCAGGACGGTTATAGTCTCTTAATTAATAAGGCTAAACACGTAGAGTCTCTAAAGGAATAGGCCAGGAGTGTTAGATTCTCGAATTAATTACGCGAAACGCTTAGAGTCTTTAAAGGAATAGGCCAGGGCAGTTACAGTCTCAAAATTAATGAGGCGAAATTCTTAGAGTCTCTAAATAAACTGGCCAGGAACGTTAGAGACTCTAAATTAATAAGGCGAAACTCTTAGAGTATCTAAAGGAATAGGCCAGGACAGATAGAGTCTGTAAATTAATAAGGCGAAACTATTAGAGTTCCTAAAGAAATAGGCCAGGAAAGTTAGTTTCTCTAAATTAGTAAGGCGAAGTTCTTAGAGTCTCTAAAGGAAAAGAACAGGACTGATAGAGCCTCAAAATTAATAAGGCGAAAAGCTTAGAGTCTCTAAAGGAATAGGCCAGGACATTTAGAGTTTCTAAATTAATAAGGCGAAACACTTAGAGTCTCTAAAGTAACAGGCCAGGAGTGTTAGAGTCTCTAAATTAATAAGGCGAAAAACTTAGTGTCTCTAAAGATATAGGCAAAGAGATTTAGGTACTCAAAATTAATAAGGCGAAAATCTTAGAGTCTCTAACGGAATAGGCCAGGAGAGTTAGAGACTCTAAATTAATAAGGCGAAAAATTTACAGTCTCTAAGGGAATAGGCCAGGATAGTGTCTCTAAATTAATAAGGCGAAACTCTTAGAGACTCTAAAGGAATAGGCCAGGACAATTAGTGTCTCAAAATTAATAAGGCGAAAATATTAGTGTCTCTAAAGGAATAGGCCAGTAGATTTAGAGTCTCTAAACTAATAAGGCGAACCACTTAGAGGCTCTAAAGGAATAGAGCAGGACAGTAAGTATCCCTAAATTAATAGGCCAAAACCTTAGGGTCTCTAAAGGAATAGGCCTGGAAATTTAGAGCCTCTAATTTAATAAGGCGAAAGACTCAGCCTCTAAACGATTAGTGCAGGACAGTTAGGGCTCTAAATTAATAAGGCGAAACTCTTAGAGTCTCTAAAGTAATACGCCAGGACAATTAGGTTCTCAAAATTAATAAGGCTAAACCCTTAGGGTCTCTAAAAGAATAGGCCATGATTGTTAGGGAATCTAATTTAATAAGGCGAAAGCCTTAGAGTCTCTAAATGAATAGGCCAGGAAAGTTAGTCTCTAAATTAATAAGGCGAAACTCTTAGAGTCTCTATAGGAATAGGCCAGGAGTGTTAGTGCCTCTAAATTAAAAAGGCGAAACACTTAGAGTCTCTAAAAAAATAGGCCAGGACCGATAGGGTCTCTAAATTAATAAGGCGAAAATCTTAGAGTCTCAAAAGGAATAGGCCAGGACTGTTACGGTCTCTAAATGAATAAGGCGAAAGTCTCAGTCTCTAAAGTAATAGTGCAGGAGAGTTAGGGTCTCTAAATTAATAATGCGAATCTGTTAGAATCTCTAAAGGAATAGGCCAGGGCAGTTAGATACTCTAAATTAATAAGGTGAAACTCTTAGAGTCACTAAAGGAATAGGAAAGGAGAATTAGTGTCACTAAATTAATAAGGCGAAACACCTAGAGTCTCTAAAGGAATAGGCCAGGACAGTTAGAGTCTCTAAACTAATAAGGCGAAACTCTTAGAGTCTCTAAAGAAATAATCCAGGACAGTTAGTATCTCAAATTTAATAAAGCGAGACACATAGTGTCTCTAAAGGAATAGGCCAGGGCAGTTGGAGGCTCTAAATTAATAAGGCGAAACTCTTAGAGTCTCTAAAGGAATAGGCCAGGAGAGTTAGAGTCTCTAAATTAATAAGGCGAAAATCTTAGAGTCTCTAAAAGAATAGGCAAAGACAGTTAGAGTCTCCAAATTAAAAAGGCGAAAATCTTAAAATCTCTAAAGGAATACACCAGGACATTTAGAGTCTCTAAATTAATAAGGCGAAAAACTTAGATTCTCTGAAGGAATAGGCGAGGAGAGTTAGAGTCTCTAAATTAATAAGGCGAAAACCTTTCAGTCTCTAAGGATTAGGCCAGGACGTTTAGAGTCTCTACATTAATAAAGCGAAACTCTTAGAGTCTCTAAAGTAATAGGACAGGACAGTTAGTGTCTCTAATTTAATAAGGTGGAAGTCTAAGTTTCTCTAAAGGAATAGGCCAAGGCAGTTAGGTTCTGTAAATTAATAAGGCTAAACAATTTCTGTCTCTAAAGATTAGGCCAGGACGTTTAGAGTCTCTAAAATAATAAGGCGAACACTTAGAGTCTCTAAAGGAATAAGCCAGGACAGTTAGATTCTCTAATTAATAAGGCGAATCGCTTACAGTCTCTAAAGGAATAGGCCAGGACAGTTAGAGTCTCTAAATTAATAAGGCGAAAAAATTAGGGTCTCTAAAGGAATAGGCCAGGACTGTCAGAATCTCTAAAATAATAACGCGAAACACTTAGAGTCTCTAAAGGAATAGGCCAGAAGTATTAGATTCTCTAAATTAATAAGGCGAAACACTTTGAGTCTCTAAAGGAATAGGCCAGGAGGGTTAGAGTCTCTAAATTAATAAGGCGAAACTCTTAGAGTCTCTAAAGGAATAGGCCAGGACAACTAGAGTCTGTAAATGTATAAAGCGAAAGCCTTAGTCTCTAAAGGAATAGTGCAGGAGAGTTAGGGTCTCTAAATTAATAAGGCGAAAATCTAAGAGTCTCTAAAGGAATAGGGCAGGATAGTTAGAGTCTCTATATTAATAAGGCGAAAATCTTAGATTCTCTAAATGAATAGGCCAGGACAGTTGGTGTCTCTAAATTAATAAGGCGAAACTCTTAGAATCTCTAAAGAAATAGGCCAGGACAGTTAGAATCTCTAAATTAATATTCGAAATTCTTAGAGTCTCTAAAAGAGTAGGCCAGGACAGTTAGGTTTTCTAAATTAATAAGTCGAAACACCTAGAGTCTCTAAAGAAATAAGCCAGGAGATTTAGAGTCTCTAAAATAATAAGTCGAAAATTTTAGAGTCTCTAAAGGAAGAGGCAAGGACAGTTAGAGTCTCTAAATTAATAATGCGAAACTCTTAGATTCTCTAAAGGATTGGGCCATGAATGTTAGAATAAATAAATTAATAAGGCGAAACTCTTAGAGTCTTTAAAAGGAATATGCCAGTATATATAGAGTCTGTAAATTAATAAAGCGAAACTTTTAGAGGCTCTAAAGGAATAGGCCAGGACAGTTAGATTCTCTAAATTAGTAAGGCGAAACCCTTAGAGTCTCTAAAGGAATAGGCCAGGAGTGTTAGAGTCTCTAAATTCATAAGGCGAAACCCTTAGATTCTCTAAAGAATTAGACCAGGGCAGTTAGAATCTCTAATTTAATAAGGTGAAACTCTTAGAGTCTCTAAAGGAATAGGACAGGACTGTTAGGGAATCTAAATTAATAAGGCGAAAGTCTTAGAGTCTCTAAAGGGACAAGCCAGGACAGTTAGAGCCTCTATATAAATAGCGCGAAATTATTAAAGTCTCTAAAGTTGTAGGCCAGGACATTTAAAGTCTCTAAATTAAAAAGTCGAAACACTAGAGTCTCTAAATTTATAGGCCTGGAGAGTTAGAGCCTCTAAATTTGTAAGGCGAAACTCTTGTGAACTCTATAGGAATAGGCTAGGAGAGTTAGAGTCTCTAAAATAATAAGGCGAAACACTTAGAGTCTCAAAAGGAATAGGCCAGGACTATTAGTGTCTCCAAATTAATAAGGCGAATCTCTTAGAGTACTTAAAGGAAGAGGCCAGGACGGTTAGGGTCTCTAAATTAATAAGGCAAATTCTTAGAGTCTCTAAAGGGATAAGCCAGTACAGTTAGAGTCTCTAAATTAATAAGGCGAAATTCTTAGGGTCTCTAAATTAATAGGCCAGGAGAGTTAGTGTCTCTATATTAATAAGGCCAAACTATTACAGTCACTAAAGAAATAGGCCAAGAGTGTTAGTGTCTCTAAATTAATAAGGAGAAACTATTAGAGTCTCTAAAGGAATAGGCCAGGAAAGTTAGAATCTCTAAAATAATAAGGCGAAACATTTAGAGTCTCTAAAGGAATAGGCCAGAACTGTTATTGTCTCTAAATTAATAAGGCGAAACACGTAGAGTCTCTAAAGGTTTAGTCCAGGACATTTAGAGTCTCTAAATTAATAAGGCGAAACACTTAGAGTCTCTAAAGGAATAGGCCAGTAGAGTTAGAGTCTCTAAATTAATAAGGCGAACCTCTTAGAGGCTCAAAAAGTATAGACCAGGATATTAAGAATCTAGAAATTAATAACGCGAAAACATTAGTGTCTGTAAAGGAATTGGCTAGGAATGTTAGTTTCTCTAAATTAATACGTCGAAAAACTCAGTCTCGAAACGAATAGTGCAGGACAGTTAGGGTTTCTAAATTAATAAGGCGAAACTCTTAGATTGTCTAAAGATATAGTCCAGAACAGTTAGAGTCTCAAAATTAATAAGGCTAAAATCTTAGACTCTAATAGTATAGGCCAGGCCTGTTAGGTAATCTAAATTAATAAAGCGAAAGTCTTAGGATCTCTAAAGGAACAAGCCAGGACAGTTAGAGCCCCTACATTAAAAGCGCGAAAATATTATATTCTCTAAAGTTATAGGCCATGACAATTAGAGTCTCTAAATTAAAAAGGCGAAATTCTAGAATCTCTAAACTTATAGGACAGGAGATTTAGAGTCTCTAAGTATGTAAAGCGAAACTCTTGTTATCTCTAAAGGATTAGGCTAGGAGAGTTAGTGTCTCTAAATTAATAAGGCGAAAATCATGGAGTCTCTAAAGGAATAGGACAGGATAGTTAGCGTTTCTAAATGAATAAGACGAAACAATTAGAGCCTCTAAAGGAATAGGCCGGGAGAGTTAGAGTCTCTAAATTAATAAGCCGAAACTCTGAGAGTCCCTAAAGGAATAGGCCAGGAGAGATAGTGTCTCTAAATTAATAAGTCGAAACAATTAGAGTCTCCAAAGGTATAGGCCAGGACATTTAGGGTCTCAAATTTAATAAGGCGAAACTCTTAGAGTCTCTAAAGGAATAGGCCATGATAGTTAGAGTCTCTAAATTAATAAGGCGAATCTCTTAGAGTACCTAAAGGAAGAGGCCAGGACGGTTAGGGTCTCTAAATTAATAAGGCAAACACCTAGAGTCTCTAAAGGGAGAGGCCGGGAGAGTTAGAGTCTCTAAATTAATAAGGTGAAACACTTCTAGTCTCTAAAGTAATAGGCCAGGTCAGTTAGAGTCTCTAATTTAATAAGGCGAAAATCTTAGGGTCTCTAAAGCAATAGGCCAAGACAGTTAGAGTAACTAAATTAATAAGGCGAAATTTTAGCATCTCTAAAGGAATAGGCCAGGAGATTTAGAGTCTCCAATTTAATAAGGCGAAACTCTAAGAGTCTGTAAAGGAAAAGGCCAGGACACTTAGGGTCTCTAAATTAATAACGCGAAAAACTTAGAGTCTCAAAAGGAATAGGCCAGGGGAGTTAGTGTCTCTAAATTAAAAAGGCGAATCTCTTAGATTCTCTAAAGGAATAGGCCAGAACAGTTAGAATCTCTAATTAAAAAGGCGAAACTTTTAGAAGCTCTAAAGGAATAGGCCAGGAGATTTAGAGCCTCTAAATTAATAAGGCGAAACTTTTAGAGTCTCTAAAGGAATAGGCTAGGACAGTTAGAGTCTGTAAATTAATAAGGCGAAATCCTTAGAATCTCTAAAGGAATATGCCAGGACTGTTAGAGTCTATAAATTAATAAGGCGAAACCCTTAGAGACTAAAGAAATTGGCCAGGAATGTTAGAGTAACTAAATTAATAAGGCGAAACACTTAGAGTCTCCAAAGGAATAGGCCATGAGTTTTAGAGTCTGTAAATTAATAAAGCGACTCTCTTCGTGTCTCTAAAGGAATAGGCCAGGACAGTTAGTGTCTCTAAATTAATAAGGCGAAATATTTCGGGTCTCTATAGGAATAGGCCAGGAGAGTTAGTGTCTCTAAATTAATAAGGCGAAACTCTTAGTGTCTCTAAAGGAATAGGCCAGGACAGTTAGAGGCTCTAAATTATTAAGGCGAAATACTTAGAATCTCTAAAGGAATAGGCCAGGACAGTTAGAGTCTCTAAATTAATAAGGCGAAAGTCTCAGTCTCTAGAGGAGTAGTGCAGGACAGTTAGAGGCTCTAAATGAATAAGGCGAAACTCTTAGAGTCTCTAATGTAATAGGCCAGGACAGTTAGATTCTCTAAATTAATAAGGCGAAACTCTCAGAGTCACTAAAGAATAGGCCAGGACTATTAGGGAATCTAAATTATTAAGGCGAAATTATTAGGGGCCCTAAAGGAACAATCCAGAACAGTTAGAAGCTCTATATTAATAGCGCGAAAATATAATAGTCTCTAACGTAGTAGGCCAGGACAATTAGAGTCTCTAAATTAAAGAGTCGCAAATCTAGATTCTCGAAAGTTATAGGCCAGGAGAGTTAGAGTCTCTAAATTTGTAAGGCGAAACCCTTGTGATCTCTAAAGTAATAGGCTAGGAGAGTTAGTCTCTAAAATCATAAGGCGACACTTTTATAGTCTCAAAAGTAATAGGCCAGGAAAATTAGAGTCTCTAAATTAATAAGGCGTATTTCTTAGAGTCGTTAAAGGAAGAGGCCAGGACGGTAGGTGTCTCTAAATTAATAAGGCGAAACACTTAAAGTCTCTAAAGTGATAGGCCAATACAGTTAGAGTCTCTAAATTAATAAGGCGAAAATGTTCGAGTCTCTAAAGAAATAGGCCAGGACAGTTAGGGTCTCTAAATTAATAAGGCGAAACTCTTAGAGTCTCTAAAAGATTAGGACAAGTCTGTTAGGGTCTCTAAATTAATTAGGCGAAACTCTTTCATTCTCTAAAATTTAGGCCAGGACAGTTAGAGTCTCTAAATTAATAAGGCGAAAACCTTAGGGTCTCTAAAGGATCAGGCCAGGACATTTAGAATCTCTAAATTAATAAGGCGAAGCTCTTATAGTCTCTAAAGGAATAGGCCAGGACTGTTAGATTCTCTAACTTAATAAGGCGAAACACTTAGTGTCTCTAAAGGATCAGGCCAGGACTTTTAGAATCTCTAAATTAATAAGGCGAAAATATTATAGCCTCTAAAGGAACAGGCCAGGACAGTTAGAGTCTCTAAAGTAATAAGGCGAAACTTTTAGAGTCCCTAAAGGAACAGGCCAGGAGAGTTAGGGTCTCTAAATTAATAAAGCGAAATTCTTAGAGTCTCTTAAAGCATACACCAAGACAGTTAGAGTCTCAAAATTAATAAGGCGAAAGTCTCAGTCTCTAAAAGAATTGTGCAGGGGAGTTATGGTCTCTATATTAAAAAGCGAAACACTTAGAGTCTAAAAAAATAGGCTACGACTGTTAGAGTCACTAAATTAATAAGGCAGAATTCTTGGAGTCTCTAAAGAAATAAGCCAGAAGAGTTAGTGTCTCAAAATTAATAAGGCGAAAATTTTAGAGCCCCTAAATGAACAGGCCAGGACAGTTAGAGTCTCTAAATTAATAAGGCGAAACGCTTAGAATCTCTAAATGTATAGGCCAGGACTGTTAGACTCTCTAAATTAATAAGGCCAAACACTTAGAGTCTCTAGAGAAACAGGCCAAGACTCTTAGTGTCTCTAAATTAATAAGGCGAAAATCTTAGTGTCTCTAAAGGAATAAGCGAGGACAGTTAGAATCTCTAAATTAATAAGGCGAAAATCTTAATCTCTAAAGGGATAGGCCAGGACAAGTAAAGTGTCTAAATTAATAAGGCGAAACTCTTAGAGTCTCTAAAGGAATAGGCCAGGACACTTAGTGCCTCTAAAATAATAAGGCGAAAATCTTAAAGTCTCTAAAGTAATAAGCCAAGTAAGTTAGAGACTCTAAATTAATAAGGCGAAATTCTCAGTCTCTAAAGGGATAGTGCAGGGCACTTAGGGGCTCTAAATTAATGAGACGAAATTATTAGGTTCTCTAAAGGAATAGGCCAGGAGAGTTAGAGTCTCTAAATTAATAAGGCGAAACGATAAGAGTCTCAAAAAGAATATGCCAGGAGATTTAGGGTCTCTAAATTAATAAGGCGATACTCTTAGAGTCTCTAAAGGAATAGGCCAGTACAGTTAGAGTCTCTAAATTAATAAGGCGAAACTCTTATGGTCTCTAAAGTAATAGGCCATGACATTTAGTGTCTCTAAATTAATAAGGCGTAACTCTTAAAGTCTCTAAAGGAATAGGAAAGGACAGATAGAGTCTCTATAATAATAAGGCGAAACACTTAGAGTCTCTAATGGAATACGCAAGGACAATTAGAGCCTCTAAATTATTAAGGCGAAACACTTAGAGTCTCTAATGTAATAGGCCAGGAAATTTAGAGTCTCTAAAATAATAAGGCGAAATTCTTAGTGTCTCTAAAGGAATAGGACAAGAGAGTTAGAGCCTCTAAATTAATAAGGCGTAACCCATAGATTCTCTAAAGTAATAGGCCAGGATATTTAGAATCTCTAAATTAATAAGGCGAAAATATTAGTGTCTCTAAAATAATAGGACAGGATATTTAGAGTCTCTAAATTAATAAGGCGAAAATCTTAGTGTCTCTAAAGGTACAGGCCACGAGAGTTAGAGCCTGTAAATTAATAAGTCGTAACCCTTTGAGTCTCTAAAGTAATAGGCCAGGACAGTTAGTGTCTCTAAATCAATAAGGCGAAACACTTAGAGTCTCTAAAGGAATAGGCCAGGAGAATTAGAGTCTCTAAATTAATAAGGCGAAACTCTTAGAGTCTCTAATGGAAAAGGCCAGGACTGCTAGGGTCTCTAAATTAATAAGACGAAAACCTTAGAGTCTCTAAAGGAATAGGTCAGGACTGTTAGAGTCTCTAAATTAATAAGGTGAAACACTTAGAGTCTCTAAAGTAATAGGCCAGGACAGTTAGTCTCTAAATAAATAAGCCGAAAAAATTAGAGTCTCTAAAGGAAGAGGCCAGGCAGTTAGAGTCTCTAAATTAATAAGGCGAAACTCTTAGAATCTCTAAAGGAATAGGCCAGGCCTTTTAGGGTCTCTAAATTAATAAGGCGAAAGACTCAGCCTCTAAAGAAAGAGTGCAGGACATTTAGGGGCTCTAAATTAATAAGGCGAAACACTTAGTGTCTCTAAAGGAATAGGCCAGGACAGTTAGAGTCTCTAAATTATTAAGACGGAACTCTTAGAGTCTCTAAATGAAGAGGTTAGGACAGTTAGGGTCTCTAAATTATTAAGGCGAAATTCTTAGAGTCTCTAAATGAATAGGCCAGGAAAGTTAGAGTCTCTAAATTAATAAAGCGATACTCTTAGAGTATCTAAAGGAATAGGCCAGGACATTTAGAGACTCTAAATTAATAAGGCGAAATTCTCAGACTCAGAAATTTAATAAGGCGAATGTCTCAGACTCTAAAAGAATAGTGCAGGACAGTTAGGGGCCCTAAATGAATAAGGCGAAACTCTTAGTGTCTCTAAAGTAGTAGGCCAAGACTGTTAGGGAATCTAAATTAATAAGGCGAAAGTCTTAGGTTTTCTAAAGGAAAAAGCCATGAGAGTTAGTGTCTCTATATTAATAGGGCGAAAATATAATAGTCTCTAAAGGAATAGGCCAGGACAGTTAGAGTCTCTAAATTTAAAAGTCGAAATTCTTTGAGTCTCTAAAAGAATAGGCTAGGATAGTTAGAGTCTCTAAATTAATAAGGCGATACTCTTAGAGTCTCTAAAGGAATAGTCCAGGACAATTAGAGTCTCTAAATTAATAAGGCGACAATCTTAGAGTCTCTAAAGTAATAGGCCAGGACAGTTAGTGTCTCTAAAATAATAAGGCGAATCTCTGAGTCCCTAAAGAAATAGTGCATGACAGTTAGGCGCTCTAAATTAATAAGGCGAACCTCTTAGTGTCCCTAAAGTTATAGGCCAGGACAGTTAGAGTCTCAATATGAATAAGGCGAAACACTTAGGTTCTCTAAAGCAATAGGCCAGGACATTTAGAGTCTCAAAATTAATAAGGCGAAACTCTTAGAGTCTTTAAAGTATAGGCCAGGAGAGTTAGAGTCCCGAAATTAATAAGGCGAAACACATAGAATCTCTAAAGGAACAGGCCAGGAGAGTTATTGTCTCTAAATTAATAAGGCGAAAATCTTTGTGTCTCTAAAGGAATAGGCCAGGACAGTTAGAGTCTCAAAATAAATAAGGCGAAACACTTAGAGTCTCTAAAGTAATAGGCCAGGACACTTAGAATCTCTAAATTAATAAGGTGAATCTCTTAAAGTGTCTAAAGTAAGAGGCCTTGACAGTTAGAATCTCTAAATTAATAAGGCGAAACACTTTCAGTCACTAAACATTAGGCCAGGTCGGATAGAGTCTCTAAATTTATAAGGCGAATTTCTTAGGGTCTCTAAAAGAATAGGCCAGGACAGTTAGTGTCTCTAACTTAATAAGCCGGATCACTTAGATTCTCTAAAGGTATAGGCCAAGGCACTTAGTTTCTCTAAATTAATAAGGCGAAAAATTTCAGTCTCTAAAGATTAGGCCAGGGCAGTTAGAGTCTCTAAATTAATAAGGCGAAACTCTTAGAGCCTCTAAAGGAATAGGCCAGGACAGTTAGTTTCTCTGAATTAATAAGGCGAAACGCTTAGAGTCTCTAAAGGAATAGGCCAGGACAGTAAGTTTCTCTATATTAATAAGGCGAAAAACTTAGAGTCTCTAAAGTAACAGGCCAGGAAATTTAGCGTCTATAAATTGATAAGGCGAAATCCTTAGAATCTCTAAAGGAATATGCCAGGAATGTTAGTGTCTCTAATTCATAAGGCGAAAATATTAGGTTCTCTATAGTAATAGGTCAAGATATTTAGAGTCTCTAACTTAATAAGGCGAAACTCTTAGAGTCTCTAAAGGAATAGGACAAGACAGTAAGGGTCTCTAAAATAATAAGGCGAAACACTTAGAGTCTCTAAAGGAATAGGCCAGAAAAGTTAGTGTCACTAATTTAATAAGGCGAAAATCTTAGAGTCTCTAAAGTATTAGGCCAGTACAGTTAGAGTCTCTAAATTAATAAGGCGAAATTCTTAGAGTCTCTATAGGAATAGGCCAGGAGAGTTAGAGTCTCTAAATTAATAAGGCGAAACTTTCAGAGTCTCTAAAACTATAGGTTAGGACAGTTAGAATCTCTAAATTAAGAAGGCGAAAACCTCAGAGTCTCTAAAGGAATAGGCCAGGACAGTTAGACTCTCTAAATTAATAAGGCGAAAATCTTAGCGTCTCTAAAAGTATACGCCAGGACAGTTAGAGTCTCTAAATTAATAAGGCGAAACTCTAAGAGTTTCTAAATGAATAGGCCAGGAAAATTAGGGTCTCTAAAATATTAAGGCGAAAATCTTAGAGTCTCTAAAGTATTAGGACAGGACAGTTAGAGTCCCAAATTAATAAGGCGAAACTCTTAGAGTCTCTAAAGGAAGAGTCCAGGACAATTAGAGTATCTAAATTAATAAGTCGAAACCATTAGACTCTCTAAAGTAATTGGCCAGGAAAGTTAGAGTCTCTAAATTAATAGGGCTAAACTCTTAGATTCTCTAAAGGAATAGGCCAAGGATGTTAGACTCTCTAAATTAATAAGGCGAAAAGCTTAGGGTCACTGAATGAATAGGCCAGGAGAGTTAGATTCTCCAATTTAATTAGGCAAAACTAATAGAGTCTCTAAATTTATAGGCCAGGAGTATTAGAGTCTCTATATTAATAAGGCGAAACACTCTGAGTCTCTAAAGGAATAGGCCAGGACACTTAGAGTCTCTAAATTAAAAAGGCGAAAAACTTATAGTCTCTAAAGGTATAGGCAGGATAGTTAGAGTCTCTAAATTAATAAGGCGAAAATCATAGGTTCTCTAAAGGAATAGGGCAGGAGAATTAGAGTCTCATTATTAATAAGCCGAAACACTAGGAGTCCCTAAAGTAATAGGCCAGGAAAGTTAGGGTCTCTAAATGAATGAAGCGAAAGTCTCAGTCTCTAAAGAATAGTGCAGGAGGGTTATGGTCTCTAAATTAATAAGGCGAAACTCTTAGAGTCTCTAAAGGAATAGGCCAGGAAAGTTATAGACTCTAAACTAATAAGGCGAAAATTTTTCAGTCTCTAAAGATTAGGCCAGGACGGTTAGAGTCTCTAAATTAATATGGCGAAATTATTAGAGTATATAAAGGATTAGGCTAGGACAGTTAGATTCTCTAAACTAATAAGGCGAAAAACTTAGGGTCTCTAAAGTTATAGGCCAGGACAGTTAGAGTCTCTAAATTAATAAAGCGAAAGTCTCAGATTCTCTAAAGAATAGGCCAGGACAATTAGATTCTCTAAATTAATAAGGCGAAACTCTTAGAGTCCCTAAAGGAATAGGCCAAGACAATTAGAATCTCGAAATTAATAAGGCGAAACTCTTACAGTCTATAAAGGAATAGGCCAGGACAGTTAGATTCTCTAAATTAATAAGGCGAAATTCTTAGAGTCTCTAAAAGGAATAGGCCAGTACATTTAGTGGCTCTAAATTAATAAGGCGAAACACTTAGAGTCTCTAAAGGCATAGGCCAGGAAAATTAGAGTCTCTAAATAAATAAGGAGGAAAACTTAGAGTCTCTAATGTAATAGGAAGGACAGTTAAAGTTTCTAAATTAAAAAGGCGAAAGTCTCAGTCTCTAAAGGAATAGTTCAGGACAGTTAGGGGCTCTAAATTAATAAGGCGAAACTCTTAGAGTCTCTAAAGGAATAGCCCAGGACAGTTAGAGTCTCAAAAAATAATAAGACGAAACACTTAGAGTCTCTAAAGGACGATGCCAATACAGTTAGAGTCTCTAAATTAATAAGGCGAAACTCTTAGGTTCTCAAAAGGAATAGGTAAAGACAGTGAGTGTCTGTAAATTAATAATGCGAAAATCTTAGTGTCTCTAAAGGAATAGGCCCGGACAGTTAGAGTCTCTAAATTAATAAGGCGAAAATCTTGGAGTCTCTAAAGGAATAGGCCAATACTAATAGTGTCTCTAAATTAAAAAGTCGAAAAGTTTAGAGTCTCTATAGGAATAGGCGAGGAGATTAGAGTCTCTAAATTAAAAAGGCGAAAAGCCTACAGTCTCTAAAGGAATAGGCCAGGACTGTTAGAGTCTCTAAATTAAGAAGGTTAAACACTTACAGTCTCTAAAGAAATAGGCCAGGACTGTTAGGGTCTCTAAATGAATAAGGCGAAAGACTTAGTCTCTAAAGGAATAGTGCAGGAGAGTTAGGGTCTCTAAATCAATAAGGCGAAACTCTTAGAGTCTCTAAAGGAATAGGCCAGGACAGTTAGAGTCTCTATATTAATAAGGCGAAACACTTAGAGTCTCTAAAGGAATAGGCCAGGACAGTTAATTTCTCGATATGAATAAGGCGAAACTCTCAGAGTCTCTAAAGGAATTGGCCAAGATAGTTAGGTTCTCTAAATTAATAAGGCAAAACCCTTAGAGACTCTAAAAGAATAGGCCAGAACAGTTAGAGTCTCTAAATTAATAAGGCGAAACACTTAGAGTCTCTAAAGAAATAGGCCAGGAAGATAGAGTCTCTAAATTAATAAAGCGAAACTCTTAGATTCTCTAAAGAAATAGGCCAAGAGAGTTAGAGTCTCCAAATTAATAAGGCGAAACTCTTAGAGTCTCTAAAGTAATAGGCCAGGACTGTTAGGTTCTCTAAAATAATAAGGCGAAAAACTTAGTCTCTAAAGAAATACGCCAGGATATTTAGAGTCTCTAAATTAATAAGGCGAAAATGTTAGAGTCTCTAAAGGATTATGTCACGAGAGTTACAGTCCCTAAATTAATGAGGCGAATTTCTTAGAGTATCTAACGGAATAGGCCAGGACAGTTAGATTTTCTAAATTAATAAGGCGAAACTCTTAGAGTCTCCAAAGTCATAGGCCAGGAAAGTTAGAGTCTCAAAATTAATTAAGCGAAACTCTCAGACTATCTAAAGGAATAGGCCAGGACAGAGAGTTTCTCAAAATTAATAACGCAAAACTATTAGATTCTCTAAAGGAATAGGCCAGGAAACTTACCGTATCTAAATTAATAAGGCGAAAATTTTAGAGTCCCTAAGTAATAGGCCAGGACAGTTAGGGTCTCAAAATGAATAAGTGGAAACTTTTAGATTATCTAAAGGAATAGTCCAGGACAGTTAGAGTCTCTAAATTAATAAGGCGAAACATTTAGAGTCTCTAAAAGATTAGGCCAAGTCAATTAGGGTCTCTAAATTAATAAGGCGAAACGCTTAGAGTCTCTAAAGGAATAGGCCAGGACTGTTAGTGTCTCTAAATTAATAAGGTGAATCTCTTAGAGTCTCTAAAGGAATAAGCCAGGACAGTTAGTGTCTCTAAATTAATAAGGCGAAATTCTTAGAGTCTCTAAAGGAATAGGCCAGGACAGTTAGAGACTCTAAATTAATAATGCGAAAGTCTCAGTCTCAAGAGGAATAGTGCAGGAGTGTTAGGAACTCTAAATTAATAAGGCGAAATTCTTAGAGACTCTAAAGGAATAGGCCAGGACAGTTAGAGTCTCTAAATTAATAAGGCGAAATTCTTAGAGTCTCTAAAGAAATAGGCCCGTAGATTTAGTGTCTCTAAATTAACAAGGCAAATTTCTTTGAGTCTCTAAATGAATAGGCCAGGACAGTTAGTGTCTGTAAATTAATAAGGCGAAACTCTTAGAGTCTCTAAAGAATTAGGCCAAATCAATTAGGGTCTCTAAATTAATAAGGCGTAACGCTTAGAGTCTCTAAAGAATAGGCCAGGACTGTTAGTGTCTCTAAATTAATAAGGCGAATCTCTTAGAGTCTCTAAAGGAATAAGCCAGGACAGATAGTGTCTCTAAATTAATAAGGCGAAACTCTTAGAGACTCTAAAGGAATAGGCCAGGACAGTTAGAGACTCTACATTAATAATGCGAAAGTCTCAGTCTCAAGACGAATAGTGCAGGAGAGTTAGGGACTCTAAATTAATAAGGCGAAACTCTTAGAGTCACTAAAGGAATACGCCAGGGCAGTTAGTGTCTCTAAATTAATAAGGTGAAACTATAAGAGTCTCTAAAGGAATAGGCCAGGACTGTTAGGGTCTCTAATTTAATAAGGCGAAAGCCTTAGAGCCCCTATAGGAATAGGCCAGGAGAGTTAGAGTCTCTAAATTAATAAGGCGAAACACTTAGAGTCTCTAAAGGAATAGGCCAAGAAAATTAGAGTCTCTAAATTAATAAGGCGAAACTCTTAGAGTCTCTAAAGTAATAGGCTAGGACTGTTAGGGTCTCTAAATGAAAAAGGCGAAAATCTCAGTCTCTAAAGGAATAGTGCAAGAGAGTTAGGATCTATAAATTAAAAGGCGAAACTCTTAGAGACTCTAAAGCAATAGGCCAGGACAGTTAGAGTCTCGAAATTAATAAGGCGAAACTCTTAGAGTCTCTAAAGGAAAAGGCCAGGACATTTGGAGTCTCTAAATTAATAAGGCGAAACCTTTAGGGTCTCTAAAGGAATAGACCAGGACAGTTAGAGTCTCTAAATTAATAAGGCGAAACTATTATATTCTCTAAAGGAATGGGCCAGAAGTGTTAGAGTCTCTAATTTATAAGGCCAAACTCTTAGAGTCTCTAAAGGGATAGGCCACGAGATTTAGAGTCTCTAAATTAATAAGCCGGAACATTTAGAGTCTCTAAAGATATAGGCCAGGAGTGTTAGAGGCACTAAATTATTAAGGCGAAACTCTTAGAGTCTCTAAAGGAATATGCCAGGACAGTTAGTGTCTCTAAATTAATAAGGCGAAATACTTAGAGTCTCTAAAGTATTAGGCCAGGACAGTTAGAGTCTCTAAAGTAATAAGGCGAAACTCTTAGTATCTCTAAAGAAATAAGACAGGAGTGTTAGGGTCTCTAAATTCATAAGGCGAAACACTTTGAGTCTCTAAAGAATTAGGCCAAGAGAGTTAGAGTCTCTAAATTAATAAGGCGAAACTCTTAGAGTCTCTAAAGGAATAGGCCACGAGAGTTAGGGTCTCTAAATTAATAAGGCGAAACGCTTAGAGTCTCTAAAGTAATAGGCCAGGACTGTTAGTTTCTCTAAATTAATAAGGCGAAACAGTAAGAGTCTCTAAAGGAATAGGCCAGGACATTTAGAGTCTCTAAATTAGTAAGGCGAAAATCTTAGAGTTTCTAAAGGAATAGGCCAAGAGATTTAGAGTCTCTAAATTAATAAGTCGGAACCCTTAGAGGCTCTAAAAGAATAGTCCAGGATAGTTAGATTCTCTAAATTAATAAGGCGAATCTCTGAGAGTCTCTAAAGGAATAGGCCAGGATTCTTAGAGACTCTAAATTAATAAGGCGAAAGACTCAGTCTCTAAACGAATAGTGCAGTACCGTTAGGGACTCTAAATTAATAAGGCGAATCTCTTAGAGTCTCTAAAGTAATTGGCCAGGACAGTTAGTGTCACTAAATTAATAAGGCTAAACTCTTAGAATCTCTGAAGGAATAGGCCAAGACTGTTAGGGAATCTAAATTAATAAGGCGAAAGTCTTAGGATCTCTAAAGGAACAAGCCAGGACAGTTAGAGTTTCTATATTAATAACGCGAAAATATTAAAATCTCTTTAGATATAGGCCAGGAAAGTTAGTTTCTAAATTAAAAAGTCGAAAATATAGAGTCTCCAAACTTATAGGACAGGAGAGGTAGAGTCTCTAAATTTGTAACGCGAAAATCTTGTGATCTCTAAAGGAATAGGCTAGGAGTGTTAGAGTCTCAAATTTAATAAGGCGAAACTCTTAGAGTTTCTAAAGGTATAGGGCAGGAAATTAAGTGTCTCTAAATGAATAAGGCGAAACACTTAGGTTCTCTAAAGGAAAAAGCCGGGACAGTTAGGGTCTCTAAATTAATAAGGCGAAACTCTTATGATCTCTAAAGGAATGGGCCAGGACAGTTAGAGTATGTAAATTAATAAGGCGAAAATCTTAGGTATTCTAAAGGAATAGGCCAGGACCGTTAGAGTCTCAAAATTAATAAGGCGATACACTTAGAGTCTCTAAAGGAATAGGCCAGGATAGTTAGTGTCTCTAAATTAATAAGACGAAAATCTTAGTGTCTGTAAAGGAAAAGGCGAGTAGTGTTAATGTCCGTAAATTAATTAGTCGAAAATCTTAGAGTCTCTAAAGAATAGGCCTGCAAAGATAGAGTCTCTAAATTAATAAGGCGATACACTTAGAGTCTCTAAAGGAATAATCCAAGACAGTTAGATTCTCTAAATTAATAAGGCGAAATTCTTAGAGTCTCTAAACGAATAGGCCAGGACAGTTAGTATCTCTAAATTAATAAGGCGAAAATCTTAGAGTCTCTAAAAAATTAGGCCAAGAAATTTAGTGTCTCTAAATTAATAAGGCGAAAATCTTAGAGTCTCTAAAAGAATAGTCCAGCAGGGTTAGGGTCTCTAAACAAATAAGTCGAAACTTTTAGAGTCTCTAAAGAAATAGGCCAGGACATTTAGAGTCTCTAAATTAATAAAGCGAAACTGTATGTGTCTCTAAATGTATAGGCCAAGACAGTTAGAGTAACTAAATTAAGAAGGCGAAACACTTAGAATCTCTAAAGGAATAGACCAGGAGGGTTAGAGTCTCTAAATTAATAAGGCGAAAATCTTAGAGTCTCTAAAGGAATAGGCCAGGGCAGTTAGAGTCTCTAAATTAATAAGGCGAAATTCTTTGAGTCTCTAAAGAAATAGGCCAGGACAGATAGGGTTTCAAAATTAATAAGGCGAAAATTTTAGTTTCTCTAAAGGAATAGGCCAGGACAGTTAGAGTCTCTAAATTAATAAGGCGAAATACTTAGTGTCTCTAAAGGAATAGGCCAAGAAACTTAGGGTCTCTAAATTAATAAGGCCAATATCTTAGAGTCTCTAAAGGAATAGGCCAGGACAGTTTGATTCTCTAATTAATAAGGCTAAACGCTTAGAGTCTCTAAAGGAATAGGCCAGGACTGTTAGATTCTCTAAATTAATAAGACGGAACACTTAGATTCTCTAAAGGTATAGGACAAGGCAATTAGGGTCTCTAAATTAATAAGGCGAAACACTTAGAGTCTCTAAAGAAATAGTACAGGACAGTTAGAGTCTCTAAATTCATAAGGCGAAAATCTTAGAGTCTCTAAAGGAATAGGCAGGGAAAGTTAGGTTCTCTAAATTAATAAGGCGGAACTCTCAGAGTCAATAAAGGTATAGGCCAGGACAGTTAGTATCTCTAAATTAAGAAGGCGAAAAACTCAGAGTCTCTGAAGGAATAGACCAGGACAGTTAGAGTCTCTAAAGTAATAAGGCGAATCTCTTAGAGTCTCTAAATGTATAGGCCAGGAAATTTAAAGTCTCTAATTTAAAAGGCCAAACACTTAGGGTCTCTAAAGGAATCTCTAAATTAGAATCTCTAAATTAATTAGGCGAATCTATGAGATTCTCTAAAGAAATAGGACAGGTCATTTAGAGTCTATAAATTAATAAGGCGAAAAACTTAGGGAATCTAATGGAATAGACCAGGACAGTTAGTGCCTCAAAATATGGCGAAAGTCTCAGTCTCTAAAGGAATAGTGCAGGAGAGTTAGGGGCTCTAAATGAATAAGGCGAAACTATTAGAGTCTCTAAAGTAATAGGCCAGGACTGTTAGGGAATCTAAATTAATAAGGCGGAAGTGTTACTGTCTCTAAAAGAACAAGCCATGAGAATTAGTGTCTCTATAATAATAGCGCGAAAAAGTTATATTCTCTAAAGCAATAGGCCAGGAAATTTAGAGTCTCTAAATTAGGATGTCGAAAATCTTGATTCTCTAAAGTTATAGGCCAGGAGAGTTAGAGTCTCTAAATTAGTAAGGCGAAACACTTGTGATCTTTAAAGGAATAGGCTAATAGTGTTAGGGTCTCTAAAATAATAAGCCGAACCACTTAGAGACTCAAAGGAATAGGCCAAGACTTTTGGAGTCTCTATATTAAAAAGGCTAAGCTCATAGAGTCTCTAAAGGAATAGGCTAGGAGAGTTAGGGTCTCTAAATTAATATGGTGAAACCCTTAGAGTCTCTAAAGGAATAGGTCAAGACAGTTACAATCTCTAAATTAATAAGGCGAAAAACTTAGAGTCTCAAAAGGAATAGGCCAAGACATTTGGGGTCTCTAAATTAATAAGGCGAAACACTTAGAGTCTCTAAAGGAATAGGCCAAGACAGTTAGTGTCTCTAAATTAATAAGGCGAAAAAATTAGAGTCTCCAAAGGAATAAGCCAGGACAGTTAGAATCTCTAAATTAATAAGCCGAAACACTTAGAGTCTCTAAAGGACTAGGTCAGGACAGTTAGAGTCTCTAAATTAATAAGGCGAATGTCTAAGTCTCTAAATGAATAGTGCAGGAGAGTTAGGGTCTCTAAATTAATAAGGCAAACCTTTTAGATTCCCTAAAGTAAGAGGCCAGGATAGTTAGAGTCTCTAAATTAATAAGGCGAAATTCTTAGCGTCTCTACAGGATTAGGCCTGGACAGTTAGAATCTCTAATTTATTAAGGCGAAAATCATAGTGTCTCTAAAGGAATAGGCCAGGAAAGTTAAAATCTCTAAATTAATAAGGCGAAACACTTAGAGTCTCTAAAGGAATAGGCCAGGACAGTTAGAGTCTCTAAATTAATAACGCGTATCTCTTTGAGTCTCTAAAGTAATAGGACAAGAGAGTCAGAGTCTCTAAATTAATAAGGCGAAACCATTTCAGTCTCTAAATTTTAGGCCAGGACGGTTAGAGTCTACATTAATAAGGCGAAAATTTTAGAGTCTCTAAAGGAATAGGCCAGGACAGTTAGAATCTCTAAATTAATAAGGCGAAACACCTAGATTCTCTAAAGGAATAGGCCAAGGCATTTAGAGTCTCTAAATTAATAAGGCGAAATATTTCAATCCCTAAAGATTACGCCAGGAGAGTTAAAGTCTCTAAACTTATAAGGCGAAACTCTTAGAGTCTCTAAAGGAATAGGCCAGGACAGTTAGATTCTCTAATAAATAAGGCGAAACGCTTAGAGTCTCTAAAGGAATAGGCTAGGAGAGTTAGAGTCTCTAAATTAATAAGGCGAAAAACTTAGAGTCTCAAAAGGAATATGCCAAGATATTTGGAGTCTCTAAATTAATAAGGCGAAACACTTAGAGTCTCTAAAGGAATAGGCCAGGACAGTTAGGGTCTCTAAATTAATAAGATGAAACTCTTAGAGTCTCTAAAGAATTAGGCCAAGACAGTTAGATTCTCTAATTTAATAAGGCCAAACACATAGAGTCTCAAAAGGAATAAGCCGCGACAGTTAGAATCTTAAAAATTAATGAGGCGAAGCACTCAGAGTCTCTAAAGGAATAGGCCAGGACAGTTAGTGTCCCTAAATTAATAAGGGGAATGTCTCAGTCTCTAAAGGAATAGTGCAGGAGAGTTAGGCGCTCTAAATTAATAAGGCGAACCTTTTAGATTCCCTAAAGTATTAGGCCAGGACAGTTAGAGTCTCTAAATTAATAAGGCGTAATTCTTAGAGTCTTTAAAGGAATAGGCCAGGACAGCTAGAATCTCTAAATTAATAAGGCGAAACTATTAAGTCTCTAAAGGAATAGGCCAGTACAGTTAGAATCTCTATATTAATAAGGCGAAAAACTTAGAGTCTCTAAAGGAATAGGCCAGGAGAGTTAGAGTTTCTAAATTAATAAGGCGAATTTCTTTGAATGTCTAAAGGAATAGACCAGGAGTGTTAGGGTCTCTAAATTAATAAGGCGAAACTCTTCGGGTCTCTAAAGGAATAGGCCAGGACAGTTAGAGTCTCTAAATTAATAAGGCGAAAAACTTAGAGTCTCTAAAGTAATAGGACAAGACAATTAGTGTCTCTAAATTAATAAGGCGAAAACATTTCAGTCTCTAAAGATTAGGCCAGTACGGTTAAATTAGTAAGCGAAACATTTCAGTCTCTAAAAATTAGGCCAGGAGAGTTAGAGTCTCTAAACTAATAAGGCGAAACACTTAGAGTCTCTAAAGGAATAGGCCAGGACTGTTAGATTCTCTAATAAATAAGGCGAAACGCTTAGAGTCTCTAAAGGAATAGGCTAGGAAAGTTAGAGTCTCTAAATTAATAAGGCGAAACACTTAGAATCTCAAAAGGAATAGGCCAAGACATTTGGAGTCTCTAAATTAATAAGGCGAAAATCTTACAGCCCCTAAAGGAATAGGCCAGGACATTTAGGGTCTCTAAATTAATGAGGTGAAACTCTTAGAGCCTCTAAAGAAATAGGCCAAGACATTTAGGTTCTCAAAATTAATAAGGCCAAACACTTAGAGTCTCAAAAGGAATAAGCCACGACAGTTAGAATCTCTAAATTAATAAGGAGAAACACTTAGAGTATCTAAAGGAATAGGCCAGGACAGTTAGTGTCTCAAAATTAATAAGGCGAATATCTCAGTCCCTAAAGGAATAGTGCAGGAGAGTTAGGCGCTCTAAATTAATAAGGCGAACCTTTTAGATTCCCTAAAGTAATAGGCCAGGACAGTTAGAGTATCAAAATTAAGAAGGCGAAATTCTTAGAATCTTTAAAGGAATAGGCCAGGAAAGTTAGAATCTCTAATTTAATTAGGCGAAACTCTTAGAGTCTCTAAAGGAATAGGCCAGGACAGTTAGAATCTCTAAATTAATAAGGCGAAACATTTAGAGTCACTAAAGGATTAGGCCAGGACAGTTAGAATCTCTAAATTAATAAGGCGAATCTCTTTGAGTCTCTAAAGGAATAGGCCAGGACTGTTAGGGTCTCTAAATTAATAAGGCGAATAACTTAGGGTCTCTAAAGGAATAGGACAGGAGTGTTACGGTCTCAAAATTAATAAGGCGTAAAACTTAGAGTCTCTAAAGTAATAGGCCAACAGAGTTAGTGTCTCTAAATTAATAAGGAGAAAAAATTTCAGTCTCTAAAGATTAGGCCAGTACGGTTAGAGTCTCTAAATTAATAAGGCGAAAATTTTAGAGTATCTAAAGAATAAGCCTGGACAGTTAGAGTCTCTAAATTAATAAGGCGGTACAACTAGATTCTCTAAAGTAATAGGCCAAGGCTGTTAGAGTCTCTAAAATAATACGGCGAAACATTTCAGTCTCTAAAGATTAGGCCAGGGAAGTTAGAGTCTCTAAACTAATAAGGCGAAACTCTTAGAGTCTCTAAAGGAAAAGGCCAGGACAGTTAGACTTTCTAATTAAGAAGGCGAAACGCTTAGAGTCTCTAAAGGAATAGGCCAGGACATTTAGGGTCTCTAAATTAATAAGGCGAAACACTTAGAGTCTCTAAAGGAACAGGTCAGGACATTTAGAGTCTCTAAATTAATAAAGCGAAATTCTTAGAGTCTCTAAAGGAATAGGCCAGGACATTAAGAGTCTCTAAATTAATAAGGCGAAAAAGTTAGGGTCTCTAAATATAGGACAAGAATGTTAGGGTCTCTAAATTAATAACGTCGAATATCTTAGAGTCTCTAAAGTAATAGCCCAGGACAGTTAGATTCTCTAAATTAATAAGGCGAATCTCTTAGGATCTCTAAAGGAATAGGCCAGGAGAGTTAGAGTCTCTAAATTAATAAGGCTAAACTCTTAGAGGATCTAAATGTATAGGCCAGGAGAGGTAGAGTCTCTAAATTAATAAGGCGAAACACTTAGAGTCTCTAAAGGAATAAACCAGGACATTTAGTGTCTCTAAATTAATAAGGCGAAACTCTTAAAGTCTCTAAAGAAATAGGCCAGGATATTTAGGGTCTCTAAATTATTAAGGCGAATCTCTTAGTGTCTCGAAAGAAATAGGCCAGGAGTTTTAGAGCCTCTAAATTAATAAGGCGAAACCCTTAGAGTCTCTAAATGAATAGGCCAGGACAGTTAGTGTCTCAAAATTAATAAGGCGAAACTCTTAGAGTCTCTAAAGGTATAGGCCAGTACAATTGGAGTAGCTAAATTAATAAGGCGAAACACTTAGAGTCTCTAAAGGATTAGGCCAGGAGAGTTAGTGTCTTTAAATTAATAAGGCGAAAATATTAGGGTCGCTAAAGGAATAGGCTAGGACAGTTAGAGTCTCTAAATTAATAAGGCGAAAATCTTAGAGTCTCTAAAGGAATAGGGCAGGACAGTTAGAGTCTCAAATTTAATAAGACGAAAATCTTAGAGTCTCTAATGGAATAGGACAGGAGAGTTAGAGTCTCTAAATTAATAAGGCGAAACTCTTAGAGTCTCTAAAGGAATAGGCCAGGACTGTTAGTGTCGCTAAATTAATAAGCCGAAACACTTAGAGTCTCCAAAGGAATAGGCCAGGACTGTTAGAGTCTCTAAATTAATAAGGCGAAATTCTTAGAGTCTCTAAAGGAAAAGGCCAGGCCAGTTAGGGTCTCTAAATTAATAAGGCGAAAGTCTCAGCCTCGAAATTAATAGTGCAGGACAGTTAGGGACTCTAAATGAATAAGGCGAAACACTTAGAGTCTCTAAAGAAATAGGCCAGGACAGATAGATTCTCTAAATTAATAAGACGAAACTCTTAGGGTCTCTAAAAGTTTAGTTCAGGACAGTTAGAGTCTCTAAATTAATAAGTCGAAATTCTTAGAGTCTCTAAAAGAATAGGCCAAGTCAGAGTCTCAAAATTAATAAGGCGAAACTCTTAGAGTCTCTAAAGGAATAGTCCAAGAGAATTAGTGTCCCTAAATTTATAAGGCGGAATTCTAAAAGCCTCCAAAGAATAGGCCATGAAAGTTAGAGTCTCTAAATTTAAAAGTCGAATCTCTAGTGTCTCTAAGGTTATAGGCCAGGAGAGCTGGAGTCTCTAAATTTGTAAGGCGAAACTCTTATGATCTCTAAAGGATTAGGCTAGGAGAGTTAGGGTCTCTAAATTAATAAGGCGAAATTCTTAGAGTCTCAAAAGGATTAGGCCAAGAGATTTAGCGTCTCTAAATTAATAAGGCGAAACACTTAGAGTCTCTAAAGGAATAGGCCAGGACAGTTAGGGTCACTAAATTAATAAGTTGAAACTCTTAGAGTCTCTAAAGAAATAGGCCAAGACAGTTAGAGTCTCTAAATTAATAAGGCGAAACGCTTAGATTCTCTAAAGGAATAGACCAGAACAGTTAGAGTCTCTAAATTAATAAGGCGAAAGTCTTAGAGTCTCTAAAGCTATAGACCAGGACAGTTAGTTTCTCTAAATTAATAAGTCGAAAGGCTTAGATTCTCTAAAGGATTAGGCCAGGACAGTTAGTGTCTCTAAAATAATAAGGCGAAAGTCTCAGTCTCTAAAGGAATCGTGCATGTCATTTAGGCGCTCTAAATTAATAAGGCGAAACTCTAAGAGTCCCTAAAGTAATAGGCCAGGACAGTTAGAGTCTCTAAATTAATAAGGCAAAAACTTAGAGTCTCTAAAGGAATAGGCCAGGAAAGTTAGAGTCTCTAAATTAATAAGGCGAAACCCTCAGAATCTCTAAAGAAAAGGCCAGGACAGTTAGGGTCTCTAAATTAAGAAGGCGAAACTCTTAGAGTCTCTAAAGAAAGAAGGCCAAGACAGTTAGAGTCTCTAAATTAATAAGGCGAAATATTAAACTCTCTAAAAATTACGCCAGGACAGTTAGGGTCTCTAAATTAATAAGGCGAAACTCTCAGAGTCTCTAAAGGAATAGGCCAGGGCAGTTAGATTCTCTAATTAATAAGGCGAAACGCTTAGAGACTCTAAAGGAATAGGCCAGGAGAGTTAGATCCTCTAAATTATTAAGGCGAAACAATTAGAGTCTCTAAAGTAACAGGCCAGGAGAGTGAGAGTCTCTAAATTGATAAGGCGAAACTCTTGGAATCTCTAAAGGAATAGGCCAGTACAGTTAGAGTCTCTAAATTAATAAGGCGAAACACTTAGAGTCTCTAAAGAAATAGGCCAAGAGTGTTATAGTCTTTAAATTAATAAGGCGAAAATCTTAGTTTCTCTAAAGGAATAGGACAGGACAGTTAGTGTCTCTAAATTAATAAGGCGAATCTCTTAGTGTCTCTAAAGGAATAGGCCAGGAAAGTTGGAGTCTCAAATTTAATAAGGCGCAAATCTTAGAGACTCTAAAGTTTTAGGCCAGGAATGTTAGAGTCTCTAAATTAATAAGCCGAAAATTTTAGTGTCTCTAAAGGATTAGGCCAGGACAGTTAGGGTCACTAAATTAATGAGGCGAAAATCTTAGAGTCTCTAAAGAAATAGGCAAGGACAATTACAGTCTCTAAAATAATAAGGCGAAATATTCAGAGGCTCTAAAGTATAGGCCAGGACAGTTAGAATCTCTAAATTAAGAAGGCGAAACTCTCAGAGTCTCTAAAGCAAGAGGCCAGGACTGTGAGGGTCTCATATTAATAAGGCGAAAATTTAGAGCCTCTAAAGAAATAGGCCAGGAGGCTCTAAATTAATCAGGCGAAACACTTAGAGTCTCTAAAGTAATTGGCCAGGAGAGTTAGAGTCTCTAAATGAATAAGGTGAAACACTTAGAATATAGGCCAGGAGAGTTAGAGTCTCTAAATTAATAAGGCGAAAAACTTAGAGTCTCTAAAGGAATAGGCCAAGAGTGTCAGAGTCTCTAAATTAATAAGGCGAAATTCTTAGAGTCTCTAAAGCAATAGGCCAGGACAGTTAGGGTCTCAAATTAATAAGGCGATAATTTTAGAGTCTCTAAAGGAATAGCCCAGCAAAGTTAGGTTCTCTAAATTAATTAGTCGTAATTCTTAGAGTCTCTAACGTAATTGGCCAGGGGAGTAAGTGTCTCCAAATGAATAAGGCGAAACCCTTAGAGTCTCTAAAGGAACAGGCCAGGAGTGATAGGGTCTCTAAATTAATAGGAAGAAAATCTTAGAGTCTCAGAAGTAATAGTCCAGGAGAGCTAGGGTCTCTAAATTAATAAGGCAAATCTCATAGAGTCTCAAAATGTATAGGCCAGGAGAGTTAGTCTCTAAATTAATAAGGCGAAATATTCAGAGTCTCTAAAGCAATAGGCCAGGGCAGTTAGAGTCTCTAAATTAATAAGGCGAAACTCTTAGAGTCTCTAAAGGAATAGGCCAGGACAGTTAGGTTCTCCAAATGAATAGGGCGAAAGTCTCAGTCTCTAAATTTATAGTGCAGGAGAGTTAGTGTCTCTAAATTAATAAGGCGATTCACTAAGGTTCTCTAAACGAATAGGCCAGGACAGTTAGATTCTCTAAATTAATAAGGCGATATTCTTGGGATCTCTAAAAGAATAGGCCAGGACAGTTAGAGACTTTCAATTAAAAAGACGTAAACCTTTGATTCTTTAAAGTTATAGGCCAGGACAGTTAGAGACTCTAAATTAATAAGGCGAAACTCTTAGATTCTCTAAAGGAATAGGCCAGGAGATTTAGAGTCTCATTATTAATAAGCCGAAACACTTGGAGTCCCTAAAGGAATAGGCCAGGATTGTTAGAGACAATAAATGCATAAGGCGAAAGTCTCAATCTCTAATGGAATAGTGCAGGAGGGTTATGGTCTCTAAATTAATAAGGCGAAAAACTTAGAGTCTCTAAAGGAATAGGCCAGGGCAGTTAGAGTCTCTAAATTAATAAGGCGAAACTTTCAGATTCTCTAAAGGAATAGGCCAGGACAGTTAGAGTCTCTAAATTAATAAGGCGAAACTCTTAGATTCTGTAAAGAAATAGGCCAGGACAGTTAGTTTCTCTAAATTAATAAGGCGAAAAACTTAGAGTCTCTTAAGTTATAGGCCAGGACACTTAGAGTCTCTAAATTAATAAAGTGAAAATCTCAAAGTCTCTAAAGGATAGGCAAGGATATTTAGCGTCTCTAATTTAATAAGGCGAAACTCTTAGATTCTCTAAAGTAATAGGCCAGGACAGTTAGAGTCTCTAAATTAATAAGGCGAAACTCTTAGTGTCTCTAAAGGAATAGGCCAGGACAGTTAGAATTCCTAAATTAATAAGGCGAAAATCTTAGAGTCTCTAAAGGAATAGGCCAGGACTGTTAGAGACTCTAAATTAATAAGGCGAATATCTCAGTCTCTAAAGAAATTGTGCAGGGCAGTTAGGGGCTCTAAATTAATAAGGCGAAACTTTTAGAGTCTCTAAAGGAATAGGCCAGGACAGTTAGAGAGTTTAAATTAATAAGACGAAACACTTAGGGTCTCTAAAGGAATAGGCCAATACAGTTTTAGTCTCTAAATTAATAAGGCGAAACCCTTAGAGTCTCTAAAGGAATAGGCCAAGATCTTTAGAGTCTCTAAATTATTAATGCGAAATCCTTAGAGTCTCTAAAGGAATAGCCCCGGACAGTTAGTTTCTGTAAATTAATATGGCGAATCTCTTAGAGTCCCTAAAGGAATAGGCGAGGAATAATATTGTCTCTAAATTAAAAAGGCGAAACTCTTAAAGTCTCTGTAGGAAAAGGGCAGGTGTGTTAGAGTCTCTAAATTAATAAGGCGAAACACCTAGTGTCTCTAAAGGAATAGGCCAGGACAGTTAGAGTCTTAAAATAATAAGGAGAAACACTTAGAATCTCTAAAGAAATAGGCCAGGAATGTTAGGCTCTCTGAATGAATAAGTCGAAAGCCTCAGTCTCTAAAGGAATAGTGCAGGAGTGTTAGGGTCTCTAAATTAATAAGGCGAAACTCTTAGAATCTCTAAAGGAATAGGCCAGGACATATAGAGTGTCGATTTTAATAAGGCAAAACTCTTAGACTCTCTAAAGGAATAGACCAGGAGAGTTAGATTCTCTAAATTAATAAGGCGAAACTCTTAGAGTCTACAAGGTTTAGGCCAGGACAGTTAGAGACTCTAAATTAATTAAGCGAATATATAAGAATCTCTAAAGGAATAGGCCAGGATAGTTAGATTCTCTAAATTAGTAAGGCGAAACTCTTAGAGTTTCTAAAGTATTATGCCTGGACAGTTAGAGTCTCTAAATTAATAAGGCGAAACACTTAGAGGCACTAAAGGAATAGGCCAGGACAGTTAGAGTCTCTAAATTAATAAGGTGAATCTCTTAGAGTCTCTAAAGGAATAGTCCAGGACAATTAGAGTCTCTAAATTAATAAGGCGAAAATTTTCGAGTCTCTAAATGAATAGGCCAGGACACTTAGTGTCTCTAAATTAATAAGGCGAATCACTTAGTGTCTCTAAAAGTATAAGCCAGGACAGTTAGAGTCTCTAAATTAATAAGGCGAACACTTAGAGTCTCTAAAGGAATAGGCCAGGAGAGTTAGAGACTCTAAATTAATAAGGCGAAAATCTCAGTCTCTAAAGGAATAGTGCAGTAGAGTTAGGGGCTCTAAATTAATAAGGTGAAACTCTTTGAGTCTCTAAAGGAATAGGCCAGGACAGTTAGAGTGTCTAAATTAATAATGCGTAACACTTAGAGTCTCTAAAGGAATAGGTCAGGACAGTTAGAGTCTCTAAATTAATAAGGCGAAACTCTTAGGGTCCCTAAAGGAATAGGCCAGGAGAGTTAGAGTCTCTAAATTAATAAGGCGAAACTCTTAGAGTCTCTAAAGGGATAGGCCAGCACAGTTAGAATCTTTAAATTTATAAGGCGAAACACTTAGAGACTCTAAAGGTATAGGCCAGGATTGTTAGAGCCTCTAAATTAATAAGGCGAAAGACTCAGTCTCTAAACGAATAGTGCAGGACAGTTAGGGGCTCTAAATTAATAAGGCGAAACCCTTAGCGTCACTAAAGTAATAGGCCAGGACAGTTAGAGTCACTAAAATATTAAGGCTAAATTTTAGAGACTCTAAAGGAATAGGCCAGGACTGTTAGGGATTCTAAATTAATAAGGCGTAAGCCTTAGTATCTCTAAAGGAACAAGCCAGGACAGTTAGAGTCTCTATATTAATAGCGCGAAAATATTATAGTCTCTAATGTTATAGGCCAGGAGAATTAATTTCTCTAAACTAAAAAGTCGAAAATCTAGAGTCTCTAAACTTATAGGACAGGGGAGTTAGAGTCTCTAAATTTGTAACGCGAAACTCTTGTGATCTCTAAATGAAATAGGCCAGGACAGTTAGAGTCTTAAATTTAATAAGACGAAAATCTTAACCTCTCTAAAGGAATAGGCCAGGAAATTTAGTGTCTCTAAATAAATAAGGCGAAAATCTTAGAGTATCTAAAGGAAAAGGACGGGACACTTAGAGTCTCTAAATTAATAAGGCGAAACCCTTAGAGTCCCTAAAGGAATAGGGCAGGACAGTTAGTGTCTCTAAATTAATAAGTCGAATCTCTTAGAGTCTCGAAAGTATTAGGCCAGGACATTAGGGTCTCTAAATTAATAAGGCGAAACACTTATAGTCTCTAAAGGAATGGGCCAGGATAGTTAGAGTCTCTAAATTAATAAGGCCAAAATCTTAGAGTCTCTAAAGGTTTATGCCAGGAAAGTTAGAGTCTCTAAATTAATAAGGCGAAACCCTTAGAGTCTCTAAAGGAAAATGACGGGAGTGTTAGGGTCTCTACATTAATAAGGCGAAATTCTTCTAGTCCTTAAAGGATTAGGCCACGAGAGTTAGGGTCTCTAAATTAATAAGGCGAAACCCTTAGGTTCTCTAAAGGAATAGGCCAGGACAGTTAGAGTAACTAAATTAATATTTCGAATATATTAGTGTCACTAAAGGAATAGGCCAGGAGTGTTAGGGTCTCTAAATTAATAAGGCGAAACTCTTAGAGTGTGTAAAGGAATAGGCCAGGAATGTTAGAGTTTCTAAATTAATAAGGCGAAACTCGTAGAGTCTCTAAAGGAATAGTCCAGGTGAATTAGAGTCTCTAAATTAATAAGGCGAAACAATTAGTGTCTCTAAAGGATTAGAGAAGGACAGTTAGATTCTCTAAATTAATAAGGCCAAACACTTAGAGTCTCTAAAGGAATGGGCCAGGAGATTTAGAGCCTCTAAATTAATAAGGCGAAACTCTTAGAGTTTCTAAAGGAATAGGCCAGGACTGTTAGAGACTCTAAATTAATAAAGCGAAACTCTTATAGTCTCTAAAGGAATAGGTCAGGACAGTTAGAGTCTCTAAATTAATAAGGCGAATCACTTAGAGTCTCTAAAGTAATAGGCCACGACTGTTAGATTCTCTAAATTAATAAGGCGAAACACTTATAGTCTCTAAAAGAATAGGCAAGGGCAGTTAGAGTCTCTAATTTAATAAGGCGAAACTCTTAAATTCTCTATAGGAATGGGCCAGGAATGTTAGAGTAACTAAATTAATAAGGCGAAATTCTTAGAGTCTCTAAAGGTATAGGCCAAGAGAGTTAGAGTCTGTAAATTAATCTGGCGAATCTCTTAGAGTCTCTAAAGGAATAGGCTAGGACTGTTAGAGTCTCTAAATTTATAAGAAGAAAATTTAGAGTCTCTAAAGGAATAGACTAGGAGAATTAATGTCTCTAAATTAATAAGGCGTAACCCTTAGTGTCCCTAAAGTAATAGGCCAGGACAGTTAGAGTCTCTAATTTAATAAGGCGAAACTAATAGAGTCTCTAAAGTATTAGGCCAGGAGTGTTAGATTCTCTAAATTAATAAGGCGAATCTCTTAGAGTCTCTAAATGAATAGGCCAGGACAGTTAGTGTCTCTAAATTAATAAGGCGAAACACTTAGAGTCTCTAAAGAATAGGCCATTAGAGTTAGATATTCTAAATTTATAAGCGAAAGACTCAGTCTCTAAAGGAATAGTGCAGGATAGTTAGGGGCTCTAAATGAATAAGGCGAAATTATTAGAGTCACTAAAGGAATAGGCCCGGACAGTTAGAGTCTCTAAATTAATAAGGCGAATATCTTAGGGTCTCTAAAGCAAGAGCCAGAACTGTTAGGGAATCTATATTAATAAGGCGAAAGTCTTAGGTTCTCTAAAGTAACTTGCCAGGAGTGTTAGAGTCTATATATTAATAGGGCGAAAATGTTATTGTCTCTAAATGGGTATGCCAGGACTGTTAGAGTCTCTAAAATAAAATGTTTAAACACTAGAGTCTCTAACGTTATAGGCCAGAAGAGTTAGAGTCTCTAAATTTTTAAGTCGAATCTCTTGCGATCTCTAAAGGAATAGGCTAGGAGTGTTAGAGTCTCTAAATTAATAAGGCGAAACTCTTAGAGTCTCAAAAGGAATAGGCCAGGAAATTTAGATTCTCGAATTAATAAGGCGAAACTTTTAGAATCTCTAAAGGAATAAGCCAGGAGAGCTATGGTCTCTAAATTAATAAGCCGAAACTCTTAGAGTCTCTAAAGTAATAGGCCAGGACAGTTAGAGTCTCGAAATTAATAAGGCGAAACTCTTAGAGTCTCTAAAGGAATGGGAGAGGACTGTTAGAGTCCCTAAATTAATAAGGCGAAACTCTTAGAATCTCTAAAGGAATAGGCCAGGACTGTTAGAGTCTCTAAATTAATAAGGCGAAACCCTTAGAGTCTCTAAAAGAATAGTCCAGGATAGTTAGAGTCTCTAAATTAATAAGGCGAAACTCTTAGTGTCTCTAAAAGTATAGGCCAGTAGTGTTAAAATCTCTAAATTAATAAGGCGAAACACTTAGAGTCTCTAAAGGAATAGGCCTGGACAGGTAGAGTCTCTAAATTAATAAGGCGAGACTCTTAGAATCTCTAAAGGAATAGACCAGGACAGTTAGAGTCTCTAATTTAATAAGGCGAAACTCGTTGAGTCTCTAAACGAATAGGCCAGGACAGTTAGAATCTCTAAATTAATAAGGCGAAACACTTAGAGTCTCTAAAGGAATAGGCCAAGACAGTGAGTGTCTCTAAATAAATAAGGCGAAACTCTTAGAGTCTCTAAAGGAAAAGGCCAGGATATTTAGTGTCTCTAAATTAATAAGGCGAAACTCTCAGAGTCTCTAAAGGAATAGGAGTGGACAGTTAGGGTCCCTAAATTAATAAGGCGAAATCCTTAGTGTCTCTAAAGGAATATGCCAAGAGATTTAGAGTCTCTAAATTAATAAGACGAAACTCTTAGAGTCTCTAAAGGAATAGGCCAGGACAATTAGAATCTCTAAATTAATAAGGCGAAACACTTATTGTCTCTAAATGAATAGGCCAGGACAATTAGGTTCTCTAAATAAATAAGGCGAAAATTTTAGATTCTCTGAAGGAATAGGCCAGGTCAGTTAGTGTCTCTAAATTAAGAAGGCGAAACCATTAGTTTCTCTAAAGGAATAGGCCAAGACAGTTAGAGTCTCTAATTTAATAAGGCTAAAATATTTCAGTCTCTAAAAATTAGACCAGGACGTTTAGAATCTCTAAATTAATAAGGCGAAATTCTTAGATTCTCTAAAATAATAGGCCAGGAGTGTTAGTGTCTCTAAATGAATAAGGCGGAACTCTTAGATTCTCTAAAGGAATAGGCCAAGGCAGTTAGTGTCTCTAAAATAATAAAGCGAAAATTTTTCAGTCTCTAAAGATTAGGCGAGGGCTGTTAGAGTCTCTAAATTAGTAAGTCGAAAATTTTAGAGTCTCTAAAGGAATAGGCCAGGACAGTTAGATTCTCTAATTAATAAGGCGAAACGCTTAGAATCTCTAAAGGAATAGGCCAGGACACTTAGGGTCTCTAAATTAATAAGGCGAATCTATTAGAGTCTCTATAGAAATAGGCCCAGACAATTAGAGTCTCTAAATTAATAAGGCGAATATCTTAGAGTCTCTAAAGGAATAGGCCAAGACATTTAGAGTCTCTAAACTAATAAGGCGAAACTCTGAGTGTCTCTAAAGAAATAGGCTAGGACAATTAGTGTCTCTAAATTAATAAGGCGAAACTTTTAGAGTCCCTAAAGGAATAGGTCAGGACATTTAGAGTCTCTAAATTAATAAGGCGAAATTCTTTGAGTCTCTAAAGGAATAGGACAGTACAGTTAGGGTCTCTAAATTAATACGGTGAAACTCTTAGAATCTCTAAGGAATAGGCCAGGACAGTTAGAGTCTCTAAATTAATAAGTGGACACACTTAGAGTCTCTAAATTAATAGGCCAAGACAGATACAGTCTCTAAATTAATAAGGCGAAACACTTTCAGTCTCTAAATATTAGGCTAGTGTGATTAGAGTCTCTAAATTAATAAGGCGAAAAACTTAGAGTCTCTAAAGGAATAGGCCAGGAGAGTTAGAGTCTCAAAATTAATATGGCGAACACTTAGATTCTCTAAAGGATTAGGCCAAGGCAGTTAGTGTCTCTAAATTAATAAGGCGAAACATTTTAGTCTCTAAAGATTAGGCCAGGTCCGTTAGACTCTCTAAATTAATAAGGCGAATCTCTTGGAGTCTCTAAAAGTGTAGGGAAAGAGAGTTAGTTTCTCTAATTAATAAGGCGAAACGCTTAGAGTCTCTAAAGAAATAGGACAGGATATTTAGATTCTCTAAATTAATAAGGCGAAACACATAGAGTCTCTAAAGGAACAGGCCAGGACATTTAGAGTCTCTACATTAATAAGGCGAAAATCTTAGTGTCTCTAAAGGAATAGGCCAGGACAGTTAGGGTCTCTAAATTAATAAGGCGAAACTCTTAGAGTGTCTAAAGAATAGGACAGGACAGTTAGAGTCTCTAAATTAATAAGGCGAAATTCTTAGAGTCTCTAAAGGAATAAGCCAGGACAGTTAGAGTCTCTAAATTAATAAGGCGAAACTCATAGAGTCTCTAAAGGAACAGGCCAGGAAAGTTAGTGTCTCTAAAATAATAAGGCAAAAATATTAGAGTCTCTAAAGGAATAGGCCAGGACAGTTAGAGTCTCTAAATTAATAAGGCGAAACACTTAGAATCTCTAAAGGAATAGGCCAGGACAGTTAGTGTCTATGAATTAATAAGGCGAAACTGTCAGTCTCTAAAGGTATAGGCCAGGAGAGTTAGAATCTCTAAATTTAGAAGACGAAAATCTCAGAGTCTCTAAAGGAATAGGCCAGGAGAGTTAGAGTCTCTAAATTAATAAGGCGAAACTCTTAGAGTCTCTAAATGTATACGCCAGGACGGTTAGAGTCTCTAAATTAATAAGGCGAAAATCTTAGAGTCTCTAAAGGAATAGGCCAGGACTGTTAGGGTCTCGAAATTAATAAGGCGAAAAGTTTAGAGTCTCTAAAGGAATAGGCCAGAGCAGTTAGAGTCTCAAATTAATAAGGCGATACTCTTAGAGTCTCTAAAGGAATAGGCCAGGAAAGTTAGAGTCTCTAAATTAATAAGGCGAATTTCTTAGAGTCTCTAAGGAATTGGCCAGGACAGTTAGAGTCTCTAAATTAATAAGGCGAAATAATTAGTGCCTCTAAAAAAAAGGCCAATAGAGCTAGAGTATCTAAATGAATAAGGCGAAAATCTTTGAGTCTCTGAATGAATAGGCCAGGGGAGTTAGCGTCTCCAAATTAATAAGGCGAAATTAATAGAGTCTCTAAGGATATAGGCCAGGACAGTTCGAGTCTCTAAATTAATAAGGCGAAAATCTCAGAGTCTCTAAAGTAATAGGCCAGGGCAGTTAGAGTATCTCAATTAATAAGACGAAACTCTTAGAGCCTCTAAAGTAATAGGCCAGGAACGTTAGAGTCTCTAAATTAAAAATGCGAAACTCTTAGAGTCTCTAAAGGAATAGGCCAGGACAGTTAGTGTGTCTAAATGAATAAGGCGAAAGTTTCAGTCTTTAAAGGAATAGTGCAGGGGAGTTAGGGTCTCTAAATTAATAAGGCGAAATTTAATGAGTCTCTAAAGGAATTGGCCAGGACAGTTAGAGTCTCTAAATTAATAAGGCGAAATTCGTGAAGTCTCTAAAGGAATAGGCCAGGACAGTTAGAGTCTCTAAATGAAAAATGCGAAACACTTAGATTATCTAAATATATAGGCCAGGACACTTAGAGTCTCCTTATTAATAAGGCGAAAATTTTAGGTTCTCTAAAGGAATAGGCCAGGAGAATTACAGTCTCTAATTTAATAAGGCGAAACTCTTGGGGTCCCTAAAGGAATAGGCCAGGACATTTAGGGTCTCTAAATGAATAAAGCGAAACTCTGTCTCTAAAGGAATAATGCAGGAATGTTAGGGTCTCTAAATTAATAAGGCGAAAATCTTAGAGTCTCTAAAGGTATAGGCCAGGTCAGTTCGAGTCTCTAAATTAATAAGGCGAAACTCTCAGAGTCTCTAAAGGAAGAGGCCAGGAGAGGTAGAGTCTCTAAATTAATAAGGCGAAACTCTTCGAGTCTCTAAAGGAATAGGCCAGGACAGTTAGTTTCTCTAAATTAATAAGGCGAAAATCTTAGAGTCTCTTTAAGTTATAAGCCAAGACAGATACAGTCTCTAAATTAATAAAGCGAAACTCTCAGTGTCTCTAAAGGAATAGGCCAGGAAAGTTAGATTCTCTAAATTAATAAAGCGAAACACTTATAGTCTCTAAAGGAATAGGCCAGGAGTGTTAGAGTCTCTAAATTAATAAGGCGAATTTCTCAGTCTCTAAAGGAATAGTGCAGGACAGTTAGGGGCTTTAAATTAATAAGTCGAACGTCTTAGAGTCTCTAAAGCAATAGTACAGGAGAGTTAGAGTCTCTAAATTAAAAAGACGAAATTCTTAGTGTCTCTAAAAGAATAGGCCAGGACAGTTAGAGAGACAAAATGAATAATGTGAAACACTTTGAGTCTCTAAAGGAATAGGTCAGGGCAGTAAGAGTCTGTAAATTAATAATGCGAAACTCTTAGTGTCTCTAAATGAATAGGCCAGGACAGTTAGAGTTTGTAAATTAATAAGGCGAAAATCTTAGAGTCTCTAAAGGTATAAGCCAGGACTCTTAGAGACTCTAAATTAATAAGGCGAAACACTTAGAGTCTCTATAGGAATAGGCCAGTAGAGTTAGGGTCTCTAAATTAATAAGGCGAAACACCTGGAGTCTTTAAAGGAATAGGCCAGGACAGATAGAGTCTCTAAACTAATAAGGCGAAACACTTAGAGTCTCTAAAGGAGTAGGCCAAGACAGTTAGTGTCTCTAAATGAATAAGGCGAAAGCTTCAGTCTCTAAAGGAATAGTGCAGGAGAGTTAGGGTCTCTAAATTAATAAGGCGAAACACTTAGAGTCTCTAAAGTAATAGGACAGGACAGTTAGAGTCTCTATACCAATAAGGCGAAACACTTAGAGTCTCTAAAGGAAAAGGCCAGGACAGTTAGTGCCTCTAAATTAATAAGGCGAAAATTTTAGAGTCTCTAAAGGAATAGGCCAGGAAAGTAAGGTTCTCTAAATTAAAAAGGCAAATTACTTAGAGTCTCTAAAAAAATAAGCCAGGACAGTTAGAGTCTCTAAATTAATAAGGCGAAACACATTGAATCCCTAAAGAATTAGGCCAGAAGAAAGAAATAGGCAAGGTAGAAGAAAGAAATAGGCAAGGTAGGTTAGAGTCTCTAAATTATTAGGGCGAAACTCCAAGAGTCTGTACAGTAATAGGCCAGGACAGTTGGGGTCTCTAAATTAATAAGGCGAAAAACTTATAGGCTCTAAAGGAATACGCCAGGACTCTTAGAGTCTCTAATTTAATAAGGCGAAAAGGTTAGTCTCTAAATGTATAGGCCAGGACATTTAGGGTCTCTAAATTAATAAGCTAAATCTCTTTGAGTCTCTAAAGAAATAGGCCAGGACAGTTAGAGTCTATAAATTAATAAGGCGAAACATTTAAAGTCTCTAAATGAATAGGCCAGGATAGTTAGATTATCTAAATTAATAAGCCGAAACACTTAGAGTCTCCAAAGTTATAGGCCAGGACACTTAGGGTCTCTAAATTAATTAATCGAAACTCCTAGAGTCTCTAAGGAAATAGGTCAGGACAGTTAGATTCTCTAAATTAAAAAGGCGACACTCTTAGAGTTTCTAAAGGAATAGGCCTGGAGTGTTAGAATCCCTAAAATAATAAGGCGAAACACTTAGAGTCTCTAAAGAAATAGGCTAGGAATTATAGAGTCTCTAAATTAATATGTCGAATAAATTAGAGTCTCTAAAGGAATAGGCCAGGACTGTTAGGGTCTCTAAATTAATAAGGCGAAACTCTTAGAGTCTCTAAAGTAATAGGCCAAGACAATTAGAGTCTCTAAATTAATAAGGCGAAACTCTTAGATTCTCTAAAGGATTAGGCCAGGAATGATAGTGTCTCTAAATTAATAAGGCGAAACACTTAGGGTCTCTAAAGTAATAGGCCAGGACTCTTAGAGTCTCTAAATTAATAAGGCGAAATTCTTGGAGTCTCTAAAGGAATAGGCCAGGACAGTTAGGGACTCTAAACTAATAAGGCGAATGTCTCAGTCTCTAAAGGAATAGTTCAGGACAGTTAGGGGCTCTAAATTAATAAGGCGAATCTCTCAGAGCCTCTAAAGTAATAGGCCAGGAGAGTTAGAGTCTCTAAATAAATAAGGCGAAATTCTTAGCCTCTAAAGTTATAGGCCAGGACATTTAGAGTCTCTAAATTAATAAGTCGGAACTCTTAGAGGCTCTAAGGAATAGGCCAGTAGATTTAGAGTCTTTAAATTACTAAGGCGAATCCCTTAGAGTCTCAAAAGTATTAGACCAAGTCAGTTAGCGTCTCTAAATTAATAAGGAGAAACTCTTAGAGTTTCTAAAGGAATTGGCCAGGACATTTAGAGTCTCTAATTTAATAAGGCTAAACACTTACAGTCTCTAAAGGAATAGGCCAGGACAGTTAGTGTCTCTAAATTAATAAGGCGAAACTCTTAGAGTCTCTAAAGAAAAAGACCAGGAATGTTAGAGTCTCTAAATTAAAAGGCGAAAATCTTAGAGTCTCTAAAGGAATAGGACAGGACAGTTAGGGTATCTAAATTAATAAGGCAAATCTCCTAGAGTCTCTAAAGGAATAGGCCAGGAGAGTTAGAGTCTCTAAATTAATAAGGCGAAACACTTAGAGTCTCTTAAGATTTAGGTCAGGAGTGTTAGAGTCTCTAAATTAATAAGGCGAAAACCTTATAGTCTTTAAAATTTAGGCCAAGACCGTTAGAGTCTCTAAATTAATAAGGCGAAACTCTTAGAGTCTCTAAAATAAGAGGCCAGGACAGTTAGAGTCTCTAATTTAATAAGGCTAAACACTTAGAATCTCTAAAAGAATAGGCAAAGAGAGTTAGTGTAACTAAATTAATAAGGCGAAACATTTAGAGTCTCTAAAGGAATAGGCCAGGACAGTTAGAGTCTCTAAATTAATAAGGCCAAACTCTTATAGTCTCTAAAGAAATAGGCCAGGAGGGTTAGAGTCTCAAAATCAATAAGGCGAAAATCTTAGAGTCTCTAAAGTAATAGGCCAGGAGAGTTAGAATCTCTAAATTAATAAGGCGAAACTCTTATTGTCTCTAACAGAATAGTCCAGGACAGTTAGAGTCTCTAAATTAATAAGTCGAACCTCTTAGAGTCTCTAAAGGAATAGGCCAGGACAGTTGGGTTCTCTAAATTAATAAGGCGAAATTCCTAGGGTCTCTAAAGTAATAGGCCAGGACTGTTGGAGTCTCTAAACTAATAAGGCGAAAATCTTAAAGTCTCTAAATGAATACGCCAGGATATTTAGAGACTCTAAATTAATAAGTCGAAACTCTTAGGGTCTCTAAAGGATTAGGCCAGGTCAGTTAGATTCTCAAAATTAATAAGGCGAATCTCTTAGAGTCTCTAAAGGAATAGGCCAGGAGTGTCAGACTCTCTAAATTAATAAGGCGAAACACTTAGAGCATCAGAAGGAATAGGCCAGGACAGTTAGGGTCTGTAAATTAATAAGGCGAAGACCTTAAAGTCTCTAAAGGATTAGACCAGGACAGTTAGAGTCTCTAAATTAATAAGGCGAAACTCTTAGAATCTCTAAGGAATAGGCCAGGACAGTTAGTGTCTCTAAATTAATAAGACGAAACTCTTAGATTCTCTAAAGGAATAGGACAGGACCGTTAATATCTCTAAATCAACAAGGCGAAACCCTTAGAATCTCTAAAGGAATAGGCCAGTGGAGTTAGTGTCTCTAAATTATTAAGGCGAATTCTTAGTGTCTCTAAAGGAATAGGCCAGGAGAGTTAGAGTCTTTAAATTAATAAGGCGAAACACTTACAGTCTCTAAAGGAATTGGCCAGGACAGCTAGAGTCTCTAAATTAATAAGGCGAAACACTTAGAGTCTCTAAAGGAAGAGTCCAAGGCAGTTAGGGTCTCTAAATTAATAAGGCCAATCTCTTAGATCCTCTAAAGAAGTAGGCTAAGAAAGTTAGAGTCTCGAAATTTATAAGGCGACACACTTAGAGTCTCTAAAGTGAGAGGCCAGGACAGTTAGAGTCTCTAAAGTAATAAGGCGAAACTCTTAGAGTCTCT